>Ga0209536_100000334_pt1 | contig 75338 bp, 76 predicted proteins | sample DeeMarSeWOR28_12_FD_187461 | JGI IMG/M metagenome (GOLD analysis project Ga0209536, IMG submission 187461) | Marine sediment microbial communities from White Oak River estuary, North Carolina - WOR-2-8_12 (SPAdes) (version 2) | ecosystem: Environmental > Aquatic > Marine > Intertidal zone >...
CAAGAAAACCGCCAAGAAACCGGCCAAGAAGGTCGCCAAGAAGCCGGTGAAGAAAACCGCCAAGAAACCGGCCAAGAAGGTCGCCAAGAAGCCGGTGAAGAAAACCGCCAAGAAACCGGCCAAGAAGCCGGCGAAGAAGGCCGTCAGGAAACCGGCCCGCCGCGAGAAAGCGGCACCTCCCACGGAGGAGGCGGTCAACCAACTGGCAGCCCGGGGCCGCATGCGCGGCTTCCTGACGGAACGGGAGGTCCTACGGACCTTCGCTGACCTCGAGGAGTACACCGATCTCTTCGAGGATTTCCTGGCCCAACTAGATTCGATCGGCATCAATATCGTCGAGATGAAGGAGGGGATACTCGGCCGGCAGCAGGAGCGGGAAGGCCTGCTTCAGGATATCCGGCTGAGCAAGGAGAAGAAACGCTTCGATCTCACCGACATCTCGGCCGACTCGATCCAGATGTACCTGCGGGAGATCGGTAAGATCCCGCTGCTCACGGCCGAGGAAGAGGTGGCCCTGGCCAAGCGTAAGGAACGGAACGACAAGGAGGCCGAACGGCGGCTGATCGAGGCCAACCTCCGTCTGGTGGTCTCGATCGCCAAGAAGTTCGTCGGCAAGTCGCTGTCGCTGCTCGATCTGATCCAGGAGGGCAATATCGGCCTGTTCCGGGCGGTCAAGAAGTTCGAGTACCGCAAGGGCTACAAGTTCTCCACTTACGCCACCTGGTGGATCCGTCAAGCGATCACCCGGGCCCTGGCCGACCAGTCCCGGACCATCCGCATCCCGGTGCACATGGTCGAGACGATCAACCGTTTCCAGCAGGTGGAGCGCCGCCTCATCCAGGACTTGGGACGCGAGCCGCTGCCCGAGGAGATCGCCGCCGAGATGGACGAGGACGTCAACAAGGTCCGGCACATCATCCAGATATCCCAGGACACGGTCTCATTGGAGACCTCGGTGGGCGAGGACGATGAGGATTCGACCCTGGTCGATTTCGTCGAGGACGTGAAGAACGTCGCCCCGGACCGGTCGGCGGCGCTGCAGCTGCTGCGCGATTACGTGCGGCACGTCATTAAGGACCTGTCGCCCCGGGAACAGAAGATCCTGGAGATGCGCTTCGGCCTGATCGATGGCGTCAGCCATACCCTCGAAGAGGTGGGTCAGGAATTCGACGTGACGCGGGAACGTATCCGGCAGATCGAGGCCAAGGCGCTGGAGAAGATCAAGGAGCACCCGGCGGTGACCAAATTGAGGGATTATTGACGGGTCGGGGCAAGTTGACTTTAGCTCGAACGACCGCTAACCTAGGAAGGTGGCGGTCTTTGAGATTATAACCGTGGAAATCACAGGAGGTTTGCCTTGGACAAGCAGGGGAAACACTCGACCGGGCGCCTGATTTGGAATGCGCTCGCTACTTACGGCTTGAGCTGGTTCTGGGTGACGGTCGTCCTCTCGCTGCTCCATGCGCTGTCCCTGTCATCGGTCCTGAGCAGCAAGATCCCGCACCTGTCCGTGAGCGTGTCGCTCCTCAAGTACTTCCCTGAGGTGGCCGACGTGGTCATGGCCTCGCCCGGACTCACCCTCTTCATGGTCCTGGTCTTCGCGCCGGTGATCGAAGAGGCCATCTTCCGGCTGTTGCCGCTGACCATCGTCCAGCTGGTCCGCAAGCCCCAGCTCACGCGAGCCGTGCTCATCGTGGTTTGCGGCATCGCCTTCGGCCTGGCTCACGGCCACCCGCTCAACGTCTTCATCCAGGGATTCGCCGGACTGATGCTCGGTCATCTCTATCTGAAGAACGCGCGGTCACAGCTCTCGTCCTACCTCTCCTGCGTCGCCGTGCACGCCATGTACAACCTCACCGTGATCATGGTGGCGCTGATGTCGGTACCGGCGGGAGGCTCCTGATGACTGCCGCCGCGGCCGCCCCTCCGGCGGACACGTCCTCTTCAGACGGGTCCGCCTTTTCCTTATCCGAGGGTCTTGCGCGACCCGAAAAATATGCTACACTGACTCAGCCCTCCGTTCCGAGGTAGCTCAGTGGTAGAGCAGAGGACTGTTAATCCTTTGGTCGTGGGTTCGAATCCCACCCTCGGAGCCACCCCCCAATGCTCCGCCTTGTGCGGAGTAGTGGGGGGTGTTTTCTATGGAAGCGGGATGAGAAGGGTGCGAGTAGCTGCGAGCTGGCGAGCAGCGCGTGCGGAGCGCCCGGGCCCGAGTCGGAGCGAGGGGAATCCCACCCTCGGAGCCATCGAAAGCACGTTCCGCGTAGGAGCGTGTTTTTGCTTTGCTGGGGGAAGATTCGAATACATGACTGCCAGGGTTAACGCGTTAGTAATCGTCTTTCGACGTCGGTGTTGACCGCCTGCTGCCCAAGATTCAGGCTTTCAGCCCCGCTCCACAGGGCGGTTTTTTCATCCCGCCTTGACGGTGCGGCGGGGCAGGTATACGGTTACTCGTCCGACACACGCTCCTTCCAACAAGCGAGGTGCACCATGGGTAGCGTGGACCGTGAGAGGTTGCAGAAGTTCCTCGAAGAGAACGCCAAGGATCTGGCGATGGTGCCGGAGGTGATGGGATTCATGGAAGAGTTCTTCCGCATAGCTGAGATGGGGTTATACCTCCTGCAATCCAAGTCTAAGCTCGACAAGAGTGACGTCAGAAGTTGGGTGGCGAACGCTATCCATTCAGCGACCGGTCAGGAGGTGAGAAAGGTCACCCTTATCTCCAAGACCGACCCTCTCCCAAAGCCGGCCTGGATGAGTCGGGAGGTGTTCGAGGAGCATCTGCTGAAAAACATCAGGCGCCACGTCGTGGCGACCATCGGGCAACGTGCGCTCACTTGCATGCTCAAGAGGAGCTTCTTCGGCGATGATGCCCGCGCAGGAGCGGTCGAGCTTCTCCATGGGATGCTAGAGGAGGGGGTGTTGCAAGAGCTGTACAGGGTGCTATGCGGATCCGACCACAGTCTCGAGACACTCCTTAGGCAGGCCTGCTATCGCAGCTGGAACAAGGATTGTGAACACCTTGAGCGCGGTTTCGGCGACAATTGGGGCGAGTATCTCTTCGGCAAGATATACGAGAGCCTTCTTTATCTCCTGGTTTTCACCGTCTTGGGTGAGTGGGAAAGGGTAGAGCGGCTCAAGCCGCTCATCGCGGTTCTTCCCCTGGCTATCCCCCTCGGCGAGAAGAAGGATGAGCCCGGCACCTGGCTGGTGCTCTGCGCCTGAGGCGCTGCCGTTCACTCTGTGGGCGGTTTTTTTGTTGTAAGGAGCCACTAGTTATTCGTGATTATTTGGAAAACCGGGCGGCGTTAGTCAGATATTGCCGGCCCACATACGACGTTGAACTGTTCGAGAGTCAGCGCTGGATTCTTAAAGACGGAGACCCAATCCTGGGTTCTGAACACCGTCCATATAGGGAGCCACGTGGGACGACCGTCGCCCAAAGCGGCGGTTTTCTCTTTGGTTGAGTGATGTTTATGGGGTTCGATAGAAGCGTTTACCTGGGAGACCGCTTTTCCGTAGTTATCGAATACTTGGGCGGTTTTTCGCTTAAAATAAGGCGAATAACCCTTGACAAAAGTGATCAAGTGTGCTATATTCATGTGTTGTTGAAGTTAACGTTCTTTAAAGGGCATTGCCTTACAAACTACCGAGGTCTTGAATGAATTTGTACGTGTTTAAAGCTTCCACTGGCGGTATGGTTCCTTGTGGCGGCCTGGCTATCTTCGCTGCCCACAATGAGGATGAGGCTCGACGTCTCCGTGATCAGAAAGAGTTTTTCGACCTTTACGAAGACAGCGACCCCATGTTGATTGGCAAGGCTCTGCCTGATCAGTCCGCAGGACTGATCATCGAGGACGGCATGTCCGATTAGCACTCGCTTCTATTCATGGCCCTCAAGCAATCGTGCTGGGGGCCTTGTCGTATCCACCCACTGTGTGGGCGGTTTTTCTATACCAGCGACTTGATCTGTTACAGAAAGACGATTGGGTAGGTAGCTCCCCAAGGGGTTCGACATCTGTCCCAGGTTGGGAGCCACCCCCCAATGCTCCGCCTTGTGCGGAGTAGTGGGGGGTGTTTTCTATGGAAGCGGGATGAGAAGGGCGCGAGTAGCTGCGAGACCCGCCTGTCGGGCAGGTAGGGGCTTTTTTCATCCCGCCTTGACGGAGGAGCGGGGTGGGGTAAGGTATGGGTGTTCTTTGGACAAGGAGGTAGTGGTAATGAGTGGCTTGGTGTTCGCGGGTCTCTTGGCGACGGAGTCGGTCGGCATCTGGTTCCTTTGGCAGTATGAAGACGCCAGGAGAAGGAAGGACCTCTTCATTGGAGTGGCGTTGGTGGTCCTGACGTTCGTCCTAGTGCCGATCCTACGTTGAGATCATCTCTGTCCGCCCCCCAAGGGGCGGTTTTTTGTCTGTAATGAGCGGGGACAGATGTGGAATCGGCTAGAATCAACGCCGATTTCCATATATAATACGGCCATCAAACAATCCATCAACGTTTATGACTCAAATCGACAGCGAAAACATGGATCCGTCCCTCCAGGAGATGAACCGCCTCCTCGATCAGGCCGCGGAGCGGAAGGCGTCCGACCTCTATCTGTATGTCCTCATGCCGCCGATGATCCGCGCGGCGGGCCATATCCTGCCTCTCGACCAAGGGGCCGAACCGCTGGCGGCCGAAGCCGTGAAGCGGCTCGCCATGTCCCTGCTCAACGGGTCGCAGACCAAGCGATTCGAAGAGGAAAGGGAGCTCGACATCGCGCACCAGAGTCCGACTGGCCACCGTTTCCGCATCAATCTCCACTGGGAAAAGGAGAACGTCGGCATGGTCGCGCGAGCCATCCCGCGCGAGATCCCCTCCATGGACGATCTCGATCTGCCGCCGGTCGTCCAGCAGATGACCGGGTACCCCCATGGCCTGGTGCTCGTTACGGGTCCGACCGGTTCGGGAAAGTCGACGACGCTGGCCTCGATGATCGACAGCCTCAACCGGCGAGGCGCCTATCACATCATCACGCTCGAGGATCCGATCGAGTATATCTTCACGCCGGTGAAAAGCATGGTCCGCCAGCGCCAGTTCGAACAGGATTTCACGAGCTTCCAGGAGGCCCTCAAACGCATCCTGCGCCAGACTCCCGACATCGTGATGATCGGGGAGATGCGCGACCCCGAGACCATTTCGGCGGCGCTGACCATCGCCGAGACCGGCCATCTGGTGTTCGCTACCCTCCATACGTACAGTGCCGCCCAGACCATCGACCGCATCGTCGACGCCATACCGCCGGATCAGCGCGATCAGGTCAGGGTCCAGCTGGCGCTGACGCTGCGGGCCGTGGTCTCGCAGCGGCTCCTCCCGGCGATCGGGGGCGGCCGTGTCGCCGGGCGCGAGATACTCGTCAACAATTCCGCCGTGGCTAACCTCATCCGGGAGAACCAGGTCGCGCAGATCAGGAACGTGCTGCAGACAAGCGCGGATGAGGGCATGACGACGCTCGCTCAGGACCTCAAGCGCCTCGTCAAGTCCGGCAGGATCGACTACGAGACGGCGCAGCAATATCTCGTCGGTGACGAGAAGCTGTCGTCGGCATAAACGGGATAGAGGCAGGTCTGTCCGCCCACCGAAACGGCAACCCCCGGCCTCACGGCCGGGGGTTTGGAACAGCGTCGCCGCCGGGCGGTCTTTCAGTCCGGAAGTTGACCGGGCTGCCGGTCGGTGATAGGGTAGGACCTTATGTCGAATTCGAACCTATGAAGATATCCGTGAACGACATCCTGGCCGAATTGGGCGTCAGGGAGATGACCGATCCTGAACAGATCAGGCATATCCCGATAGGCAAGATCGAATCGGCCGTCGAGCGCATCAGGGCCCGGGCGAAAGCGGCCGAGGGCCTGAGATTGGCGGACCGCTGACGCTCACCGCCCTCCGGGGCGGTTTTTTCGTCCGGGCGAGCGGGGCGGTACCGGGTCATGGCTGGCGATTATCGGGAAATAGACCTATCATTACCATCATCATGACTGACCGAAGTTATCCGAGGGACGATGACGGCTTCTGGGCCAAAAGGGCCCCGGGCCGGACTTTCCTGATCGCCGTAGCCGGCGCGGCGGTGCTCTTGTCGTTGGTCGGGTTCGGCCTGTACTCGGTCGCCTTGGACGGCCAGGATGCCTGGATCGACGGGCAGGGCAGCCTGAAGGCGCCGCCGCCGCGGCCGCAGCTCGACCGGGAAGCCTATGACCGGAAACTTCGGCAGCTGGCGCACCTGACCGACGAGGATGGCCAGTCGACCCCGGGAGCCGAGAATGTCGAGCCGCCACCCTGGCCGGTGACGCGAGCGGCCTATCCCGAGTACGGCGCCATCCTACCGTTCCGGCGCATCGTCGCCTATTACGGCAATTTCCTGTCCACGAGCATGGGCGTCCTGGGTGAATATCCCGAAGAGGTGATGCTCGAGATGCTCGCCGAGGAGGTGCGGACCTGGGAGGCCGCCGACCCGACGACGCCGGTGCAGCCGGCGATAGACTATATCGCCATCGTGGCGCAGGCCGGCGCGGGGCGGGACGGCAAATACCGGGCGCGGATGCCTGAGGAGCAGCTGGATAAGGCCCTGGCGGTGGCCGCCAAGATCGACGCCGTCGTCATCTTTGAGGTACAGGCCGGGTTGGCCGACCTGATGGGCGAGGTCCGTTCGCTCGAGCCGTATCTCGCGAAGCCGCAGGTGCACCTGGCGATCGATCCGGAGTTCGCGCTGAGGGGATCGGGGGCGCCGCCCGGGACCAGGGTGGGCACGGTCGACGCCTCGGAGGTCAACGAGGCGGCGGAATACCTGGCCTCGCTGGTCCGGGACAACCGGCTGCCCCCCAAGGTGCTCGTCGTGCATCGCTATACGCGACCGATGGTGACGAACGCGGCGCAGATCGCGCCGCTGCCGGAGGTACAGATCGTCATGGACATGGACGGCTGGGGTCCGCCGGCGCAGAAGTATGCCTCCTACGAATCCTACATCAGCGCTGAGCCGGTGCAGTTTACGGGCTTCAAGCTGTTCTACAAGAACGACCGGAAGCGGCCCGGCTCCCGGCTGCTGACTCCGGAAGAGATACTCGGACTGATGCCACAGCCGTCGTTCATCCAGTATCAGTGACGCCGGACAGAGCGGGGTTCCGGATCCTCCGGCCCGGCCTCAGCGACATCGATATACGATCTTAATCGCGAAACCCATGCCGACCCACGAGCAGAAAGTCGCCCGAATCGCCGGGCAGCTGAAGGAACGCCGCAGCACCGAACCATTGTCGCTGAAGAAGCGGGCCGTCTCCCATGAGGTGCCTAAACCCGGCGACAAGAGGCACCTGGACGAGAAACTCGATATCAGCGACCTGGACGAGATACTAGAGATAGATCCGGAGAACCGGATCTGCGTCGCCGAGCCCGGGGTCACGTTCGTCGACCTGGTGGAGGCGACGATGCGGCACGGGCTCGTCCCGCTCGTCGTGCCGGAACTCAAGACGATCACCATCGGTGGCGCGGTCGCCGGCTGTTCCATCGAGTCGATGTCGTACAAGATTGGCGGTTTCCACGATACCTGCCTGGAGTACGAGATCATCACGGCCAAAGGCGAGGTGCTGACCTGCACACCCGACAACGGGAACAGCCTGATCTTCCAGATGGTCCACGGGACCTTCGGAACCCTGGGCATCATCTCCCGGCTGAAGTTCCGCCTGATACCGGCCAAGCCGTTCGTCAAGGTGACTTACGAGAGATGCGGCAACCTGGAGGACTACAAGGCAGCAATCTGGAGGCACTACCAGAGCCGCGATGTCGATTTTATGGACGGCATCATCCATTCGCCGACCGAGCTGGTGCTGAGTACGGCGGATTTCGTCGATGAGGCACCCTACACGCACCGCTACGACTGGATGCGGGTCTATTACCTGAGCACCAAGTCCCGGAAGGAGGATTACCTCAGAACCCCGGATTACTTCTTCCGTTACGACAAGGGAGTGACCAACGTCACCCCCAAGTCGTTCCTGGGCCGGCTGCTCTTCGGGAAGTTCATCGATTCCGACGCCGTACTGCGGCTGGTGGCCAGGTTCCGCCGGTGGATACCGGCCAGGATGATACCGGTTACCGTGGACACCTTCATCCCGTTCTCCAAGGCCAGCGAATTCATGGACTGGTACATCCGGGAGATCGATTTCTTCCCGCTGTGGTGCGTGCCCTACCGGAAGGTCAGGCCCTACGAATGGATCGATGCGGAATTCATGAAGAAGACGGAGGACGAACTCTTCCTGGATCTGGCGATCTACGGCATGAAGCGTCATGACGGCAGGAACTACCACAAGCTCCTGGAGGACGAATTGATGGAGATCGGGGCGCTCAAGACCCTCATTTCTAGCAATTACTATACCGAAGAGGATTTCTGGAAGATATGGAACAAGGCGAACTACGATCAGGTCAAGCGCCGAACCGATCCGGACAACATCTTCCGCGACCTCTACACCAAGATGTGCCGGGCGACCAGGGGATTGTGAGGACAGCGCTGGTACTCGAAGCAAATTTATCGCTCGGTTGAGCCAAAAAACAGTAGCCATCAGGCTTGGCGGTATTTTCGAACCATGCTTGATCCGTTGTTCTTTATCGAATGCCGACGAGGGCCTATCGCCCCTGGTTCCGGTCGCAAACCGGAGGGGCCAAGTAAATCCGCACTTTCCCGAGGAGATGACGGATGGAGAAAGAGACCTTGTGTGCCAGATGCCGAAAGGTGAACCGGGTCCGGACCGATTCGCACATGGATACCTGCGTCTGCGGCCGTGAACTGAAACGCGGCGGATCGCACGAGGAGTCGTACCGCTGCGAATCCTGCGCCCGTCAGGAGGGAGTCTGTAAGTGGTGCGGCGGCCGGCCCGCCACCACCGAATAGGCATCGATCCTCAGACCGCTCCGGCGGTCTTTTTTCTGCGATTGCCGTCGACATCCGGCGGTCTTGGAGGATTCGGGCATCGGCGTGTATAATCGTGTCATATGCGATACCTGGCACCACTATTGTTGAGCGGCCTCTGTCTGATCGGGGCGGGCTGCGTCAGGGATACCGGACCGGCCGTGCCGCCGCCGGCCGTGCCGCCGCCGGTCGCGCGACCGGCCGACACGCCGGCTGCCGAGACGGAGCCGGGGACGCCGGAACAGGTCCGGGACTGCCAGGCGATGGGGGAAGAGGCGCGGCAAGCGGTCATCAATACGGTCTCCGCTCCGTATGTGGCGAATCTCGTCTCCCTTTTCTACAGTCCCAGCCTGGACGCCTGTATCCTGATCTGGCAGCATACCCGCGCCGTCAACGGCGATTTCGAGGGTTCGGTCATCGTCGAGGAATACGCCACGGGTCACGAGCTGTACATCTACGAGTCGGACCGGTTCCCCGACCACTATGATTACCTGAAGAAGGCGGAACAGGACCGTGAGGTGTTCGAGACCGGCTCCTATGAGGAGATTCAGGATCTCATCGGGTCGGTCCGATTCGGTACTACGTCGCTCCAGCCTTGAGCGATCGGTAACCGCCAATTGAATTAGAACTGATACCTAACATCTAACCGTAAGATTATGAGAAGGTTTCTCGTCATGAGTCTGGTCATCGCTTTCGCTGTGCCGCAGCTGGCTTCGGCGATCCATCCGGAGTCCGCACCCGGTCTGGAGAAGATCCCGTCGCCCGAGTACATCAAGTACTACCAAGTGCTGGAGGAGCGCGGTAATGCCCTGTGGGGCCACCGGCTCATCACCAAGGAGGAGATGAAGGCCAAGATCGCCGCCGAACAGGCAGCCAAGAAGGCGGCCCAGCAGGAGAAGAAGGAGGTGAAGGAGGAATGGCAGGAGGAAAAGCAGACGGTGAAGGCGACGGACAAGGCCGCCAAGAAGTTGGAGAAGATTCCGGCCCCGCCCTACGTCAAGTTCTATGAGGGCATTCAGCAGATCGGTAACGCCCTCTGGGGTTATTTCAAGAATACCTGGGCCTACGGCCTGGGGCGGATCACCACGGACAACGCTCCCTGCATAGCCGAGGCGATGGGCACCCGTGACGGCTCCGTGAGGGCGGCCCAAGTGACCCATGACCAGGCAATGCTCGACGCCTTCGACGTCCGCAGCGCCTGCCATCAGGAAGCCCTTAGCCAGGATTCGGCCAAGTACATGCTCAAGGCTTTGGTGCAGTGCAATACCGATTTCCTGAAGGACCGGAAGACGGTCTGGAAGGAGTTCGACACGGCGCGGGATGCGGCCTGGAAACAGTACCGTGATGACCTGAAGGTCTGCGGCAAGATCAGTAATCCGGCGCTGGAAGAGGCCTCCGAAGAGACCCAGGAGATCATCGATGAGATCGATGACGAGGGATTGGATGAGCTGGATGATGATGATCAGGAAGAAGGGGAATCGGAGACAGGGGAGTGATCCGTCGGTCCCCGCCACCGCTTGTCGAAAAAGGCCGCCCGATGACGGGCGGCCTTTGGGACCGGCGAACCTGGCGTCAGGAGCCGAAGAAGGTCCGTTCGATCTTCTGGCGGTCGATATCGGAGATCTTGTAGGTCTCGCGCAGCTTCATCAGCTCGATATGTAGCTCCTTCTGGCCGATCTGACCGTCGCCGCCGGCCAGCAGTGGATAGATCGCCTCGCGGACCATCTTGCGCTCGGCGGCATCGAGCGTCTTGATGCGGAAGGTCAGCTGGTCGACCTGTTTCTTGGTGAATTTTTTCAGGGTCGCCATAAGTCCATGTGGTTAGCATCATCTGCATTATAGCCGAGTCGGACCCACCCTGACCATGTGATTGACCAGGGGGGTCGATATTGTTAGCCTATTCGGGAGTTCCTTAAGGCGGACGGGGCAGGCCGACAAGCGCGCCTCGTCGATCCATTCCAGGAGAGGCATGATGATCAGACAGACCATCGGGACTGTAGAATCGCTGCTGAAACTGCTGACCAAGCCGACCAAGGAGAACATGACCGCGATCCTCGCCCTGGTCGAGGAGCTGGCCGACAAGCTCGGCCGGGATGGCGCGACCCAGCTGCGTAATGAGCTGCGGCGGCTGGTGCTCGGGGACCGTGATATCTGGGCCCGCACCCTGGCGGCGCTCATCAGGGACCAGCATCTCAACCTGTACGAGCGGTTCAAGCCGCTCTCGCCGTTCGCCGACGACGTGACCGTCGTCTGCCTGCCGGAGGACGGAGGTGGTCGGATCGTTCGCGGCGACACCGAGGCCTTCCTGGATCTGGTCGGCCGGTCGGCCGACATCTGGCGCCTGCCCTGCCGGAACGGCCTCTTCTTGGCTCTTAGGCCTGCTGACGAGAGCGCTAACCAGGGCGACGAGACCTGACGGCCCCAATCGGGCCGTCTTTTCTTCACGGCTGAGCTTATTTTGGGCCACGGGCGGCTATTGACAAATCTGCCACCCCTTGTATATTTGAGGCGGCCTCAAGCAGGCCAAGAGGCGTTTTTTCACAACATTTTGCTGCCCGATAGGGCCACGAAGGAGACCGTAATGCCAGCTGAAGTCACGAGTCGCGAGAGGGATCTCGTCCTGGCGCCGGGTGAGTACGCACTCATCCTCAACGAAACGAAAGGTGAGGTGAACGTCTACGTCGGTCCGCACAAGACCAACCTCGACGCCACCGATCGTCCGGTGGCCTACGACGCGAATACCCGGCAGTACGTCCGGGTGTCGCTCGAGGAGTCGATCAAGAGCTTCTCTTTCGCGGGCGAGGGCGCCTACATCGTCCTCGAAAATCCCGCCGCCGGCGACAAGGGCCAGCCCAAGGCCGGCTCGAATTCCTCGGTCGATCTGCAGAACGGACGCAAGGTGAACATCCCGGGTCCGGTGACCTTCCCGCTTTGGCCGGGACAGGCCTCGACGACCCTCGACGGTCACCGACTCCGCTCCAACCAATACGCCGTGGTCCGCGTCTACAACGAGGAGGCGGCCAAGGAGAACTGGGGCGGCGGCGTGATGAAGCCCGCCGGGGCCGACACCAAGACCGAGACCGGGGACGACGGCAAGGAGACCGCCAAGACCGACGGCAAGGGCGACACCGACACCGCCTTCAAGCTGCCGGATGTCGACCTGACCATCGGTCAGCTTCTGGTGATCAAGGGGACCGACGTCTCCTTCTACATCCCGCCGACCGGCATCGAGGTGGTCCCGGACGAGCGCGGCAATTACGTGCGCGATGCCATGACCCTGGAACGGCTCGAGTACTGCATCCTGCTCGACGAGAACGGCGCCAAGCGCTTCCTCGAGGGGCCGGACGTGGTCTTCCCCAAGCCGACCGAGACCTTCGTCGAGATCGGCGGCGAGCGCAAGTTCAAGGCCATCGAGCTCAACGAGGACATGGGACTCTTCGTCAAGGTGATCGCCGACTACGAGGAGGGCGGCTGCGAGTACCGCACCGGTGACGAGCTCTTCATCACCGGGAAGGACCAGAAGATCTACTTCCCGCGCGAGGAGCATTCGGTCATCAAGTACGGCAACCGCGTCCTGCACTACGGCGTGGCCATCCCCATGGGGGAGGGCCGCTACGTGCTCGACAAGAAGAGCGGCGACGTGGGGCTGGTGGTCGGACCGGAGCTCTTCCTGCCCGACCCGCGCCATCAGGTGGTCGTCCGGCGGATGCTCGACGAGCGGACCTGTTCGCTGCTTTATCCGGGCAACGACGAGGCGCTGGAGCACAACCGGCGTCTGCTGAGTCTCACCGGAGGCTCCGGAGACCCGATCGAGATGGACGAGGGTGATCTGGCCGACGGCCTGCTCAGCACAGGCGGCGGCCGGCGGCTCTCGGCCAAGCGGGCGATGTCCGCGGTGGCCGGCGACGCCTTCAGCCGCAGCGAGTCCTATGCCCCGCCCCGCTCCATCACCCTCAACACCAAGTACGACGGCGCGGTCAAGGTCAACGTCTGGACCGGCTACGCCGTCAAGGTGATCAACGCCAAGGGTGAGAGCCGCGTGGCGCAGGGGCCGAACACCGTGCTCCTGGCCTACGACGAGACCCTGGAGGTGCTGGCCCTCTCCACCGGCAAACCCAAGAACACCGACCGGCTCGAGCGGACGGTCTACCTGCGCGTCGGCCAGAACCACATCACCGACATCGTCTCGGTCCAAACCAGCGACGACGTCAACGTCAAGCTGAAGCTCTCCTACCGGGTCAACTTCGAGGGCGATTCGGGCAAGTGGTTCGACATCGAGAACTATGTGAAGTATCTGTGCGACCACATCCGGTCGATGATGCGTCACGTGGTCAAGCTGCACGGCGTGGAGGAGTTCAAGAAGAACTACGTGCCGATCGTGCGTGACACCATCCTGGGCAGGTCGCCCGAGGAGGGCAAGGAGCGCCCCGGCATGACCTTCGCCGAGAACGGCATGCGCATCTATGAGGTCGAGGTGCTCGATCTCGTCATCGGCGACGCCCACATCGACGACATGCTGACCCGGGCCCAGCACGAGGCGGTCTCGCAGACCATCGAGCTGGCTCAGCAGCAGCGGCGCCTCGAGGCCACCAAGCGGCGCGAGGCGATCGAGCGGGAGATCGCCGAGACCAAGGCCGAGACCGAGCGGCAACGCAACGAGCTGGAGCTCGAGCGCGTCAAGCAAAGTCTCGAGCTGACCCTGTCCAAGATCGCTTCGGAGACCCAGACGGCGGAGCACCGGCTGCAGGCCAAGCTCGCCGAACAGGGCAAGCTCTCCGAGATCAGCGAGGTCGAGCTGGCCCGCGACAAGACCAAGCGTGAGCAGGAGATCGCCCTGGCCCAGAAGGACCTGGACCAGAAGCTCCTGGCGCTCAAGGCCGAGGTCCAGGCCGTGGTCGACAAGGCCAAGGCGATCGACCCGGCCTTCATCAGCGCCCTGCAGTCGTTCGGCGACAAGTTCGTCGCCAGCGAGGCGGTCAAGGCGCTGTCGCCCCTGGCCATCCTCGGCGGCGACAACGTGCTCGATCTGGCCAAGAAGTTCCTCGACGGGACCGTACTGGCCAGCGGCCTCTCTCAGGGCGGCAACGGGCAGATCCCCGGCACCAAGGCCGAGATCGCTCCGGAGGTCACCGTTTCCGACCCGCAGAAGTAGTCTCTGATATCATGACCCGCCTATCGCCTGATAGGCGGGTTTTTCCGTGCTGATCGGTCCCGACCGGCTTTACGTCCCGGCCCGGGACAGCCTATAATCAAGACGGTATATCGCCGCACCTTATCGTCATTCATGTCTAACCGTTGCGCTTATGCCACTCATCCGATGGGAGCCGTTCAAGGAATTCGACCGGTTCTTCGATGACGAGCTGTTCCGCCCGCTGTCATCGAGACTCGGTTGGGACCTGGCGGTCGACGTATACGAGGACAAGGACAGTGTCGTGGCCGAGATGAACCTGCCCGGCATCGATCCCGACGCCCTCGACATCTCCTTCGAGGAAGGTTATCTGCGGGTCTCGGGGTCCCGCCAGGAGGAGAAGGAGACCAAGAAGAAGGATTATCACAGCAAGGAGATCAGGCGGGGCAGTTTCGAGAGGCTGGCCCGGATTCCCCGGGCGGTCGATGCGGACAAGGCTAAGGCTACCTATAAGGATGGCGTCCTCAAGGTGGTCATGCCGAGGAAGGCCGAAACGAGATCGCGTCAGGTCAAGGTCAGGGTGGAGAAGAAGAAATGATGCCACTAAAGATGCGGTAATCGGAAAAAGCGCGCCCGGGAGGGCGTGCTTTCGGTATCTATGATCATTCCACCGGCGGAGCCTCGAGCCTCCCCGGACCGAGTGGATCGTATCCATGGGTGACCTCGACGCCGTCCATGAAGCCGTCACCGTCAGTATCCGGGTCGCGCTTGTTGGTCTTAAGGGCCGTCTCGCGCAGGTCGGAGAGGCCGTCCCGGTCGCTATCCGTCACCTGATCGGTGCGGACCTCCTTGGGCGCCGGCACAGCCGGCCCGATCACCTGGTCCTCGCCGAGCCGGTTTTCCCGGAGCAGGCGGTCGCTGCGGGCGACCAGCCTCTTGAGGGGATCGAGCATGGCCCGCCCGTCCGCCGCTGCCGTTCCGCCCTCCGAGGCCGTCACCCGGTAGATGCCGAAGGCTTCGTCTCCCTCGATGAGCAGCCGGCCGTCATAGAGGTTGACGCTGCCCAGACACTTGTTGACGACGAACGGGCGGTGGTCGGGGTCGAACAGGCTCTTGCCGAGGAAAGAGCCGGGAGGGACCAGGCTGCCGTCAATCAGTCCGAGCAGCGTGGGCGCCACGTCGACATGGCTGGCGACAGGACGGAGCGGTCCGGCCGATCTCCCGCCAGGGACGTACAGGACGAACGGCAGGCGGTTGTAGTTGAGGAACCGGTCCAGCTGCCGGTCCGCGGTGAAGTCGTAATAGCGGTGGTCGGCCAAGACGACGACGATAGTCCGTTCCAGCAGTCCCGCCGCCTCCAGGCGAACGAACAGGTGTCGGAGCCCGTCGTCGGTCGCCTGGAGGAAACCTAGGTACAGGCGGAGGGTCGCCTCATCGAGCAGCCTCGGCCGGGTCTCTTCGTCCAGCGTGCCGTTGTACGGCCGGATATCGAGTTGATGCTGCCGCTCATAGAACCGCCGGAAATGTTCGTTGTGCGGCGAATGGGAGGTCATGCCGATCACGTAGTGGTAGCCGGGCGAAGGCGCCACAGCCAACTGGTCGACTATCGTGTCGAAGACATTCTGGTCCGGTTCGCGGTGCGGTATCTCCGGGCTGAAAAGGAGGTGGTCGAAGCCCCAGGCCGGCGCCAGCTTGTCCCGGCTCCAGAACCTGATGTCATTGGCGTGATAGAGATAGGTCTCGTAGCCGAGACTCTTGAGGATGGTCGGTAGGCAGTGATAGGAGTTCTCGGTGAAGAGGTCGCTGACCGGACCGAAGGTCTCCGGCAGGTAGCCGCAATTGACGACGAATTCAGCGTCGATGGTGGTGCAGCCGTTGGCGAAGTAGCGGTCGACCGTATATTGCCCCGCCATCAGGGATTCCAGGAACGGCATCGGCGAAGGCTCCTGGTCCAGCGGCCAGTAGGAGACCGACTCCATCTGGTAGACGATGACGTGCGGCCGGTCGGAGACAGTCGGCCGGTCCGGTGGAGCCGGAGCCCTCGGGGCTAGGGCGGCGAGCGCGTCGAGATAGCCGTGCAGCGTCTCCAGTTCGGTCCTGATCGGTCCGGGCGCGGCCGACGGTATGGGTTCCTCCTCAACCGATATCCGGTCGGTGGCCGGGAGAGCGGTCTCCGTCGTCGGTCCGGCGGCGGCAGCCGGCTGCCGGGGTGTCGCCGCCAGGGCGTAGCCGAAGATGCCCAGGTCAGCCGTGGCGCCGGCCGGGTCGGCGAGGGAGCGTTCGATGCGCTCGTGATACCAGCCGATCGCCCCCGTGACCAGCAGGTAGCCCAGCAGGTGAGCGCAAATCATGACCGCGACGGCCGGCCAGCGGCTGATACGGTGTCCCGGCGACTCGACGTAGTACCGTTCGTCACCCTCGCGCATCAGGATGTAGCGCTTAGGTACCGCGAAGAGGGTCTGTATCGTCTGTCGGTAAAGGAACAGTGCGGCGATGAGTCCGGCCGAGAAGACTACCATCGGCCACGGTATCAGGTGGGCGAAATCCTTGAGCCAGAGCAGCATCGGCAGGTTAAGGCTTCCCGCTCGGGTGAGCGGCAGCTGCAGGAATTTCCGGAACACCTGATGATAACCGAAATTGAACAGAGCCCAGCTCAGGGCGACGGTATAGATGGCGGTGATCAGGCCGCACATCAGGCGTGACCGGAAACAGACCAGCAGGACCAGGATCCAGAGAGAGAACAGCAGCGTGAAGAACAGGCTGAGCGGCGCGAAGGTCAGGCCCAGCAGGCGGTAATAGAACCAGAAATAGAGGCAATGGATCGCCATCCAGCCTGAAGTCGCCAGCCAGAATTTTAAGCGTGAAGTCATGCGTCTGTCCTTATATCAATTATATCATTCCTGGCCGATAAGGCGGACTCGTCGGAACGTGGTATAATTAAATAAGCTTTCACCTGTCCGGGAAGCGTATTATGAACCGTCAGCGAGCATGGGTAATCCTGTTGATCTTGGCGGTTTTGGCGTCTCTGGCCGCCATGTACTGGCGCGGCGGAGTGACCGAGCGGTCGGACGGGTCGGACCGCCTGTCGGTCTATACGACGATCCCGCCCTATAAGCAGTTCATCGAGCGTGTCGGCGGGGAACGGGTCACCGTCTCGGTCATGGTCCCGCCGGGAGCCTCACCTCATACTCATGAACCGACGCCGAGCCAGCTCATCGGACTGAACCAGGCCGATGCCTATATCATGGTCGGCTCGCCGATCGAGTTCGAGCTGACCTGGATCGATCAGTTGGCTGCGGTCAATCCGAGCATGCCTTTCATCGACTCGTCAGCCGGCCTGGATCTCATGGAACTGGAAGGCGAGCATGGGCATGAACACGACGGCGACGCTGCGGTCCATGAGGAGTCCGGAGCAGAGGAAGGGGGACTCGATCCCCACGTCTGGACCTCACCCCGGAACGTCCTGACCATTGGCCGCAATATCCGGGACGGATTGGCGACCCTGGATCCGGGTTCGGCCGCGGTTTACGGCAGTAATTTCGACTCTTTTGCCGCCGATCTGGAGGAACTGAGTGGCCTGCTTCGGCAGTCGTTTTCCGGAGTCACCTCCCGCAAGTTCCTGGTCTTCCATCCGTCTTGGGGATATCTGGCCCGCGATTTCGGACTGGAGCAGGTCCCGATCGAGGAGGAAGGAAAGGAACCGACGGCTCAGGGTATCGGCCGGCTGATCGACCAGGCCCGGATCGAGGGCATCAGGATCATCTTTGCCCAACCGGAGCTCAATACGGAGAGCGCCCGGGTGGTGGCCCAGGAGATCGACGGCGAAGTGGTGCTGTTGAGCCCACTCGACGAGGATTATCTGGCCAACATGCGCCGGGTCAGCGAGATCCTGGGCGCGGCCCTCAAGTGAACCGAGATGGAACAGGTACCCCCCATCAAGATCAGCGATGTCTCCTTCTCCTTCGGACCGACGCCTGTGCTGAAGGATATCTCCCTCGTGGTGGAGCAGGAGGATTTTTTGGGTCTCATCGGACCCAACGGCGGGGGCAAGACGACGCTGCTCAAGATCATCCTGGGTCTGTTGGAACCGGATCAGGGAACGGTCGAGATATACGGCAAGCGTCCGGAGCGGGCCCGGCGCCTGATCGGCTATGTGCCGCAGCGGTCGGACATAGATTTCGATTTTCCGATCAGCGTACTGGAAGTGGTACTGATGGGACGTCTGACCAAACGCGGGCTAGGCCGCCGTTACACCGCGCAGGACCGGGAGATCTGCCGGGAGGCCCTGCGGCAGGTGGGGGCCGAGCGGTTCGAAAGCCGCCACATCAGCCATCTGTCCGGCGGACAGCGGCAGCGGGTGATGATCGCCCGAGCCATCGCTTCGCGACCCAGACTGCTGTTGCTCGACGAGCCGGCCTCGAGCGTCGACCCCGGTTGGCAGGAGGCGTTTTACGGGCTGCTCCAGGAACTGAACAAGGAGGTCGCCGTGGTCCTGGTGACCCACGACGTGGGTATCATCTCGTCCTATGTCGACAAGCTGGCCTGCATCAACACCCGGCTGACCTATCACGGCTCGCCCGAGGGCGGGATGAAATGCCTGGTGGACATCTACGAGCACCCGGTGCACCTGCTGTCGCATAAGAAGCATAAACACGACGATTGATATGCTGGAGATGCTGCAATACGAGTTCATGCGCAACGCGCTGCTGGCGGCCGTGCTGGTCAGCGTGGCTTGCGGCATCGTCGGCACCTTCGTCGTCACCAAACGCATCGTCTTCATCAGCGGCGGCATCACCCACGCTGCTTTCGGCGGCATCGGCCTGGGTTACCTGCTGGAGGTCAATCCGGTGATAACGGCGATCCCGTTCAGCGTCCTGGCGGCCGTCGGTATCGGTCTGCTCAACGAGAAGATAGAGATCAGCGAGGATTCGGCCATCGGCATCCTCTGGTCGGTGGGCATGGCGCTGGGCGTGCTGTTCATCGGGCTGGCCCCCGGCTATGCCCCGGACCTGTTCAGTTATCTGTTCGGTTCCATCCTGACCGTGCCCGTCTGGGACCTCTGGCTGATGCTGCTGCTCGATATCGTCATCATCTTCGTGGCCTGGTTCTTCTTCAAGGAGCTGCAGGCGATCTCGTTCGACGAGGAATACGCCGAGATAGCCGGCGTGCCGACCCGCCTCGTCTACCTGACACTGCTGGCCGTGGTCGCCCTGAGCGTGATCGTGCTGATCAGGGTGGTCGGCATCATCCTGGTGATCGCGCTGCTGACCATCCCCACGGTGATCGTCAAGCGTTTCTCCTGCAGCCTGCGCCGCATCATGCTCTGGTCGACGGTCCTGGCGGCCGTCCTTACCGTATTTGGCCTCTGGCTGTCTTTCCGGCTCGACGTGGCGTCGGGCTCGACAATCGTCCTGGTCCTGGCGGCAGCCTTCTTCGTTTCCCTGATCTTCAAGAGGAAGCTGGTGGCCGAGGCCGGGTAGGTCCGGTCTTTGCCGGCGGCTGAGCGTGGACGAAAGATGCCTAAAGGTAACGGGAAAATATCGGTCAACGTGGTCATGGGCGGCTTAGGCGCCGGCAAGACCACGGTCATCCTCAGCCTGGTCCGGCAGATAGCCGGACCTGATTATCGGGTCATCTGGCTCAAGAACGAGTTCGGCGACGTCAATGTCGATGCGGCCTTGGGGCGGGAGATGGGACTCTTGACGCGGGAGGTGATGAACGGCTGCCTGTGCTGCACGGCCCTGGGGAATCTCGAAGACGCCGTCAGTCAGGTCTTGGAGCTCGAACCCGACCGGATCATCATCGAGACCGCCGGAACGGCCCACCCCGCTCCCATCGCCATGGAACTGAAGCGGTTCCCGCAATTGGTCATCGACAGCCTCGTCGAGGTGATCGATGCGATGCATTTCGGCGGATTCACCAATCATGACATCATCCGTCGATCCCACGCCAAATACGTCGATTTCGTCGTGCTCAACAAGGTGGGTATGGTCGACGAGCGGCGGCTGGATGACGTCCTGGACGAGGTCCTGGACATCTATCCGGATACGCCCAGCATCCGCACCGCGGACGGCGAGATACCCGCGGAGACGGTCATCGGGATCGATCAGGAGGCGCTGGTGCGCCAGCTGTCGATCGCCGAGATGGAAGCGGACACCCAGAGGTGGGAACACCGTTCGCGGATGCAGGCCTTCAGCTACCGGTCGACCGCAGTCTTCGACCGGAACGACCTGGCCGAACTGGTCCGCTCGCTGCCCACGCGCGACATCTACCGGACCAAGGGCGTAGTGCGGACCCCCGAAGGCTGGCAGCTCATGAACGGGGTGCTGAGCCGCGTGACCTGGCAGCCATTGACGGTCGAGGCTGAGCAGAGCGAGCTCCTGTTCATCGGACCGTATGCCCAGGATCATCGGGCGACGACCGAGGAGAGGCTCAAGAGACTCGAACGCCGGTCGTGACACCACCGCCCCGACGCGTTCAATCGGTAAGCTAAACATGATAAAATCAAACCATGGCCTCCTACGAGAAAGACAAGAAATGGTTCAGGCAGTTCAGGTCGACCCCGGCCTATAAGCGGCTCAAGCGCCGGCCGATCGCCTATTTCTGCACGGAATACGGCCTGGTTGACCGGAGCCCGCTTTATGCCGGAGGTTTGGGTATCCTGGCCGGCGACGTCATGAAGGAGGCTGACGATCAGGAACTGCCGCTCATCGGCATCGGTCTCTATTATCATCACGGTTACATCTGCGGCACCCGGGACGTGGCCGGGCGGGCTGTCGAAGTCTGCAGCAGCATCCATCCCCAGAGCGCTGGGTTCTACTTGGTGAAGGACAAGCTCGGTAAACGGCTCACGATAAAGGTACCGGTCGGTGATCATGACGTCAGTGCCCAGGCCTGGGAGTGGCGCGACCGGGGCATCACGTTGTACGTGCTCGACACCAATATCGAAGAGAACACCGAAGCCGACCGCCGCATCACCGACCGTCTTTACGTCAGTGACAAGGAGATGCGCCTCAAGCAGGAATTGCTGCTCGGTATCGGCGGCCTGCGGCTGATCGAGGCGCTCAAGATACACCCCTCGCTCTACCACCTGAACGAGGGCCATTCGGCCTTCCTGGCGATCGAACTGATCCGTCATGAGATGGAAGAGCGCGGCCTGGATTTCGACGAGGCTAAGCAGTTCGCCCGACGGCGGATAGTCCTGACCAACCATACGCTGGTGGCCGCCGGTAACGAGGTCTTCAGCAACGACCTGGTGGCCGTGATGCTCTCCAAGTACGCCAACGACCTGTCAGTACCGGTCCATGACATAGTCAAATTGGGACTGGTCCAGGAATCCAGCCTTTTCTCCATGACCATGCTCGCCTTGCGCATGGCCGGCGTCATCAATGCGGTCAGCGAACTCCATTCCGACAAGGCACGGGAGATCTGGCGCGACCATCCGATGGTCTCGGTCACCAACGGCGTGCATCTGCCCACCTGGGACGTGGTCGGCGACACCTATCGGGCCGGCTCGTTCTGGAAGAAACACCAGGAAAGGAAGCGGGAACTGCTGGAATACGTCCGCCTGAAGACGAAGCGCGACTGGAAGGAGGATGCCCTGCTGCTGGGTTGGGCCCGACGGGTGGTCAAGTACAAGCGGCCGCTTTCCCTCATCGAGGACGTGCAGGGTTTCGCCAAGATCGCCCGTGACGCCAAGCAGCCGGTGCGTGTGCTGTTCTCCGGCCACCCCCATCCGAGCGATGAGGCGGGGCAGCAGCTGCTGGCCGAACTGCGCAAGATCGTCGATCATGACCTCCAGGACGTGGCGGTCTATCTGCCGGATTACGGCATGGAGACCGCCAAGATGATGGTCTCCGGCTGTGACGTCTGGCTCAATACGCCGGTCGTCGGATTCGAGGCCTGCGGGACGAGCGGGATGAAGGCCGCATTGAACGGCGTGCTGCCCTGTTCGACCAATGATGGCTGGATACACGAGGCGGATTTGTTCAAGGTGGGTTGGCTGCTCGATTCCGGAAACATCACCGAAAGCCTGCTTGGCGTGCTGCAGAACGACATCGCCCCCATGTACTACGACCGCAACCAGGACGGTGTCCCGGCCGTCTGGGAGGAGCATATGCGCAACGCCCGGGACATGGTGACCAACCAGTTCAGCGCGACCCGGATGCTGGCTAAATATATCCAGCTCATGTATCTCTGACCGGAAACGACGGTCAGGACAGCGATATCTTAATAATCGTGCATCTATGGACAATCCGACGCCCGTAAGGAAATACCCGTCCGGTTCGACTCCCGGACCCAAACTGCTTCTGGCCGCCGCCCTGATAACGTTGGCCGCCCTGGCGGTAGGCATCCTGCTTTGGCAGCAGCAGGAGATCACCGAAGGCCCGGCCGATACCGGCGAGGTCGGACAGCCCCCGGCTGATGTCGCGGAGATCCCGGCGGGCGCGGAGGTGAAGACGTTCGAATCCGGTGAACAGTTTCGGGAATGGCTGGCGGAGGCCAGCGCCAGCGAGGCCGGCGCCTACGGTTGGGGCGCGGTATCCGCCATGTCCACGCGAGCCGTGGCCCTGGAGGCGGCGCCAGCGCCGACGGCCGACATGGAACTGGGTATCGGCGGCGAGCAGAAGGCCATCGCCGGCGAGGACGTCTATCGTTATTCCGAGACTAACGTCCAGGTCGCCGGGATAGATGAGCCGGATATCGTGAAGACCGACGGCCAGGAGATCTACTATTCGCCGGAAAGGTATTACTACTGGCGGCGGGTCGAGCCGGTACCGATGATGGAGTTGGATATCATAGGGTCTCCGGAGAGCAAGGCGCTGCCGCCGTACCGACCGCCCGGCGTCAAGGCGCTCAAGGCGTGGCCTCCGGCCGAACTGGGCGTGGACGCCGAGATCGAGACCGCCGGGGAACTGCTGTTGCGGGACGGCACTCTGGTGGTCCTGTCGAGCGATCGGGTCGCCGCTTATGACGTCTCCGATCCCCGGAATCCTGGAGAGAAATGGCAGTATGACCTGGAGAGCCGCCATCAGGTGGTGGCGACTCGTCTCTACGGCGACGATATCTACCTGATCACTCAGGCCGGCATCAACTACGAAACCCCCTGTCCGATAGTGCCTCTCATTCGTGGCGAGGAGAGGGTGACCGTTCCGTGCGGTTCGGTCTACCATCCGGTGACCCCGGTGCCGTCCGACGTGACCTATACCTCACTGGTGATCGGCGTCCATGATGGTGAGGTGAAGGACCGGGTATCCTTTGTGGGCAGCCGCGACTCGTCCGCCGTTTATATGTCGGTGGATAATCTTTACGTGACCTACTCTTTCCCCGGCGATCTCATCGCCTTCATCTACGGCTTCCTGGAAGAGAATGCCGATCTCATGCCGAGTCAGGTCCGGGATAGCGTCAGGAAGCTGCGCGATTATGACATCAGTCTCGGGGCCAAGATGCTCGAGCTTCAGGTGATCTTCGAGAGATGGATGTCGGGGCTCGATGAAGACGAGCTGCTCAGGCTGGAGAACGAGATGTCCAACAGGATGGAGGATTATCATGAGGCACATCGTCGTGAATTGCAGCAGACGGGGATAATCAAGCTGGATATCGACGGCCTGGAGGTCAGCGCCACCGGTACGGTGCCGGGGAGTCCGCTCAACCAGTTCTCGCTCGACGAGTATGAGGGGCACCTGCGTATCGCCACGACAGTCGGTGGGCGGCGTGGTTTCGGCTGGCGGTTCGGCTTCGGGACAGGGGAGAGCGTCAACGACGTCTATGTGCTGGACGGGTCGCTCCGGAAGGTCGGTGAGGTCCTGGATATGGGCCTGGGGGAACGTATCTATTCGGCGCGGTTCATCCAGGACAAGGGTTATGTCGTCACTTTCCGCGAGACCGACCCCTTCTATGTCCTTGACCTGTCCGATCCGGCCTCACCGGAACTCAAAGGGGAGCTCAAGATACCCGGTTATTCCTCCTATCTGCACCCCATAACCAAGGACAAGATCCTGGGGACCGGCAAGGAGGGGAGCAGCGTCAAACTCTCGTTATTCGACGTCTCCGACCCGACCGACCCCCGGGAGGTCTCCAAATACACCCTAGACGAGTACTGGTCGGAGATCCTGAACACGCATCACGCTTTCCTCATGGACACGAAGCACGAGGTCTTCTTCCTGCCGGGCGGCAAGGGCGGCTACGTCTTCTCCTATACGGACGACCGGCTGTCGTTAACCAAGGCGGTCAGCGGCATCAGGGCCAAACGCGCCGTCTTCATCAATGATTACCTCTATATCTTGGGTGACGATCGGGCGGTGGTGCTCAATGAAGCCGATTGGGAGCGGGTGAACGGGCTGGAGTTCTGAGCCGATGCCGTGACCTCATGGCGTGTCTCCCGGGAAGGTGTTCGGGAGGGCGTCCAGGACGTGGATTATGGGATGGAGAGGCAAAAAAGGGAAACGGATACCGTTCAACCGGGCGATCCGGGTCCTGTTGGCGACCAATTCGCTGATCCTGCTTTCCGGGGCGATGCTCGGCCCCATCTACGCGCTGTTCGTGGAGCGGGTAGGCGGCGATCTGTTGGATGCCAGTTTCGCCGGAGGCGTCTTTGCCCTGGCCGCCGGGCTGACCACGTTGGTCGCCGGCCGGTATGCCGACAGGGTCCGGGAGAACGAGCTGATCATCGTCTTCGGCTACGTCCTGATCGGACTGGGATTCTTCCTCTATACGGCAGTCCAGACGGTCTGGCACCTGCTGCTGGTCCAGGCCCTGATCGGTTTCGCCGAGGCAGTCTATTCGCCGGCTTTCGACGCGGTCTATTCAAAACACCTCGATCGCCACAAGGCCGGGCGGGAGTGGGGTGCCTGGGAATCGATCAACTATTTCTCGACGGCGGTAGGTGCGGTGATCGGCGGTTTCATCGTGGTGACCCTGGGTTTCAACTCCCTTTTCCTGGTCATGGGCACCCTTTCCCTGTTCAGTGCCTTTTACGTCTATGCTCTGCCGCGCAACGTGCTTTGATTCCGGCAAGGGATTTCTGACATGAAACCAAACCGGGCCCGCGGGCCCGGTTTTGCCTGGATTTTTCACCATTCAGACCTCGGTGTAACGGGTGTGCAGGGCTATGGCCAGGGCCTGAGCGACATTGAGCGATTCCAGCCGGTCGTCATGTTCGATCCTGACGGAGGTGCCGGGTACGTCGAGTGTGATCCCCGAACCCTCGGCTCCGATCAGGAGGGCGATCCGTTCGGTCCGCTTCAGGTCGTTCAACGATTCGGGGCGTCCGGACCGTTCCAGTCTGAAGACCGGCCGCCGGAGCGATCCGATGAACTCCGGAGCGTCCTGACGGGCGACCTTGACCCAGGGTACGGCGAAAAGGGATCCGGTCGAGGCGCGGACGACCTTGGGGGCCGTGACATCGGCGCATTCCACCAGGGCCAGCGCCGCCCCGAAACCGAGGCAGAGCCGCAGGACCGTCCCGACGTTGCCCGGATCCTGCAGGCCGTCGGCCAGGACGACGGTAGAAGAGTCGGCTATGTCGTAGAGCGACCAGCAGGGGGTACGGGCTACGGCGGCGATATCCTGCGGCGTCTCGGTCGTCACCAGCTTGGTGAAATCGGCGGTATCATCGGGACCGAAGGTGAACTCGACCGCCGGACCCGCTGCCTCGACCGTCTTGCGCCCCTCGACCAGACAGAGGCCATGTTTCTCACGGCCTTTCTTGGTCTGAAGGGACCTGATCATCTTGACCTGTGTCTTGGAGAGCATGAATCGATGTTAACTTGCGCCGAACGGGGACGTCAAACCGGCGTTTGACGGCGACCTCACCCGCCGGTTAGATTATGGAACGGGTCTTTGACACATCCGAGGAGATCGACATGACCGACCGGTTCAAGGCTGAAGACGCTGACCTGATGCGATTCCTCTATACCATCTTCGCCTGCCTTTGCGCGGAGATACTGTTCTGCGCCCTTTCCGCCATAATCGGGATGGCTATCATCGGATCCGGCATCGGCGAATGGGGCCGCTCGATGGTGACGCTCCTGTTCATCGTTCTGGTCTGGTTTTTCCTGGCGATGAACGGCGCCGCCCTGATCGGGACGGTGGTGTTCGTCTTCCTGAAGAGAGTGACCGGACGTTACGCGCTCTATGCGGTACCCGTCTATCTGGCGCAGGGCGGCGCCCTGTATGCGCTGAGCTTCCATCAGACCATGACGATGTACGTGATCGAGGCGGTCGTCTCGGTCGTCCTGGTGTCGCTGTTCCTGCTGCAGCTGCGGACGCTCAGGAGTTTACCCCTGTCCTCGGGCGGGCCCCCGTCGTGACGGGGGTTTTTTTGATGAAAAACCCGCACGATCGTGCGGGTGGTTCAGGCGACGGCCGCGAACCAGATGTCGGGCAAGGCGGCGTTCGCCCTGAGCGGGACAGCCCACGGCAGCACTGAGACCAGCCCGTCGAAGGCGGAGAGAGCCTGATGGTCGTCCAGCAGCGCGTATCCCAGAAAATAATAGACGGTCGGACCGATGCTGTTCCACAGGGTGTAGCGCAGATGTGCCGGCAATGAGGTCACCAGGTCCTGCCCTAGGGCACGCCACTGCAGGCGCCAGATGCGGCTACAGGTTTCCCGTCCGGCCCGTCTCAGCAGGTCGTCGTAGTAGCGTTTCCTCAGGCATTCCAGCAAGGTCAGGCGGGACCGGGTCCGATAGATGCCGCGGGGACTGCGGGTCAGGGACAGGCCGATGATCCGGCGGACCGGCGCGCCGACGGCTTCACTGATGGCGCTGCAGAGCGTTTCTTCGGTCCCGTCGATCGAACTCTCCGGTATCGGCACGGTCGACGGGTATCGGCGGTTGGCCGCCAGCCGGAAGAGGGGGGCGATCGATTCCATCACCGCGGGGACGATCTCCGGGTCGGCAGCATAAAAGGAAAGGAAGCTCTCCAGCTCACGGCTACGTAAGGTCATCATCGGCTCCAGGAGCGGGGACGTAAAGGAACGGGCGGGCCGGGCGCGGCGCCGCTGCCTGAATGAAAGGACATCCGCCGCCCCGAGTCAATAGGCCTGAAGTTGTCCACAACCGGCGTTTTCGGACCCGATCGGCCTTGATATACTTGGTTTCACTTAAGTCATAACCGTGCTTTTTATGGGCAAGGTTTGTGTCTCCTGCGGCGGCGAGCTGCCGGATCCGCAGATGCCGGAAGAGGAGGATGAGAAGTGTGAGGATTGCGCTGATGCCGAGATGATGGAGGAGGAAGAGGCTTGGGACATGCCTGATGACGAGGAGTCCGACGAGGATTAGGGCCGGAACTTTCCAGAGAAACGAAAAACACGGGGACGGGGTCCCCGTGTTTGAATATGCCTATCTCAACTGAGGAAGCGCTTCTCCACGACGCGCCAGTCCAGGTTGCGGAAGAAGGCTTCGATATAGTCGCCGCGGCCGGCCGGAGGATAGTCCAGGAGGAAGGCGTGTTCCCAGATATCGAGGGTCAGCAGTATCCGGCAGCCGGCCAGGTGGCCGGTCTCATGGTCGCTGACCCAGACGTCGTGCAACCTTCCGGTGTCGGGGTCCTTGACGAGCAGGGCCCAGCCGACGCCGCGCATCTTGGCTATCGTCTTGAAACCCTCGAGCCATCGGTCGAAATCCCCGTGCCGCTCAGCCAGTTTTTTCTTGAGTTCCGGGGCCTCTTCCGAGGGCCCTCCGGCCAGCTGCTCGAAATAGCGTTCGTGCAGCCGCATGCCGTCGAATTCGAAACCGAGGCGGCGCTGCAGTTCCGACCGCTCGGCCGAAGCTGGGACATCGCTCCGGAGAGCCTCGAGTCTCTCCAGGAGCGCGTTGACGTTCTTGACGTATCCGGCGTAGAGCTTGAGATGTTCCTCGATCTGCCGCCCGGACAGTCCGTCGAGTTCCGGCAGCTTGAACGTTTTCTGTTCGTATTGTCGCATAGGTCATCTTTCCGTTAATCAAGGATTGATTATATCACAAGTCGTCTCCCACGATAGAAAAATGCCCCCGTTCAGGGGGCACAGGAGCACGGAAGAATCAAGGAATCAGATCCAGCCGCTTCGCCAGGGACTCGGCTTCGTCGACCATCTTGCCCAAGCTGATCCGGATGCCGTTCGCCCAGAATTGCGGATCCTCGGGATCCTGGCCGAACGGGGCGAGCAGCCCCTTCAGGGACTTGGTGCCGCCGGATTTAAGCATCTCCAGGTAGAGCGGCTCGAAGCGTTCTTTGAGCTCGCCCTGCAGGGCGTAAAGGCTCTGGGTGAGCAGCTCGCCGCAGGCGTAGGCGTAGACGTAGAACGGATCGTGGAAATGGGGGATATAGCACCAGAGGCGCTCGGTGTCCCGGTAGTCGAAGACGTCACCGTCCTCGCCGTAGAGCTCCTTGACCGTTCCCATCCAGAGGCCGTTGAGTTCCTCGATGGTCGGCCAACCCCCGCCCTCGTGGACCCGCCCGTGGACCTGCCGTTCGAAGTTGGAGAAACCGATCTGTCGGACGACCGAATTGATCGCCCCGTCGGCCTTATCCATGAGGAGCGCCAGAAGCGATCGCTCGTCGCCCTGCTCCAAGAGGCGGGCCTTGAGGGCGTTGAAGGTGGTCATTTCGCCGAAGATCGAGGCGGTCTCCGCGTAGGCGGTCGGCGCGCTACCCATCAGGATGCCCTGGGTCTCGTAACCGAGCAGGCCGTGGACGGCGTGGCCCAGCTCATGGGCCATCGTCATCACATCTCGGGTGGTCCCCAGGTAATTCAGCAACACGTAGCTGATGGGAACCTGTCCGGGGACCATGGTGTAGCAGCAGAAGGCGCCGCTCCGCTTGCCTTTGACCACCGGCGCGTCGATCCGTCTCAGGTCGATCATCGACTGGACCAGCTCGGCGAGCGTCGGACTGAAGCTGCGGTAGGCCTTGAGCACCATCCGTTCGGCCTCCTGATAGGGGATGACCGAAGTGTCGGCGAACGGCGGTTTGGCGTTGCGGTCGCTCCAGAGGAGGCGCTCTTTCCCGAGCAGTCGGGCCTTCAGCCGGTAGTGGCGGACGGCCAGCGGGCCGGCCGCCTCTTTCACGGCCTGGTGCAGGGCCTCGACGATCCCGTCCGAGACCTTGTTGTCGATGTTGCGCGAGGCCATCGGGTGCGGATAGTTCCGCTCCTTGTTCTCGAGCGCGTTCTCCCGCACCACGAGGCCGAGCGTCTGGGCCGAGTACTTGATGAAGTGCCCGCCGAAGACGTCGTGGATCACCTTGAGCGCCCGGGCGCGCCGGTCGCTGTCCGGATCATAGCTCATGATGTCGAGGATCTCCTCCATCGTGTGCTCCTCGTCGTCGAGAGGGAAACGGAGATCCGCCTCCACCTCATCGAAGAACTCGGACCACGAGGAAGAAGAGAAGGGCGAACGCATGGCCAGCGCGCTCTCGACCTCGGTCGAGAGAAGGTGGGGCTTATCCTTGCGGATGTCCTCGATCCAGCTGCGGTGGTGAGCCACGACCGGATCGCTCTCGATCGCCGCGTCAATCACCGCCTGATCGAGGTCGCACATCTCGTTGGCGACCCAGGCCAGGTGCTTGCCGGCAGCATGCTGCATCCGGTCCTCTATCCCGTTCATTTTCGACTTGACCTTCTCGTCATTCAGGTCGGTGCAGAACGAGAGGAAGAGGAAGTAGCCGATCTTGCTCCCGAGCATCGACAGTTCGGCACGGGCCTGGATGGCCCGACCGAGCGCCTCACCCAGCTTTCCGCGGTAGTCCGACTCGAACAGCTCGGCCCGGGTGATATACCATTTGACATCCTGTTCTATCTGGGGGTCATCGATGCTCCGGTAAAAGCAACCGAGGTCCCACCGGACGTTCTCTGCTCCAGTCTCTTTCTTGGCCATCTCTGACTCCTTGTTTTCCGTTGGTAAGGAACTCATTGGTGCCTTGTCTTTAGCTTATTTTAAGCGGAACGTCAACATCTACGGGTCATCCGTCCCGGAGGACCGCCTTTTTTAGGAGCCGGACCTCGTCGGTCGTCAAATGCCTCCACTGCCGCGATTTGAGCCTGCCGAGCTTGATGCTCGCGATTCGGATACGACGAAGTCGCTTCACCTCATAACCGAGCGCTTCGCACATGCGTCTGATCTGGCGGTTTCGTCCCTCGCGCAGGGTGAGGAGGAAAGTCCTGCTCCCGGCGCGCTTCACTTTGGCCGGAAGGGTGGTGCCGTCCTCTAGCTCCACGCCGCCGCACAGCCTCTGCTCGTCTTCTCTGCGGAGCGACCTGTCCAGCTCCACGAAATATTCTTTTTCATGTCCGTAGCGCGGATGCATCAGCCGGTCAGCCAATTCGCCGTCGTTGGTGAGCAGGAGCAGGCCTGACGATCTCACATCGAGTCGCCCGATCGGAAAGATCCTTTCTCGCACGCCCACCAGCTCCAGGACGTTGTCCTTCTTGCTTTGGTCGGTGGTGGTGATGAAACCGACCGGCTTGTTGAGGGCGATGTAGATCTTTTTTCTTGGTTGGGAAGGTCGGGACAGGCCGACGACCCGGACATCGTCGCCATCATCGACCATATCGCCGAGTTCAGCCGGCTTTCCGTTCACCAAGACGCGACCGTCCCTGATGAGGCGGTCTGCCTCCCGTCGTGAACAACGACCCTGTTCGGCCAGCCATTTGTTGATGCGGGTACCCATAACGCTGATAAGTGTGCCACAGGCGACGGAATAATTAAAAACCCCGTCATCCGACGGGGCGGGCCCGACAGGCGTCGGGCGGATCGGATCGTGACCGACATCGCGCGGCCGGGCGGACATCCGGTCGATGTCATGCCTCGTCATCGGGCAGATCCTTGGACCGCATGATCTTGACCTTGCCCCAGACCCCGGTCAATCCGAGGCGGGCCTTGAGGTTGTGCCGCCAGGCATACAGCTTCCAGCTGAGGGAGTTCATGAGGCGGGCGAGCCTCTGCCAGATCCACATCCGTTTGTGGAGTTGTCGGAAGCGTTCAGCCAGCTCGTCGCATTCCTTGATGGCGCAGGAGATCATGTCCCGGCCCAGGCGGTCGCGGATTTCCGGGTCGGTCTGGGCCGCCTCGACCGCGGCCATGAGCCAGTTGAGACCGAACATGATCGTCTCGCTCTCGGCGACGTGCGGATAGTTGTGCTCCCAGAAGGCCTCATCCTTCTTTTCCCACCGTCCGAACTCGGAGATGAGATCCTCCAGGCGCTGAGGGTTCCCGCCGGCCATGAGATGGGCCAGGAAGACGTGGACCTCGGCCGGGAAGTTGAAGTTCCGGTCCGGGACCTCGGTCACTTTGAGGATGCGGTCCGCGAGGTCCTTCCACTTATCGTAATCCGCATTCTTCGTCCAGGCGGCCCCGTCCCAGAGAGGTCTCAGATGGTCGGCTCCGGCAGCGATATGCCGGCCGTAGCCGTCCAAGTCCGAGAAGTAGAGGGCCTTCCGTGATCTCCGCGAGGTCTCGGCTCTGGTCACGGAGGCCCTTAGGGCCGCGAGACCCATGATGAGCAGGTTTTTCGGCCTGATATAGGGGAAATCCTGGCCGAACAGGTCCCGACCGTGCTTGACCTCGCCGTTTTCCTCGATGATTCCCTCGAGCGTCGCGACGAAGCCGTCGCCGGCCTCGCCGTTCGGCCAGCCTAGGGGCGCCTCGATGATGTAGCGCATGAAGCCGGCCAGCTCCCTGGGGAAGCGGAAGCGCTGCGCGTAATCGGCCAGGATGGCGCCATGGAGCTGCAGACGCTCCTCCTCGAACAGTTCGGCGCAGACGTCCCAGGGTGGCGGGATGCCGAGCAGTTCGCCGACCTCCTGAAGATAGACGACACCGCCCCAAGAAGTTCCGAGGTATTCCCCGGCCTTGACCCGCTCGTGGATGTCGAGGATCGCCTCTTTGACGCCCATATCGCGCCACGCAGCCCCGTACTTGGCCCGGCACTCCTCGATCACCAGCTCGCGGAAAGCCGCCTTGTGCGGGCATCTGTGCCCGTCGCCCGTGTGTACGTGGTACTTCCGACCATCCTCCCCGACCCGCTCCTCCACTTCGAAATCGCATTGGCACATCGGGCTGGGCGATCGGTCGAGATCCGGGAACTTTGGATTCTCGATGATCATCAAGGCCACGTCATGTCCCTCCCGGGACCATTCGCGGACGATAGTGTAGCGGAGACCGCCTATTTCTTCCGCCTTCTTGAGGTCGATGGCCATTGCCGCCTCCTTTTTGTGCAAAGGACAATGGGGCCACTTTAAGCGGTCCGTTCCTAAAGGTCAACGCATTTTGTCCCGTGATGGGGTATAATGATCACCTATGCGTCCAAAAGCCTTCACCTTGGTCGAGATACTGGTGACGATCGGCATCATCGGCCTCTTGGCCGTGATTTCGGTGGTCGCTTTGGGGCCGTCACTTAAGAAAGCCCGCGACACCAAGCGTAAGACCGAACTGGCCCGGATCGGTCGGTTCATGGCCGGCACGACCTGCTATCTGCCTGAGGCCGGGGCGGGGGATTATGACCTGGAAGAGCTGATGGATGACGTGCGGTCCCGCTATCAGCAGTACGCCAAGATGCTGCCGGCCCGGACACCGCGCGATCCGAAGTCCGGTTCGGCCACCGTATCGGGTTATCGCTACGTCGTCACGGCCGCCGGCGCGGACTGCGCCCTCTACGCGAATTTGGAAAAGGCCGATGAGGAGGTCACCCTGACCGTGCTGACCGCCCCGACGCCCGGGGGTGGGACAGGCGTGCTTCAGGCCGCGTCTCCCGGACCCAACGGCACCGACCGGTATTTCCAGGTGTCCAACAAGTAGTCGCTTGACCGGAGTGACCGGCTGCGGTAACCTCGGCGAGCCCTTTAGGACCATCAGACGGAGGAGCGCTCAGATGAGCGATCACGACAAGAATGCCGACAGCGGCCTGTATGAGACCCTCGCGCCGCACCGGGGCGAAACCAACGCCATGATCTCGGCCTTTCCGGCCACCAGGGAATTTCTGGAGAGGCGCGGCCTGACCGATATCAGCCAGCTCGATCCGCAGGGTCGACAGGAGCTCCGGCGGCACCTCGCCGCCCTGCTGGCGGAAGCCCGCGGTTCCTGATCCCCGGATCCAGTCGGACCTCAGACCGGACTCATCCGGTCTTTTTCGTTTTCGGTCTGGCTTCTCCCTTGGTCGGCAGACGCGGGCAGATGCTATAATCATCCCATAATCCTGTCTTATGCATGCCTTCATCGAGCGGATCGAGCGGACAGATCTCACCCCGGTTTCCTGGGCCGGCTTCTTTTTCCTGATCCTGATGCTGCGTTACCTGCTGGAGGGCTTGTCCAACCCTGCCTCTCCCGGTCTGCTGGCGTTCGATCTCTCCACCTCGGTCCACTATACGATGTGGTATTTCGGCGTCCTGGTGAGCGTCGTCGCCGCCCTGCGCCTGACCACCGGTCGCAGCGTACGTCGGCTGATGTCGGTCGCTCTCTTCGGACTGATATTCTCCTGGTTGGCGCCGGTCATCGATCTGGTCTGGAGCGCCGGTTTGGGACATCGCATGGCCTATATTTTCACTGACGGCGCCGGTCTGCTCGGTGCCCTCCTGACCTATTTCGGACCGCTTACCGAACCGGGAATCACCCCGGGCATCCGGATAGAGGTGGGTCTGGTTCTCTGTGCCGTGGCTGCCTATGTCCATCAGGTCACACGGAGCCCGTGGCGGGCGGCGTCGGCGGTCCTGCTGACCTACCTGACCGTCTTTTTCTGGGTCTCTTTTCCCAGCCTGCTGGTGTTGTCTGTAGGCACGGTCGGCGCGGGCGGCTCGATCACCGCCGCGGTACAGGACGGTTTGGTCCGACTGTTCTCCGGATCCCGGATGGCGCAGGTGACGCATCCGTTCAACCGACCGGAGCTCGTCCTCGACGGCACGGCCCGATTGCTGAACATCGGCCTGGCTCAGACATACTATCTCATCCTGTCCGTGTCGTTGGCGGCACTGGGGATAGCCCTGATGGGATGGCGTAAGGCGAGAGAGGTGTTAGCCAATTCCCGGCCGGAGAGGGTGGCCCATTACTTGGGGCTTCTGTCAGTGGGTGTGATCGCGGGTCTGCGCCTGTCCGGTGACCCGTTATCTTTGACCGGTCCGGATATCATCGCCCTGTCGGTGGCGGCTCTGTCCGTCTACAGTGCCTGGATGTTCGCGGTGGGCGTCAACGATCTGGCTGATCGGAAGACGGATGCGGTGTCGAATCCGGGTCGTCCTTTGATCAAGGGGGTGCTGTCTGTCGCCGAGATGCGCGGATTGAACTTCGTCTTTTTGGTCTGGTCCGTCTTGGGGGGATTTCTTCTGGGTCCGCACGGCCTTTTCCTGATCCTGGCCTTCACCGCCGCTTACCATGTCTATTCCGCGCCGCCCCTACGTCTCAAGATGGTGCCGATATTGGCGACCTTCCTCATATCCCTGGCCTGTCTGGCGGCGACGCTGATCGGTTACTTCACCATATTGCCCGGCCGGGCACCGAGCGAATTCCCTGCGTCGTTGGCCTGGTTGATCGTGATCGCCTTCACCCTGGGAGCCAACCTCAAGGACCTCAAGGACATGAAAGGCGACGCCGTTGAAGGGGTGAAGACGATTCCGGTCCTGCTGGGCGAGCGACGCGGCAAATTGGCCGTCGGCATGCTGGTCTTGGTGTCTTTTTGGTTGGTGCCGCTGTTCACCGGCTGGCCGGCTCTCTATCTGCTTTCCGCGCCGGCCGGTCTGATCGGTTTCTTCCTGGTGAATCGCCGGGACTATCGTGAGAGTCAGGTGTTCGTTCTCTACTTGGGCTATTTACTGCTGGCGCTCCTGACGATCTGAGCGGTCCGGCCGGTCGATTATGGAGATTTCCGGACCTCATCAGGGTCCGGACTTGTCTTTTCATCCAGGCGTTATAGGATGAAGACCGGCACCGGACATCTCCGGTCTAGCCCTTTCCAACCAGGAAGGATCACATGGATCCCATCGCTCTCATCGACCGACCGTTGGCCATCACCGATATCGAGACGACCGGACGTGATCCGGAACGTCACGAGATCATCGAGATCGGTCTGGTGCTCGTGGAGCATCGGACCTGGCGGGTAAGGAACACCGCGGAATTCCACATCTATCCGACCAGACTCGATTTGGCCGAGCCGGAAGCCCTGCAGGTCAACGGTTATCACGATCGCCTCGGCGAGTGGTGCGCCGCTCGCGGCCTGTCAGAGGCGCTCGGGCAGCTCGCATCATTGACCGCCAGGGCCAATCTGGTCACTTATAATCTCAGGTTCGACGGACCGTTCATCGAACGGGCCTTCCAGGAGACCGGGATCGAGAACCGGTTGCGACACCACCAGTTCGACCTGATGACGTTGGCCTGGTTCATGCTGGCCCCGCTGGGCCTGACCAGCCTGAAACTGGCCGCCGTCTCCGAGTTCCTCGGTCTCGATCCCGAACCGTTGCCGCACCGCGCCCTGAGCGGCGCCATACATGCCTACGAGGTGATGAAGACCCTGGCCGCCATGCGGCTTCAGGCAGGAGGTGGATCATGAGAATGAGGGTACTGACCAAGAAGGTCAGCGTACGAGTCGGACTGATCGGCCAGCTCGATCCGAAGGGCTGGGAGGTCGTCCTGCTCCAGGCCGCCGCCGCCGCGCGCCGTCAGGCGCAGGCGCCGTACTCGCATTTTCTGGTCGGCGCGGCCGTCCTGAGCCCTCGCGGCCGGATCTATTCCGGCTGCAACGTCGAACGGGTCAGCTACACCCAGACGACCCATGCGGAACAGAACGCCGTCGACTCCATGGTGGTCCAGGAGGGACCGACCGTGGCGGAGGCCGTTGCCGTGGTCGCGGCCCACGAGAATAATTGCGTGGGGAATCTCGCGTCCCCGTCCGAACCCTACGCCGAAACCGTCCGTCGGGTACGCCGCCTGACGCTGCCGGAAGTCCCGGTCCCCTGCGGGCACTGCCTGCAGATCATCTGGGAGAACTGTAACGGCCGCCGGGACACGCCGCTCATCATGGTCACCGGAGAGTTCTATCCTTATGTCTTCCTGACGACGATCGGCGACGCCCTGACCATGCCTTTCGGACCGGAAGCACTCGGCATCAGCTATGGGTCCGGACCGTCCGGCCGTCGAGACACCTGACCATCCCGCCTTGTGGATGGTCTTTTTCAATGAGCCGTGATAACATACCGTCATTGCCTACCTGACTTATGGTCGACAAGAAACACATCCTCTGTATCGACGACGACTCGTTTTACCGCGATTTCTATAAGGCGATCTTCACCGCTCAGGGCTTCGAGGTCTCCCTGGCCGCCGATCCGGCGGACGGTTACGAGGCGGCGCACCGCCGCCGTCCCGACCTGATCGTCCTGGACGTCATGATGCCGGAAAAGAACGGTTTCCGTGACGGTTACGATCTGCTCAAGAAGATCCGGGCCGAAGAGGGTTACGGCGACATACCGGTCATCATGATCTCGGCCCTCGACGCGGGAGGTGACCTGAAGCATGGCGAGGAGATGGGTGCCGCCACCTACCTACCGAAACAGCAGATGACACCGGAGAGCCTTCTGGAGACAGTCAAGGGTTTCCTCGGCGGATGAATGAGCCGATTCTGGCGGTCACGCGTCCCGGCTGACTCGGGAACGGAAACATTAACCGTCGCATCATATGATCGACAACCATACCTATAATCTCATACTGCAGCTGGTGCAGGAGAACAAATCGCTGTGGCGCATCGAGAACCACTACCTGGGAGATGCCGAGACCTGCGCCGACTGTCGCGAACTCTGGGAGAGGGTCAAGAAGGCCAAAGAGGAGTCGGTCGCCGAGATGATGGAGTTGCTGAAGCGGCATCTGACGGCCTGATCCGTCCCGTCCGGAAACGGAGCGCCCGCCTGATGGCGGGCGCTTTTGCGTATCGATGACCTTCGTCAGTTCAGATGCCCACAGCAGCGGCAGTGACCGTCTCTTCCACCAGGAGCAGAGGATCGCCGGTCTCATGTAACGTCAGGGCCCGTTCTGTGGCGGTCAGGATGTTGTGCCAACCGTAACCGTAACCCAGGAAGACCTCTTCCGAAGGAATGACTCGCTTCATCCCGTCGGCTATGACGTAGACCCGGGGGTGGTCCGGCGCCTTGATCAGGGTACCGTCACGGAACCTGACCGGCTCGCCGTCAGTCAGGCCGGCCAGCGTCTCCGGTGACAGCGGATGGATCTCCTGTACGGTAAAATTGGCCTGCAGTATCGAACGGTCCCAGATCGGGTGCTTGACTCCGGACTCGGCATAATAGACGCCTCCGGTAGTCGTATCCTGCACCAGTCGACCTATCGGATAGGGCAGGTCCAGTCCGAGCGGCCCGCCCTCGCGGTAATCCAGCAGGTCATCCGCCAGCACCTCCTCTACTTCCTCGGGGTTGAAGCCGATCTTGGCGAAGGCTTCCTGTGAAGTTATCCGACGCTTCTCGTCACCGACCAGTAGGAACGTCTCACCGTTTTCCGTGCGGACCAGCGCGTAATCCGGGAAGCGGACTGGTCGGCCCGGGTTGGCGCTTTCCAGCAGCCGGAAGCTTATGTCGTCCAGTTCGATCGCGTTGCCGGCCACGAAGCGGGTGGTCAGGACCGACTCATTCAGGATAGGTCGGAACTTGGACGCTTGGATCACCGCGTAGGCGCCGCTCTCGATGTTCTTCACCAAGGTGCCTTCAGGGTAGGTGATGTTGAGCGGACCGTCGCCGAACCAGCGGTTCCAGATGCTCCAGAGAAGCTTGTTGCCGTGGAGGTGTGGCGTGTAGTTGTAGAGTCCGGCGGTCGCCAGGTTGATCGGCGTCACCTGGGTGTTGCTGATCGTGTAGGTCTCACCCGGCTGCTTGAGATAGCGCAGTTCCTCGGCGTTCGTCATGTACCAGTCCATCCAGCCAGCCGCTACGTCCACCTGCTTGCCGAACCCCTTGTATTTCTGGGCCAAGGCGCTGTTTCGGGAGCAGCCGTCACATAGCGCGTAGCCGGCTGCCCAGTCGAGCTGCCGCTGGGTCGGTTCGGCGGCCTCCACGATGCCCGATTCCTTCTGCAAGACCGCCATGATGTACTTGGGATTTATCCGGTAGCGTCGGGCGGCGTCATCGATGAGTTGGGCCGAGCTCTTGAGCAGCCCGTCGGCCGCGTCAGCGTCAAAGCAGGTGTTCAGGCCGCCGCGCTCGGCCAGGAACATCACGATGTCGGCATAGCCCATCGCTTGGTGATCGCGGATCTCCTCGTCCGAGATGATGTAGTTGGGATTGAAGACTCCGGCCGCCCGGATTCCGGACCAGGGAAGCGCCAGCGCTACCGCGACCAGTGCCGCCAAGGTACCTACCCGGATGCCTGAGAGGGTATTTCGCATACGGTAACCAGTATAACCCCCAGCCCAGACCTCGTTCAAGCGCCGGGTTTCCGGTGGCGTCATGACAGCGGGGGCGGCCTGTGGTACGCTGACCTTGTTATGTCCGCATTCTCTACGGCCCCCGAGGCCCGTCGGATAGGCAAGCCCTGGGGTTACGAGATACTGTACACCGCTGAGGACCTGCCCTGGACCGGTAAGATACTCTTCATCAGGGCGGGGAGCCGGCTTTCCCTGCAGTACCATGACGAGAAAGAGGAGGTGCTGTGCCTGTTTTCCGGTCGGGCGACCATCTGGCTGGAGAACCGGGAGGGGGAGGTGGAGCGGCGGTCGATGGAGGAGCGGCGCGGCTACCGCATCCGCGTGGGGCAGCGGCATCGGATCGAGGCCGTGGAGGACTCGATCGTCCTGGAAGTCTCCGATCCCGAGACCGGCAATACTTTCCGGCTGGAAGATGATCACGCCCGCGGGACGGAAACGGAGCAGATAAGGCGTGAGGCGGACCGGGGCTGGTCCGGTGAATCATGAATATGAGAGGTGAAGGGGAAAGACAACAAAGATCATTCCTGCACCATAAGATCAGCACTTCCGCCTCATTGATCCGGGAGATGGTCTTCGGTCTGGAGGATGGCATCGTCTCGACCACCGGTGCCATCATCGGTATCGCCGCCGGATCCCAGGACAACCGTATCGTCATACTGTCCGGTATGGTGATCGTCGTGGTCGAGGCGTTGTCGATGGCCGCCGGTTCGTTCCTCTCCTCCAAGTCGCACCGCCAGCTTCTGGAAAGGAAGATCGAGGAGGAGCGTCAGGAGATCGAGGAGAAGCCGCTGGAGGAGATAGCGGAGCTCCGCGCGATGTATCGGGACCGCGGCTTCTCCCAGGACGAGGTGGAACTCATAGTCAGGAGGGTCATCCGGGACAAAAACCTTTGGCTCGAGGAGATGATAACCAAGGAGCTGCAGATCGGCCTCGGTCAACTGGAACATCCGCGCAGCGCCGCCTTGATGATGTGGCTGTCCTACACGGTCGGCGGCATCATCCCCATACTGCCGTTCGTCTTCCTGGGGGTCGGTTCGGCTTCGGTGACGGCTTTCGTCATCGGTCTCGTTTCCCTGTTCCTGCTGGGCGTCTGGAAGGCGAAGATCACCGCGACCAGCCGGTGGCGCAGCGGGTTGGAGATGCTGGTCGTGGCCGGAGCTGCCGGAACGATCGGCTTCCTGGTCGGCCGTCTCGCCGCGGCCATCGTCGGTATCTGACCCGTATCAAGATTAACGACGTCTTATGTTCGAGTTCCTGTCCCTGGTCCTGGCCCAAGCCCTCTATACCACCGCTGACACCTGGAAGAAATTCATTTTCGCCGCCAAGGGGTTCAGTGTCCCGGCTTTCGTCAACTGGGCCTTTTTCGCCACCCTGGTCATCTCTTTGGTCGGCTTCTTCTTCCAGATGTACGCCCTGTCCCGCATCGAGCTGTCCCGTACGATCATCTCCATGGGGGTGATGGCCGTCATATTCTCGGCCGCCGCCGGAGCCCTTTTCCTGAAGGAGCAGCTCCATTGGTGGAACCTGCTGGGCGTCGCTTTTGCCGTATCGGCCATCATCCTGGTCAATCTTCGCTGAAGCGGTGTCCGTTGGACGACCCGGCCGGTCTGTGTTAACATATCCACAGCCTAATTAGTAAGCACAGCGCTATGAGCTTGAAGGATCTCTTGTCGGGCCTGTTCGGCAAGAAGGAAGAGGCCCCGGCTGAGGAGGCGGCCCCCGTTGAGGAGGCGGCCCCGGCGCCCATGGAAGCGCCTGTAGAGGAAGCTGGAGCTGCTGAGGACGTCATGCCGTCCGAACCGGCACCTATGGAGGGAGCGCCTCCGGAGGAGCCGCCGGCTGCCTGAGGCGAACCGGTCAACATTGAAAAGAGGATCCGGTACGAAAGTGCCGGATTTTTCTTAATATCGTCCCGATCGGCAGCGTAACAGCGGCGCAGTCCGGGGGTCCGGGAGACCTCTTGACATCAGAGGCTTTTGTTGGTTAAATCATAGTCATTCACTAGGATTATGAAATCATTCCTGCGCATACCGCAAAAGGTGCATTACGCCTTGTTGCTCGTGACCGATCTGGCCCGGGTCTATGATTCCCGGGTGCCGTTGAGTCTGGCCGCGGTCGCTGAGCAAGAGGGGGTCTCCAGGGGCTTTCTGGAAGAGGTGGCCGGCCATCTGAGGGAGGCTGGATTGATCGAAGGTCGGCGCGGCGCTTCCGGCGGCTACATCCTCCAACGTCGACCGGAAGAGATAACGGTCAATGATCTCATCGTGGCGATCGAGGGTCCCCTGGCCATGGTCGAGTGTCTGGGCGGCGGTCACTGCGTCCTTTCCGGCAGCTGCCCCTCCCGGGACGTCTGGCGGAAGGTCCAGGCCCGACTGCTGCAGACCCTGTCCGGCATCACTATAGCCGAAATGGTCGGACAACCCGGCCGCGCCGGACGGCACAAGGAGAAGATATGAACCGGACCGTGACCAGCGAAAAGGCGGCCGCGGGCCAGAAGAACGGTCTGACCGGACCGTCAGAACAGGCCGTACGATCGATCTCCCGGGCCAAAAGTGAGCCGAAATGGATGCTCGAGAAGCGGCTAAGGGCTCTGGAGCTTTTTGGCCGGACCCCGTCGCCTGATTGGGGTCCGCCGCTCGATGGGCTGGATTTGGGTCGCATCCGCTATTTCACCAGCCCCGGATCGCCCGAGGCCGCGTCCTGGGATGAGGTGCCTCCGGATATCCGTCAGACCTTCGAAAGGTTGGGTATCCCCGAAGCCGAACGCCGGGCGCTGTCCGGGGTCGGGGCCCAGTATGATTCGGAGATCGTCTATCATAATCTGAAGCGCGAATGGTCGGCGCGCGGCGTGATCTTCGAGAATATGGATACGGCGGTACGGCGGTATCCGGACCTGGTCCGCCGTCATTTCATGGTGGATTGCGTCCCGGTCAACGACCACAAGTTCACCATGCTCCATGCTGCCGTCTGGAGCGGCGGGACCTTCATCTACATACCGCCCGGCGTCAGCGTGACCATCCCGCTTCAGGCCTATTTCCGCATGAATACCGAACGGGCCGGCCAGTTCGAGCATACGCTGATCATCGCCGACAAGGGCAGCCGAGTGGAGTATATCGAGGGTTGTTCGGCCCCCCGGCACGCCTCCAGCGCCCTGCACGCGGGATGCGTCGAGCTTTACGTGAGAGAGGGCGCCACCATCAGGTACTCAAGCATCGAGAACTGGAGCCGCAACGTCTATAACCTCAATACCAAGCGGGCCCTGGTCGATCGCGGCGGTTCGATCGAATGGCTCAACGGCAATCTGGGCAGCGGCACTACCATGCTCTATCCCTGCAGCGTGCTGCGTGGGGAGGGGGCGCGATCGGACAGCTTGGGAGTGGCTTTCGCCGGGGCGGGGCAGGAGCTCGATACCGGGACGAAGGTCATCCACGCGGCCCCGAATACCTCATCAGTGGCCCGCTCCAAGGGCATCAGTAAGGACGGGGGCGTCTCGACCTATCGGGGCATCGTCCAGGCCACCCGGTCCGCCCGCGGTACCGTCTCCTCGGTGTCATGTGACGCCCTGATCATGGGCCGATCATCGGTATCGAATACCTGCCCTTTTCTCCATGTCGAGACCGACGGCGTGGACGTGGCTCACGAGGCTACGGTGGGGCGTATCGGTGATGAGGAGATATTCTATCTGACCAGCCGGGGCATACCCCGGGACCGGGCACTGAACATGATCGTCAGCGGATTCGTCGATCCGGTCGTGCGACAGCTGCCCCTGGAGTACGCCGTCGAGCTCAACCGGCTGATCGAACTGGAGATGGAGGGGGCGGTCGGCTGAGGGGCGGGACATATTTATGGAGACAGCGGTCGGCAACACGAATACTCGACAAGGAACCGCCTCTTGGCTCGAAGCGGCGCGGTCTTCGGCTGCCAAACGGCTGGCCACGGCCCCTCGCCCCGCTTTCCGTTACGGCCTGCGGGCATCCTTCGATCCGTCCGACATACCGGGACTCCCGTCTTCCGGTCCGCGCGGCAGACTCGCCGTCTGCGGTTCGGTGCCTCCGGAGAAGGTCCGGATCATGGGGTTGGGTGAGGCGGCGGCCTCGTCGCGTTGGCGGACCGCGCTGGAACGCCATTTCCGGCAGGGTGAGGACGAAGACCGTTTTGACCTGTGGCACCTGTCCCGCGGTACCTACGGACTGCTGATAGTCATACCGGCCGGGGTGGAGCTGGGGCGACCAATCTGCCTCAACGACCGGTCTGCCGGACCGGTCGCCGTAAGCGATCTGGTGATCGTGGCTGAGGAGGGGAGCCGGTCGAGCGTCATGGAATGTTCGGGTCTGGTCACTGGAGACCAGGCCACTCATCGCAGCTCCCGCGTGACGATCATCGCCGCGGCCGGCGCTCAGGTGCGTTACGCCGCCGTGCAGGGGCTGCCGTCTCCAGGGGCGGAATTCTGCCGGCGGACGGCCTATGTCGGCCAGGATGCCTCTGTCTCCTGGTCGGAATGTTCGTTGGGCGCCCGTTTCGTGCGGTCCCGCGCCAGTTCGGTCCTGGAGGGGGCTGGAGGTACGGCGTTCCACCGTTGGGCGGCCATCGGCAACCAGAGCCAGCTTTTCGATGTCGGCCACGAGGCGTCACATCTGGCTCGGGATACCTTTTCCTCCATGCTTTTCAAGGCGGCCCTGGCCGATCGGTCCAAGGCCGTGGTTCGGGGACGGGTGGGGGTCAGCGACGGAGCCGCCGGCAGTTCCGCCTTCCAGAGGATCGACGGACTGTTACTGACCGATGATGCGGTCGTAGACATGAATCCCGAACTGGCGATAGCCGATGATGACGTAAAATGCGGGCATGCTGCGACGATCAGCGATATCGATGATGAACAGCTATTCTACCTGGAATCCCGCGGTTTGCATCGTCGCGAGGCGGTCCGTATGCTAATGGAAGGCTTCTTGTCACCGCTCATCGTCGAGTTCAGCGAAGGCACGGCGGACGCGCGGCTCAGCAGCCTCATCCGTAAGAAGGCGGCTGAAGTCGCCGGGCTGGTGACATGACATGACCCTACGCATCATGGCTATCGATATCCAGAAAATCCGCGGACAGTTCCCCACCTTGGTTGACGCCAGTCGGCGACCTTACGTCTTCTTGGATACGGCCGCCTCGTCATTGACGCCGCGGCCGGTGATCGAGGCGATGGGTCGTTTCTATACCGATTTCCGGGCCAACGTCCATCGGGGCATGTATACGGATAGCCTTCGCGCTACGGAGGCCTATGAGGCTGCCAGATCGAAGGTGGCCGGATTTATCGGTGCCGAGGCGGAAGAGATAGTCTTCACGCGCGGCGCCACGGAATCGCTGAACGTAGCGGCTCGCGGGTTGGCGGAGGGCTTGGGTCCGGGCGACGAGGTGGTCATCACCATCATGGAACACCACGCCAACCTGATCCCGTGGCAACAGCTGGCCGATCGGTCGGGATTCACGCTCAGGTTCCTGCCCCTGGGGGAAGATTTCCGTCTGGATATGGAGGCCGCCCGTCAGACCATCGGACCCCGCACCAAGGTGGTGGCTTTCATGGCGGTATCCAACGTGTTAGGTACGGTCAATCCGACTGAAGAGCTGATTGCCCTGGCCAAGGCGCAGGGCGCGGCTACCGTGATCGATGTCGCCCAGGCGGCCGGTCATCTTCCCCTGGACGTGACCTCTTGGGACTGCGACTTCCTGGCGCTGTCCGGCCACAAGATGTACGGCCCGACCGGTATCGGCATCCTTTACGGGAAGCGTCCGCGGTTGGAGGCCATGGAGCCTCAGACCTTCGGGGGGGATATGATCCTGGAGGTTACCAAGGAGAGATCGACCTGGAACCGTATCCCCTGGAAATTCGAAGCCGGGACGCCACATATCGCCGGGGCGATCGGGTTGGCAGCGGCGATAGGTTTCGTCGAGGAGATCGGGATTGAGGAAGTGGTCAGGGCTGAAGAGCGGCTTGCGGCCCACGCCCTGGAGAGGCTGCAGTCAGTGCCCGGCCTGCGTCTTTACGGTCCGGCTGGGGGCGTTCGGGGCGGGGCCTTGTCTTTTGCGGTCGACGATATCCATCCGCACGATATGGCTGACCTGCTGTCCAAACAGGGCATCTGTGTGCGCGGCGGTCATCATTGTGCCATGCCGCTGATGCGCGAACTCGGCATAGTCGGAACGACTCGGGCCAGCCTAGGCATATACAACACCGAGCAGGATATCGAGGACCTGATTCAGGCCATTCACGAGGCTAAGAGGATCTTCGGTTGAAGACATATGAGTGACGATACGAACCGACACCAGGTCGGGTCTCAGGAACTCTATCGGCAGAATATCCTGGACCATAACCGGCATCCCCGCAACAAACGGCGCATGGAGGACGCTTCGGTGACTCACCGCGAGCTCAACTTCAGTTGTGGTGACGATATCGAGCTGTTTGTCAGGACCGAAGGCAATCGGGTTGCGGACGCCAGTTTCGACGGGCACGGCTGCGCCATCAGCCAGGCCGCGGTCTCCATGTTGACTGAGCATGTCCACGGCAGGGGGATCGACGAACTGGAAAACCTGACCGATGAGGAGATGGGTCAATTGCTGGGGGTGGAGGTCGGACCGGCCCGGCGGACCTGCGCCATGCTAGGTCTGGAGGCCTTGCGCCAGGCCCTGAAGAAACTCAGGGAAGACATATGAGATCCGAGAACCTGATACTGAAGGGCATACGGATCAGCCGTGACGGTCGGGAGGCGGTCGGCGGTGTCAGTCTGGTCGTCGGGAGCGGCGAAATCCATCTTCTGATGGGTCCGAACGGCTCAGGTAAGAGTTCTTTGGCCAATGCCTTGATGGGTCATCCCCGTTACCGCATCACCGGAGGGGCGGTCCGGCTGGGCGAGCAGGATCTGACCGGACTCAAGCCAGAGGAGCGGGCGCGGGCCGGCCTGTTCCTGTCGATGCAATATCCGCCGGAAGTCAGCGGGGTCGTGCTGTCGGAATTCTTGCGTCAGGTCGTCTCTGCGCCACATGACCGACCGGTCGGCGTTTCCGAGTTTAGGGAGGATCTGGAGCGGCAGGCCGATGCCCTTGGCCTGGATCGGAGCCTCCTGGACCGCGGGCTCAATGAAGGTTTTTCGGGCGGCGAGAAGAAGAGGGCGGAGATGCTGCAACTGGTCATGATGAGGCCGAAGTTCGCCGTCCTGGATGAGACTGATTCCGGACTGGACGTGGATGGACTCAAGACGGTCACGACCGCGGTCGATGGACTGCGTCGGTCCGGCACCGGATTCCTCATCATCACCCACCAATCGGCGGTCGCCCGGCATCTGTCACCGGATCGGGTACATGTCATGGTCGACGGTCGGATAGTGGAGACCGGCGGTCCGGAACTGGCCGAGCGGATCGAGCGGGAAGGATACGAAGGCTTCCGTTGAAAAGCCCTCCGATAGCTTCCGAAGGACGACAAATGCCGGCCCATGCCGGCATTTTCTGATTCTCTCCGGTCAGGCTGGCCGGTATCGGGTCAGTCGAATTTCGGCGCTCCGCCTACGTCGGGGAGTTTCTCGATCGGCACTTCGGTCCGGTAACGCCAGTTCGGATCGCCAACCGGCTTTTCCGTACCCGGAACGTTGATCCGGTTCTCCGAGAACAACCAATCCTGGATCGGTATGATGACGCGCCGGGCCGGCGAAGCGATCAGGGCACCGATCAGGCGCATCACGAACAACCGGGTCTTTCGGGTATAGGCCACGCCGACGTGTTCCGCCAGATGACGCCGTTCGGCTGCGGTCAGCGATTTCACATAGGTAGTGAGCGTCACCGTATCGTGCGTATGTGACAGGGCGAAGGCGTCTTCCGGATAGTTGCGGACGTCGCTGTAATCATGTTCGAGGGACTTCCGCTTCTCGTTGTAGGCCCAGCGCAAGATCCGGATGCCCGGAACGTTGAGTTTCCATAAGGTCTCTCGCAGCTCCTTGAGCCGGTCTCCGGAATCTTCGGCAAACAGCTCGAGGCCGCGTTTGCGACTGTAAGCGATGATCCTTTCCAGCATCTTAGCGCCCGGACCTTCCAGCAGGCGGTCTTTGGACCGTTTCCGCACCCCCATCGATCCGTAGTGGAAGAACCCCTTGGCATGATCGAGGCGCATCATGTCGTAGAACCCGGCGAAGTAGCGTAGTCTCATTTTCCACAGGCCGAAGATGCGGCTGTTGTCTTGGGTATTGCCCCACCTGTAGAGCGGGTGACCCCAGACCTGCCGTCCGTAGTGGGCGCGAGGTCCATCGGGCAGGCCGGATACGCGGTTCATGCCGCCGTCGGCCCTCAGGTCGAAGCAATCAGGGTTGGCCCAGACCAGGGGGCTGCGGAAGGGGATATAGAAGGGGAGGTCGCCGAACAGGAGGACTCCGGAAGTCTTAGCCCTCTCCCGCAGACCCCGGAAAGCGTTATCCAACCGCCACTGGGTATAGAGGTGCTGTTTTACGGATGATTCCAGGCGCTCCGACCATGACTTGATCGCCTTAGGTTTCCGACCGCGGATATCCCGGTCCCATTGGCGCCAGTCATCGGTCCCGAAATGGTCGCGCAGGGCGCAGAACAGCGCATAATCGTCGATCCAGCCCGCGTTCTCCTTACGGAACCGCCGCTCCTCCGCCGGCGTCGGGCAAAGGTCTTTCATGGACGAGGGCAGATAGGCCGGATTGAGCCCCACCCCATAGCCCTTATAGGGCGAGGGTACATGCACCTTGGTCGAGCCGGGTTCGAGATGGGTTTCAGAGAGCGGTAACAGGAGCCAGCCCGACTGCCCGGTCTTATGGAGCCAATCGATGAAAGCGATGCCGACGGCCGTCGTGCCGTCTTCTGACAGCAGATCCTGGCGGCGGCTCCAGAGCGCGCTCAGCGGTACGGCAGTGCCGATGATCTTGTTCACGGGGGTTGTGGATTAAGGTCAGGGATATGGACATTATACAGCCAAAATTGTATAATACAACGAGGTATGGACAAGAAAATCCTTTTCGTATCCGCGGAGGTCGCGCCCTATGTCACCGTCGGAGGTCTTTCTCAGGTGATGTATTACCTTTCTCGCGCCCTGAATAAGCGGGGGGATGACGTCCGCATCTTCACGCCGAAATATGGCGTGACCAAGCTCAAGACGTCCAGCGGACGACCTTATAAGCTCAAACGGGAGTTCATGGGCCTGGCCGTGCCGGTGAACGGGCCCCGAAGCGAGAAGCTCATCTGCAACGTACTTAAGCTGGCGCCTCGCGGCAACGACGCCACGATCTATTTCCTGGAGAACCGCGAGTATTATGAACTTCGGGCCAACGTCTTCGGTTATAAGGATGACCATACCCGGTTCGCCTTGCTGGCCAAGGGTTGTCTGGAGTGGCTCCGGACCCAACGGGAGAAGATCAAGAGCGGCAAGAAGGACATCTGGTGGCCCGATGTGATCCATTGCCATGACTGGCATACGGCTTATCTGGTGGAGATGGCCCGGAAGGACCGGCGTTATCGGACGCTTCTCAAGGACGTCCCGGTCGTGCTGACGGTCCATAATTTCAAGTATCAGGGGGTCAAGGACTTCCGTTACTTGCGGGAAGAGGAGAAGGACGACGGTTCATCGCCGTTGGAACCGCTCAAGTCGGATAAGCTCCGCGACCAGAATGCGCTGCTGCGGGGATTGCTCTGTGCCGATGCCATCACCACAGTCAGTCCGACCCATGCTCTCGAGGTGCTGACGCCGGAATATTCGGAGGGTCTGCTCGACGTGCTGACCCGGGTGCGGGGTAAGTTGAGCGGTATCCTGAACGGGCTCGACCTGGATGAATTCGATCCCGCCGCCGACCCGATCATCAAGAAGCAATACACCAGCGCGTCGTTCGAATCGGCGCGCGTCATCAATAAGAAGGATCTGCAGAGGGAATTCGGTCTGCCGCAGGATCCGGAAGCTGCGGTGATGGCCTTCGTCGGCCGCCTCACTTCACAGAAGGGTATTGAGCTGATCATCGATGCCATGCCGCACCTCCTGGAGGAGCGCGAGGACGTGCAATTGATCGTCCTCGGGGGCGGTGATGAGAGGTTCCGGAAAGGCCTGGATGAGTTGAGGTCGCGGTTCCCGGACAACGTCGGCCTTTTTCTTCATGCGGATTTCAAGTTACCCCGGAAGATCTTCGCCGGTGCCGACATCATCCTCATGCCGAGCATGTTCGAGCCGGGCGGGATCGTGGCGCTGGAATCGTTGCGGTTCGGGGCCATACCGATCGTACGCCGGACCGGGGGACTGAGCGATATCATCGAGGATTTCAATCCTGTGACGCTGGAGGGTAACGGCTTCTCTTTCCAGGAAAAATCCCCCTGGTCGCTGTACGGCGTGATCATCGAGTCCCTGACGCTGCACAGTCAGCCGCAGGTGTGGCGACGCCTGGTACGGAACGCCATCCGCAGCGTCGTCACCTGGGATGACGCGGCCGCCGAATACGACGACTGGTATGACCGGACGATCCGGGAGCGCGTCAGGGTCCTGAAACAGAAGAAGCGCGGAGGTCTGGTGCCGTGAGGCGGCAAGTCAGGGACTGGAGCGCGGCAAGTCCGCGTTTTTTGGTCGGCGTGCCCCACGACGCTCCTGGTCACCGAATCGCGGTTCTGCTATCATTGAGCCGAATCCCTAATCAGTCCTCACTCTTCCCGTTATGGCGAAAACAATCATCGTCTATTCGACACCCACCTGCCCCTATTGCACCATGGCCAAGGATTTTTTGAAGGAGCAAGGTGTCGAGTTCAAGGATGTGGACGTGTCAGCGGATCGTGATGCGGCACGCGAGATGATCGAAAAATCAGGACAGATGGGCGTGCCGGTGATCGATGTCGAGGGTCAGGTGATCGTCGGTTTTGATCAGGAAGAGCTCAAGAAAGCCCTCGCCTCCTGACGGTCTGACGGAAGACGCCCCGGTCGGGGCGTCTTTTGATGTGGAGGGATTGCCGGCGGGTCGGAATTCTGCTATTTTCTGTACTTATGTACGATACCCTGATCATCCATACGGATGAGATCAATCTCAAGGGGGGAAACCGACATTATTTCGAGCAGGCCCTGATGAGGAATCTTAAGGCCCATTTGGGCGGGCTTGATGATTTTCAGGTCATCCAGCGAAAGGGCAGTATCATCCTGCGTTCCGAGGCCGACCTGATGGCGGAACGCCTTGACCTCCTACGTCAGGAAATGCCCCGGATCTTCGGGGTGGCGCATTCGTTCCCGGCCAAGAGATGCGACCAGGATATCAATCGGATCAAGGAGGCGGCCCTTGATCAGATGGAGACCGTTTCGGGGAGCCGGTTCTATGTGGCTGCCCGGCGGGCCGATAAGACCTTCCCTCTTACCTCACCCGAGATCGCCCGCCAGGTCGGGGCGCACATCCTCAAGAGCGGCGGAGGCCGGTCGGTCGATATCGACGATCCCGAAGTGACGGTGCGTATCGAGATAAACCGGGAGGGGGCCTATGTCTCAGTCGAGCGGATCGCCGGTGCCGGCGGCTTGCCGACCGGAACGTCCGGTCAGGTCGTGTCGTTACTGTCCGGCGGGATAGACTCTCCGGTGGCGTCGTGGAAAATCATGAGGCGCGGTTGCCGGGTCTCTTTCGTCCATTTCCACAGCCTGCCGCATACCTCGCCGGCCTCGGTGGATAAGGTGAAACGCCTAGCGGCGGCGCTCGATCGGTATCAGCGTGATTCGCGGCTGTATCTGGTCCCGTTCGCCCCCATCCAAAGGGCCATCACCGCCAGTACCGAGCCGAAGCTGCGGGTGGTACTGTACCGCCGAAGCATGCTCCGGCTGGCCGGGAGATTGGCCGAGGGGTGGGGTGCCCAGGCCCTGGTGACCGGAGACAGCATCGGCCAGGTGGCCTCACAGACCCTGGAGAATCTGGTGACGACAGACGCCGCCTCGCCCCTGCCGGTCTTCCGTCCGCTGATCGGCGAGGACAAGAGGGACATCACGGCGCTGGCCCGCCGTATCGGCACTTATGACATCTCCATCGAGCCGCACGACGATTGTTGCAGCCTGTTCGTGCCGGATCATCCTGAATTGTCATCGACTCAGGGGGCGGCTCAGGCCGAGGAGGGCAGACTCGATCTGGAGAGCCTGGTGACCGAGGCCCTGTCCGGCGCGGCAGAGGCGGCGGTCGGTCCCGCCCCTGCCCCGGCACAGGAAAGCGACAGATGATTTACGTCTATGCTCGGCAAGCTTTTCGTCATAGCCACTCCGATCGGTAACCTCGAAGATATCACGCCGCGGGCCCTGCGGACGATCTCGGCGGTGGACCTGCTGCTCTGCGAGGATACGCGGGTGACCCGCAAGCTGCTCTCTCGGTACGACATATCCGTGCGGCTAGAGAGTTATCGGGAACAGGTCCACGGAAAGATGCTCGGTCGGGTACTGGACAGGTTACGGCGGGGGCACGACGTCGGTCTGGTGTCCGATGCCGGCATGCCGGGGATCAGCGACCCCGGAGGGCGGCTGGTCGACGCGCTGATCGCGGCCGAACCGGAGATCCCGATAGTGCCGATACCCGGTCCCAGCGCGGTCACTGCCGCCGTTGCTGTCTCCGGTTTCCCCGCCGCCGGCTTCATCTTCCTGGGCTTCCCGCCCCATAAGAAGGGGCGCCGCGCCTTTTTCGACGAGGCACTGGGTCAGAGGCTGCCCGCCGTGCTTTATGAGTCGCCACACCGTATACTGAAGACGCTGGAGTCGATTGCCGGCATCGATCCCGGCCGCCGCCTCTGTCTGGCCCGCGAGCTGACCAAGCTGCACGAGACGATCTATCGCGGTACGGCAGCGGATATCATCCGTCGCCTCAGGGACGAGTCGGCCGTCAGGGGCGAGATGGTACTGGTGATCGAGGGGGTGCGGCCAGGCCGCAGTAAACGAGAAGAGCCACAGTGAAGCTTCCCGACTATGGAAAAGTTCTACGTGACCACACCGATTTATTACGTCAATGACGTACCGCACATCGGTCATTTCTACACTTCCTTGGCGGCGGACGCATTGGCCCGCTATTGGCGGATGCGCGGTCGGGATGTCTTCCTGCTGACCGGGACCGACGAGAACAGCCAGAAGAACGTCGAGGCGGCGGCGAAGCGCGGTTATGACGACGTCCAGGCCTATATCGACATGATGAGCGGACGCTGGTTCGCGATCTTCCGTGATCTCGGGATAACCTTCGACGGTTTCATCAGGACGACCGAGGAAAGGCACCGTATCGGTGTCGAGGAGTTCTGGCGTCGCGTTGAATCGACCGGCGACATCTACCTCGGCGAATACGAGGGTCTGTACTGCGCCGGCTGTGAGGCCTTCATCACCGAATCCGACCTGACGGACGGGCAGTGCCCGGTTCACCGGAAGGAGCCACAACGGATCAAGGAGAAGAACTACTTCTTCCGTCTCTCGGCCTATCGCGAGCGTCTGCTGGAACACATCGACGCCCATCCGGAGTTCATCCAGCCGGTCTCGAGAAGGAATGAGGTGCGGAGTTACGTCGAGCGGTTCATGGAGGACATCAGCATTTCCCGCGAGACGATGAAATGGGGCATACCCGTGCCGGGCGACCCCACCCAGGTCATCTATGTCTGGTTCGACGCGCTGATCAACTACCTTACCGGTATCGGTTTCGGCGATGATCAGGAACGGTTCGGGCGCTATTGGCCGGCCGATGTCCAGTTGGTCGGCAAGGATATCATCAAGTTCCACTGCGCCTTGTGGCCGGCGATGCTCATGTCGGCCGGGATCCCGCTGCCTAAGAAGGTCTTCGCTCACGGTTTCTTCACCATCGACGGCGAGAAGATATCCAAGTCTCTGGGCAACGCCGTCGATCCCCAGGCGGCGGCCGAAAGGTACGGGATAGACGCGCTACGTTTTTTCCTGTTGCGGGAGATCACTTTCGGCGAAGACGGCGATTTCTCGATGGACCGCCTGGGGGAGCGGTACGCCAACGACCTGGCCAACGAGTTGGGCAACCTGTCGCACCGGGTCCTGTCCATGACGGCCAAGTATTTTGCCGGCAAGGTCCCGCCGGCGACAGACGGTTCCCTCGGTCCGGTCTGGGACAGGTATGACCAAGCCATGGCCGATCTACGTTTCGGCGCGGCCCTGGATGCCATCTGGGACCTGTTACGGGATTCGAACAGGCTGATCGATGCGGAGCAGCCCTGGAAGCTGGCCAAGACCGATCAGGAGCGGCTGGCGGCCGTTCTCTATACGCTCCTGGAGAGGTTGCGGGCTTCAGCCTGGATGCTCCGGCCGTTGTTGCCGGAGACCGCCGGGAAGATGAGGCGACAACTCGGCTTGTCGGAGGAGGAATTCGATCGGGAGTATGAGGCGGCGCGGGTTTGGGGGGGTATCGCCGAAAATGCTACAATAGCCAAGAGCGAACCGCTCTTCCCGCGTCGGGACGATTAAGGCCCGATCACTCCCACAAGACCTATGAATATCGTCGACATAATCCTTCTGATATCTCTGGGCGGTTTCGTGCTGGCCGGCCTGTGGTTCGGGGTGATCCACATGATCGGCACCCTGGTCGGCCTGGTGGTGAGCGCTCTCGTCTCCAGCCGACTGTATGAGCCGGTGGCCCAGTTCCTGGCCCCGTTCATCGGCGACAACGTCAACTTGGCGCGGGTCATCGCCTTCTTCGCGCTGTTCATCATCATCAATCGTCTGGTCGGCCTGATCTTCCTGCTGATTGAGAAGATATTCAAGATCGTCGCCATCATCCCTTTCCTTAAGACGTTCAACCGCCTCTTGGGCGCCGTGTTAGGACTGCTTGAGGGTACCTTAGTGCTCGGACTTCTGGTCCATTTCGCGGCAAAATTCCCGTTTTCTGAGGCCGTCACCGGGGCACTGCAAGGCTCGTCCGTGGCCCGGGCCCTGAATCTGATCGGCATGTTGCTGGCGCCGCTGTTGCCCAAGGCGGTGCGGGCGCTCAAATCGGTCTTCGACCTGATTCCCTAGATACCGCCCATCCCTATGCCCAAACTCGTCGATACGCACGCGCATCTTGACGCCAGCATCTATGAACGTGACCTGGATATCGTGGTCCGGCGCGCCTTACAGGAGGGTATCTGGATCGTCACAGTGGGGACCGATTACGCCAGCTCCCGTCGCGCCGTCGAGATCGCCCGACGTTATCCGGAGGGGGTTTTCGCGGCCGTAGGGCTTCATCCGCTGCGCGTCGGCACCCGTGACATGGCTGATGATAAGCTGCTCGATCTGGAGAAATTCCAGGAACTGGCTTCCGATCCGAAGGTGGTGGCGCTCGGGGATGTCGGTCTCGATTATCATGATCTACCGGCCCCGGTCGGACGAGGCGACCGACCCGATCTGGCAGAGCGGATCAGGACGAACCAGAAGAAGGTCCTGTCCAGGTTCCTGGAACTGTCCCGGGAGCTGCGCTTGCCCCTGCTGCTCCACTGTCGCGAGGCGCATCAGGAGATGTTGGAGATACTCGAGACCTGGGACAGGACCTCGCGAGGTTTCGATTCGCGGGGCATCGTCCATCATTTCTCCGGGACCTGGAAGGAGGCTCGCCGGTACTTCAACCTGGATTTTCTGATATCTTTCACGGGACTCGTGGCTCATGGCGGCTATCGTCTGGATGTCATACGTAAGACGCCGCCCAACCGTCTCGTCGTAGAAAGCGAATGCCCGCATCTGACGCCAAATCCTTGGTCGATACGCCGCAACGAACCGTCTTATCTGGGTCATGCAGTCGAGCGGTTGGCGACGGCTCGCGGTGTCAAGCCGGACGAGCTAGCCGTGCAGACCACCAAGAACGCCCTAAGGACACTCCGTAAGCTCAATCGCTGATCTGCGCTATGCAGGAGCTGCAGTTGATCGACGCGCACTGCCACCTGAACTTCAACGCGTATAAGGAGGACGCCGACGAGGTCATCAGCCGGTCCCTGGAACAGGGCATCGGCATGTTTGTCGTCGGATCCCAAAGCACCACCAGCGCCCGGGCCGTCGATTATGCCGCCAGATATGACGGGGTGTGGGCGATCGTCGGGCTCCACCCGATACATCTTTTCGAACAGGAGGTCGATGAGGCCGAGGTCGAGTTCCGGAGTCGGCGCGAGAGATTCGACCCGGGACATTACCGGACCTTGGCCGAACGGCCGGAAGTCGTGGGTATAGGGGAGTGCGGCCTGGATTATCATCATCGCCCCTCTCGGATCGACGAAGGTCTTTTCCGCAGTCGGCAAGAAGAGACCTTTCGGGCGCAGATCGAGCTGTCTCTGGAGCTGGGGTTACCACTCATGATCCATTGTCGGGAGGCCCACGAGGAGGTATTGAGGGTTCTTGAGGACTATCGGCGGCGCGGCCAGGTCTTACGGGGCGATGTGCACTGCTTCAGCGGCACTAGGGACATTGCCGCGAGATATCTCGATTTAGGATTCCATATCTCATTCACCGGAAATTTGACTTACAAACCGCGGGTCATCGAGGGCGGCAACGGGGAGACCCTGCAGGATGTCGCCAGACAGGTCCCTTTGGAGCGTCTGTTGGTGGAGACTGATGCGCCCTATCTGGCGCCGGTACCACATCGGGGTGAGAGGAACGAGCCGGCTTTTGTGCGACACATCGCCGAGAAGATCGCTGAAATAAAAGGATTGACCTATGAGGAGGTGGCGCGACAGACGATGCTGAACACGCGCCGGCTGTTCGGAGTCTGAAAGCGGTGCTTGGAGACAATAAAAAGAGCGGTCATGACAAGCGTCACGACCGCTCTTCGGTTAGGGATGGGGTGTCAGCGACCCGTCCGGACTACTCGTCGGCCGACTCGTCGACCTGCAGGGTGGCCTGGAGCTGATCCTGGAGCGTCCGTCCGGGCTGGGGCTTCTCGGCGGGGGTCTGGACCTTGGGCTTCGGCTCGGCCTGGCCCTGAGTGAGACCCTGGCGGTACCCGGGGTACTTCGCCCGGAACTTCTCCACTTGGGAGAGCGGTTCGTCGGCCTTGGCTTCGGACTTCGGCTCGGCCTTGGCTTCGGACTTCGGCTCGGCCTTGGCTTCGGACTTCGGCTCGGCCTTGGGCTTCGCCGCGGTCTTGGCCTTGGGCTTCGCCGCGGTCTTGGCCTTGGGCTTCGCCGCGGTCTTGGCCTTGGCTTCGGACTTCGGCTCGGCCTTGGGCTTCGCCGCCTTGTCCGGCTTCGCGACCTCCGCGGTGTCTTTGGCGACCTCGGTCGCCTCCGACTGCTCCTCCGTCTTCGGCTGGCAGAGCTCGAGCGCCTTGTCCTTGGCCAGGCAGACCGCCTGGTAGTACAGCTCGGCGTTCTTCTTGACGATGAACGGAACCTCGCCCCGGAACTGGGAGACCACCGTATCCGGACGGATGGTGGGCTCGATCCGGGAGAAGGCCCGCTTGATCGCCCGCTCCGACGCGTCGGGGCTGACCCGCAGCAGATCATAGGCGGACTTGTGCTCCGTCTTGACCACCACATCGCCGTCCGAGCGTGCCAGACCGACTCCCGGCCGGTTGGTCGCCACCTTGAGCTGGACCTGGGCGAAGCGATTGAGCATCGCCTCGTCGACGATCTCACCCATCTTGCCCATGCCGCGCTCCTCGGCCAGAGCCATCGCCTTGAGCGTGCGCCCGTCCTCCCGCAGGAGATAGGTGCGCGGCTTGCCGATGGTGACCTGCGTCCCCACGTCGGGGAACACGGCCTGACCCCGGTACCAGGCGATGATCTGCTCGCTGTCCTGCCCGTCGCGGCCGTTCCGGCGCTGCCGCTTCTCGAAGACCAGCTCGGCGGTCAACGGACCGCTGTGCCACTCCACGCCCTCCTCCAGGGTGTATTTGAGCGTCGGGGTGGCGAAGCCGATCTTGCCGCGCGAGTTCTCCCGGAAGATGACGCTGCAGGCGTACTCCCGGTCGTCGCGCGGCGTGAAGCGCGGCGAGGCCGGATAGATCTTGCCGTCCTCGATGAAGGACACGCAGGACTCTCCGGAGGGCGTCTGGACCTTGGCGAACCTGAGCTGCATCATCTCGCCACGGACAGCGACCTGCGGCCGGCGGTTGCGGTGCCGGTTACGCTTGCCGCGCCCGCGCCTCTTCCCGTTCCCGTTCTCGTTACCGTTCCTGTTCCTGTTTTCCATCTGTCTCTCCTTGTGTCTTGCGCCTTTCGACGCCTGCGATTCACCCTTGCGGGCTACTGAGAATCGCCCCGGATGGGGCCCCGAAACCCCGTTAGGCACCGTGCCTTACGGGCTGCGAAAGTCCCGGTCAATGGATCGAAACCTGTCGGCTCATCCTGATGACCGGGGCCGAGAAGCCGGCTCCTTGAGGTGTGACACCTCCATATTCCCATTTAAGGTACGCGTCGGTCATAGTGGTCATGACCGCGACACTTATTTTTAGCATATTTTTCCTGTTTTGTCAATAGTCATTGACGTTTTAGGTACCCGGTCTCTGGGCGGGCCGGTTTCTGCCGATCCGGTTGACGGTAGGTGAGACCGGGAGATATGCTGGACGAGGTCCTCGTGGCCGTATATTGGGTATATGTCACACAAGATAAAGGAATCGCTGCCGGCGGCAGCGGAATTTGAGGCTACTAGGGAGGCGTCCCGGGTCGGAGCCGAAGGGGCGGGTCAAGGGCGGGCCAAGAGGCTACGTCGGCTGTTCGTGGATTACCTTCCCGTACTTGATGAATTCGGGGACATAGATCATATCGAAGAGCATTTCGATGAGTTGGACCGCGCGTCCGGCTTTTATTTACGTAAGGTCATTCGGACTTCCATCGAACTGCCGGACGCGGTCAAGACGTACGTGCGGACGGAGGGCGGAGCCCAAGAGGCGCTACTCGACTTGTGTCGGCGACTGCGGCGGGAGATAGACGGGGGCAAGGGGCTGAAGCTCATCTTCGATGACCTGCCGGACGGCAGCCGGCTTCCCAAATGGAAATACCGTCTGGCCGGGAGGGTCCGCGAGGAGAAGATCGGAGAAGGGGGAATCCCGGCGGAGATGCTGGGCCTGGTCAAGGATGATGCACAGTACTGGCGACGTCCGGAATGGAAAAGGTGGTTCGGGCGGGCCTTGCAGGCCAAGCGGGACGAGATCATAACCAGGCATATCGCGGCGACCTTCGGCGCCGCTTCCGGAGAGTATCCGGGTTCAGGCAGGATATCTGCCCCCGATCGGCTAGAGGGCGATCTCCGACGGCTGCTGCGGACCTTTGCTGCAAGATACCGTCTGCCGGAGGAATTGGCGGAATTGATACGCGATGTCGAGTGCTGTGTCATGCGGCCCGCAGCCGGAGCCGCGGGCGGCGATGACCGCCACGCCGCCAGCACCCGATCGGTCCTGTTCAGGATCATGGAACGCCATTTTCAGGACCGGCCGGACATCCTCCGCCTGTTGGGTGAACAACTCACCCCGCATGACTCTGATACCGGCATGACCCAAGACGGCCCGGTATCCTGCCCGACGCTCGCGACGGCCGGTCCGGCCCCGGAAATCAGGGAGACGGTGATCCATCTGGTACGCGGGGCCTTGGCCCAGTTCGGGCCGCTCGAAGGCTCCACGTATGAAGTCCTGGCCGACTATCTGGTCGGGCTGCTCACGGGCGATGGAGGTAACCGCAAGGCGGCGGCGACCTTCCGTGCCGAGGTGGCTTTCCTGGACGCGTCGGGCCAGGTGATCGTCAAGGACGTCATTCGACTCCGGCACGTCGTCCAAGATCTGTACCGGAAGTCATACGCCTGACGCGCGCCCGCCGCGCTTCGTTGACTCCACCCCGGCATTATGTCACGGTTGAGGCCGTGGTGGTCTGTACCTTGTACCATGACAATCAGGCGAGGTTTGGATGCAAGAGTTGCGGGACTCGGCCGATTGGGACGGAGTAGTCCTCAAGAGCATCAATGTCGGCGCCGTTTCCAAGAATCCGGGCGCCGCACGACGCAACGAGCAGTATCTATACGACGGTTATCATTACTGCACGGAAGGGGAATTCCAGCTGGCCCGGCTCCTGGACACCATGTCCATACCGTTCACGCCGGACGTGAGTTTCCATCTGGACATCATCCGACGCCATAACCGGGTCGGCCGGCGTCAGTTCGTCCCCGACTTCGTCTTCAATAAGCTGCCCTTCATCTGGTGGTCCGCTCAGCGGAGACCTCTGCTGATCCACGGCATCGAGGCCAAGCGGGCCAGCCAGGGCCGGGGAGAACAGAGCTTTTCCGACCGGGCCCGCGAGAACGTACGGCTGCTTTACAGGCAGCGAGGCATCCGGATCCTGCTCCTGAGCAATCAGGACATCGCGCTTTATGCGCACTGGGGCGCCCTGCCCTTGATGCCGCTGCCCGGCAAGGGGTTTTAGACCCGCGTCTTCGCGCGGGTCTTTTTGCCGGTTCGGCGCTTCCGGGTAGAATAGAAAGACCGCCGTGCGGGTGGCGGTCTGGGTCAGGTCAGAAGACGGTTCACCGAGTCCAGCAGCTCCTGCGGCCGAAACGGCTTGTGCAGGATGTTCCGGCCAGGATCCGCGAACCGGTGGTTGACCAGTCCCGTGATGAACAGCGTGGGGCAGCGGCATCCCGACCGTCTCAGGAGCTGACGGAGCGTGATGCCGTCGATCTGCGGCATCACGATGTCGATGACCATCAGGTCGTAGTCCAGGGCCGGTCGGTCCGGGGAGAGCAGGGGGCCAGGGTCGGCGACAGCCGTCACCTCGTATCCCGCATCAGACAGGATATCGGCCACCAATTCGACTATCGGGACCTGGTCGTCGATGACCAGGATTCTCTGCGCTACCATCGTCTCCTCCTTTTCAGGCGATACGGCAGACCTGATAATATAACCGACAGGAGCGGAAAAGTCAATATGGCCAAGACAGATGTCGCGGAAAACATGGGGCCGACACCGGCCGGGCAGGAGCTGCTCGACCGGCTTAACGACGAACAGCGCCGGGCCGTGACGCATGGAGAGGGTCCGCTGCTCATCATCGCCGGCGCCGGCACCGGCAAGACCATGGTGATCGCCCACCGGATAGCCCGGTTGATATCGACCGGTCGGGTCGAACCGGAAGAGATCCTGGCCCTGACCTTCACCGATAAGGCTGCGGGAGAGATGGTGACTCGGGTCGAGGACCTGCTCCCCTTGGGATACGTCGAGCTTTGGATTTCGACCTTCCACAGCTTCTGTCAGCGGGTGCTTCAGGAACATGGTCTCGAGATCGGCCTGCCCGACGATTTCCGCCTCCTCAACCAGACCGACGCCTATCTCCTGGTCCGTCGGAACTTCGACCGTTTCGAGTTGGATCATTACCGGCCCCTCGGCAACCCCACCAAGTTCATCCATGCCATGCTGGCCCATTTCTCAAGGGCCAAGGATGAGGCGGTATCGCCGAAAGAGTATCTGGAATACGCCAAGGGGCTCTCGCTCGATCGGGATGACGCCTCTCAGGACGCCGAATCTCCGTCCCGGTCGATGGAACTGGCGGGGGCCTATCATACCTATCAGAGGCTGCTGTTGGACAACAGCGCGCTCGACCTGGGCGATCTCCAGACGTACACCATCGAACTTTTCAAAAAGCGTCCCGACATCCTGGAACGGTACCGCCGCCGTTTCAGGCAGGTCGTCGTCGACGAGTTCCAGGACACCAATTGGGCCCAGTATGAGCTGCTCAAGATGCTGGTGGGCCCTGAAGGTAATATCATGGTCGTCGGCGATGACGACCAGTCCATCTACAAGTTCCGTGGCGCCTCTGTCGCCAACATCCTCCAGTTCAAGGAGGATTTCCCCTCGTCCTCCGAGGTCGTCCTGACCAAGAATTATCGGAGCCGACAGGATATCCTGGATCTGGCCTACCGTTTCATCCAGGCCAATAACCCCAACCGTCTGGAGGTGAGGTTGTCGGAGGGGGCGGGTCGGGGGATATCCAAGAGGCTGGAATCCCAATGTGAGGGTCCGGGGCTGATCGAACACCTGCATTTCGCCGCCGGAGCCGACGAGGCCGCCGGTGCGGTCGACCGGATCGTCTCCCTGAAGGAGGTGTCGCCCGAAAGGTCCTGGAGCGATTTCTGCATCCTGGTCCGGTCAAACAGCAGCGCTGACGAGTTCAGCGCCGAGTTGGCGCGTCGCGGCATACCTTTCCAGTTCCTGGCCCTGCGCGGTCTGTATACCAAACCGATCATCCTGGATTGCCTGGCCTATCTGCACCTGCTCGACGATTATCACGAGGGCCCGGCGGTCTATCGTACCCTGGTGTCGCCGCCCTTCTCCTTGCCGGCAGCTGACCTGGCCACATTGACCCACGAGGCCAACCGGCGCTGCCTGTCCCTTTTCGAGGTGATGCGGCAGCACCGGGCAAACCTCGAGTTTTCCGACGAGGGGCGGGCCGTCATGGATCGGCTGCTGTCCTTGGTGGAGCGGCACACACAACTGGCCCGGCGGTCCGGGGTAAGCGAACTGTTCATCAGCTACATCTACGATTCCGGATACATCAATGCCTTCAAGGACGGTGATACCGTGGAAACCAGGCAGCAGCTCTCATTGATCCGGCAGTTCCATGACCGTCTCAAGCGTTTCGAGGCGGGTCATGATGACCCTACGTTGCGGCATTTCATGGAGGAATTCTCCTTCGAGCGCGAATCCGGCGAACAGGGAGGGCTGACTTTTGATGTCGAGGAGGGTCCGGACATGGTCAGGATCATGACGGTCCATGCGGCCAAGGGTCTGGAGTTCCCTCACGTCATGATCGCCCATCTGGTCGACAAGAGGTTCCCGGTGGTGCGGCGTGGGGCCGGGATCGAGCTTCCGGAGGAGCTGACCAAAGAGGTCGTACCCGAAGGGGATATCCACCTGGAGGAAGAGAGGCGGCTGTTCTATGTGGCCATGACCCGCGCCAAGGAGGGGCTCCACCTGCTGTCGGCCGATGATTACGGCGGCCGGACCAAGAAGAAGCTGTCACGCTTCCTGCATGAGCTGGGTTTCGAGAAGCCAGAGAAACCCCGGCGTTCCCAGACGCTTCAGACGGACCGCCGTCGTTCGGTCGCCGCGGTGACGGACGATCGCGGTGACGGCCGGACTACCCCGGCGCACTTCAGCTTCACCCAGTTGGCGGCCCACGAGCGCTGTCCGTTGCAGTACAAGTTCGCTCACGTCGCGCGCATACCGGTCTACGGCAAGGCCCAGATGAGTTTCGGCAAGACGATCCATGGGGTCCTGGAGCGGTTCATGCGGGAGTGGGTCACCCGGTCATCGGTGTGCCAGGCCGACCTCTTCGGTTCGGCCGGTGAGGCGGGGGGCGGCGTGCCGGTGAGCAAGGAAGAGCTGTTTGAGATGTATGAGGCCGGTTGGCAGGACGACTGGTTTCCCGACAAGCGACTCAAGGAAGAATACCGCGCCAAGGGAAGGTCGATCCTCTCTTCGTTCCATGATCGGGTCGTGCGGAACGGGCCGGCGAACCTTTATGTGGAAAAGGATTTCAGGCTGAAATTGGGCGATTTCTGGATCAGAGGCAAGATAGACCGGATCGATCGGTTGGATGACGGCGTCGAGATAATCGATTACAAGACCGGGGCGGCCAAGGGTGACGGGAAGCTGCGGTCCGATGACAAGAAACAGCTGCTTCTCTATCAGATCGCCGTCGAGTCGCTGTTCGACCTGAAGCCCCGGCGGCTGACCTACCATTATCTGGAGAACGGGGTCGATGCCAGCTTTCTCGGCACCGATCGGGAGAAGGAAGCCCTAAAGCAGGAGTTGCTCGATCGGATGGAGAGGGTCCGGCAGGGTGATTTCAGCCCCCGGCCGGGACGACATTGCGGCTTCTGCGATTTTCGGTCCATCTGCGAATTCAACGCCAACTGATCCTATGCCTGAAAAGATAGGGAAACTTCTGGCGGGAGCCCTCAAGAGAAGCGGCGCCGAACGGTCCGTCCGGGCTTCCCTGGTCCTGGAGAATTGCCGGCAGGTGCTGGAGGAGCTCTTCGGTCCGGAAGACTCGGCAGAATGCCGTCCGACCTCTTTCCGCGCCGGTACCGTCCGCATCGTCTGCTCCCGTTCAGTCTTCGCGGAACGGCTGCGTCTGCGGGAGGGTGATATCGTCCAGGCCTTGGAGATGAGATTGCCGCGCTCCGGCGTCCGGCGTCTCCGCATATCGTCCTGAAGAACTTCCCGAAGAACTTCCCGCCTCCCTCCTCAGGCTGCTATACTCATCCATATGACGTTACGTCGATATCTGTCCGCGATGAGCCTGGGTACCTTACTGGCCTGGTTCGCGGTGGGGCTGATCGTGACCATGGTCGACCCCTCCGACACCGAACCGGTGGTCTTTGCCGTCTTCTACACCAGCCTGTTCCTGGCCCTCACCGGCATGTTCTCGATACTCGGTTTCGTCACCCGGGTGATGCTGCTGCGGAAGAGGTTTTTCGTCTCGCGTCAGGTGGCGGTATCGTTCCGTCAGGCGGTCCTTCTGGCAGGTCTCATCATCACAGCCCTGTTGCTTCGCGGTCACGGCATGCTTACCTGGTGGACGACGCTACTCATGGTGGCCGCCCTGACCAGCCTGGAATTTTTCTTCATCTCGGCACGACTTCGGAGGTAGGTCTGTCGTCCGGTCAGGTCGGGCCTGACCGACCCTTGCCTGCCTGAGGAAGTGCTAGTATACTGTTGCCGAAAGACCGGGAACCTTTATTTATAATGAACAAAAAAGATGTTCAACGAATTCTGGGGCAAATTCTCCAAGGATCTGGGAATCGATCTCGGTACGGCGAATACGTTGGTCTACTGTAAAGATAAGGGAATCGTCATCAACGAGCCTTCGGTCGTGGCGATCAATAACCGGACCGGTCAGATCCTGGCCGTGGGTCAGGCCGCCAAAGAGATGATCGGGAAGACACCGTCGCACATTTCGGCGGTGAAACCGCTGATTTCGGGCATCATCTCCGATTTTGAGGTCACCGAGAAGATGCTCAAGTATTTCATCGAGAAGGTACACCGGGACGGACCGGCCTTCCTGCCCCGACCGAGGGTAGTGATCGGAGTGCCTCTCGACCTGACCGAGGTGGAACGGAAGGCGGTCGAGGATGCGGCGCTCAATGCCGGTGCCCGGGACGTCTATCTGGTAGAAGAGCCGATGGCTGCGGCGATCGGTGCCAGGCTGCCGATAACCGAACCGGTCGGCAACATGGTCGTGGATATCGGCGGCGGCACTACGGAGATAGCGGTCATCTCGCTCGGCGGCGTCGTGACCTGGAAGTCCCTGCCGATCGCGGGAGACGAACTCAACAAGAACGTGGTCCACTTTGCCCGCGACAGTTTCAACCTGCTGTTGGGTGAGCGGGTCGCGGAAAGCATCAAGATCAGGATCGGTTCGGCGGACGAGCTGGAAGAGCCGCTGACCATCGAGATGCGCGGCAGGGATATGGTGTCCGGCCTGCCTAAGGAGATACTGGTGAATGACGCGCAGATCAGGCAGGCGATGTCGCGCTCCATCCGGGCCATCGTGGAGAACATCAAATCGGCCCTGGAGATGACTCCTCCGGAACTGGTCGCAGACATCTATGAGAGGGGCATCGTGCTCACCGGCGGCGGTGCGCTGCTCAAGGGAATCGACACTGTCCTGTCCCGGGCCGCCGAGATACCGGTCCGTATCGCCGACGACCCCCTGACCTGCGTAGTCAGGGGGACAGGCATACTGCTTGATGACCTCGAGCTGCTGAAGACCATCGCCCTCCCATCTTCTCAAGAAGAGGTCGAGCGGAAACACGCCGTGGGGGTGAGATAAGGCGGGAAACGCTATGGATCGACGTAGAGCACCCAAGTGGCTGGCCGCAGCCGCCATCTGCATATTATCGCTCAGCGTGCTCCACGTGGTCGGGATCCTGCCGATGATCACCGAGCCGTGGCGTATTTTCGTATCGCAGGCGGCGGCGCCGCTGTATGAGACGGGAGTCCGTCTGCGGGCCTGGGTCGGCGCCGATCGGACCGACGAAAGCGCCGGCTGCCCGGACGGTCTGCTGGAGGAGCTCGAGGCGCTGACCGTAGAGAACGCCAAATTGCGCACTTTGGTCCAGGAGAACGAGGAACTCAAGGAAGCCTTGCGTTTCCGTGAGAGGGCCGCGGGAGAACTGGTCATGGCTCGGGTCGTCTCTGAATCGCCGGACAGCACTTTTCATGGTCTGATCCTGGATCGCGGTTCCGAGCACGGTATCGCCCTGGATCAGGCGGTGATCGTCGGTGACGGCATCATTATCGGCAAGATCGCCGATGTGCGGCCGAACAGTTCGGCGGTCCGTCTGCTGACCGACTCGCGCGCCGCCTTGGCGGTATCGCTACAGAACGGCGGCGGCACCTCCGGCGTCCTTAAGGGCGACCGGGGATTAGGTATGATCGTCGACCTGATACCGCAGGGTGAGAAGATCGCTCCCGGAGACGTCATCGTGACTTCCGGGATCGAGCCAGGGATCGAGCGGGGTCTGGTGGTCGGTATCGTCGATGAGGTCTTCCGGAACACAAGGGATCCCTTCCAGTCGGCTGCGATCGTCTCTCTGGCCGCGGCCCGCTTTCCCGTCTTGGTGCAGGTCGTGGTCGGACAGGACGAATCGGTGACCGTCTCGGAAATATGATCGTGCGGCTGGTGATATCAGTGCTCGCCTTCGGGCTGGGGCTGCTGCAGGTGGGGCTGTTGCCGGTGTTGCCGGAGCCCTTCGCCCGGATCGATCTGGTGCTCATCATGATGGTGGCCCTGATCATGAATTTCGGTTTCGCCCAAGCCGCCCTGGCGGCCGTATCCGTCGGCATCGTCTATGACACCCTGTCAGTGACCGCCTTCGGCCTGCACCTGTCCGTCTATATGATCACCTGCTGGGTGCTCGTCTCCATGTTCAGGAGGGTCTTTACGCACATCTCGTTACCCGCCTTCCTGGCCATGAACACCTCGGCCTTCCTGATCCTTATGACCTTGAGATCCGCGGCTCTGTTCGTCAGTCATGAGCTCGGAGGCCCGGGGACAGCTGTGGCCGGCAGCGCCCTGTTATCGCTTCCGGCATCTTTGGGCTTGCAGCTCGCGGTATCTTTGGCATTGATGCTGTCGGTTCGACGCGTCAGACTGAAGCTCCTGGACACGTTCATCCTGCGTTGACATGGACCATCAGGACGACACCGGAAAATCCGCGGATCAGCCGTTCCCTTTGGGGGAACGGCGCATCGCGTTCGGCAGGTTGTCCGAAGGCTCCCGGGTCAATTCGGTCGATGATGCCCTGGCCGATGAGAGTGCCGTGGGCGATGCCGCGAAACATCAAGGTTATTTCGTCGGCCTGGCGATCGGTCGCCGTCGTCTCAACCTGCTTTTCGTGATCATGTTCGTCGGCCTGGCAGCGATCATGCTGTCCGCGGCCCGGGCGCAGATATTGCGGGGCGACGAATACGCCCGACTGGCCGAGACCAACAGGAGCCGCGTCGAGCGCATCCCGGTCGAACGCGGCGTCATATATGATCGTCACGGACACCTCTTAGTGCGGAACATACCCACCCTTTCGGTGACGGTGACGCCGTCCCTTCTGCCTCAGGATGAATCGGTACGGCGTGATATGATCGGTCGACTCGCCGAGATATTGATGATGAAACCCACGGATATAGAGATCAGGTTGGCGGAGTTCGGCGACCTTCCGACCTGGCCGGTGACGGTCAGCGACGACCTGGATCACGATCAGGCCATACTGATCGAGATCGAATCCTCCCGTATGTCCGGCATCTCTTTGGTCCGCGGCACGCAGCGCGAATATCTGATCACCCCCGAGACACCCTCGCTGTCCCACATCATCGGATATGAAGGTCCGATATCCAGACAGGAACTGGAAGACGCCCGGTCCGACGAATATGTCCCGATCGACATGGTCGGCAAGGCCGGGGTCGAGAGGCAGTATGAGGCGGTGTTGCGCGGGCGGTTCGGCAAGCAGCATGTCGAAGTCGATGCCCTGGGGCACGACTTGAGCGTCGTTTCGGCCGAAGAGGGCGAGCGCGGCCGGAGCCTGGTGCTGACGATCGACGGAGATCTGCAGGAGAACATCGAGGAGGTCTTGCGGGCAGAACTGCGTTCGGCCGGGAAGGCGCGGGGTAGCGTGGTGGCGCTCGACCCCCGGAACGGCGAGATCCTGGCCATGGTGAGTTGGCCGGCCTATGACAACAACCTTTTCTCCCGAGGGATATCGCAGGATGACTTCTCTTCCCTGATCGGCGATCCGGATAATCCGCTGTTCCATCGATCCATAGCCTCTTCACTGCCGTCGGGATCGACTTTCAAGCTGGTCGTGGGCGCGGCCGCCCTGGAGGAGGGTGTCGTTACGGCGCAGAGCACGATATTCTCCACCGGCGGTATACAGGTCAATCGATGGTTCTTTCCTGATTGGAAGGCAGGCGGGCATGGCCGTACTGATATCAGGAAGGCCATAGCCGAATCGGTCAACACCTTCTTCTACGTGATCGGGGGCGGCTTGGATGAGCGGGAGGGATTGGGCGTGGACCGCATCATCGACTACGCCCGGCGTTTCGGTCTGGGGGACCGGCTCGGTATCGATCTGCCGGGTGAGGGCACAGGCCTCCTGCCTTCTCGGGAATGGAAAGAGACGACTAAGGGCGAACCGTGGTACATCGGCGACACCTATCATCTGGCGATAGGTCAGGGGGACATCCTGGTGACCCCGGTACAGATCGCGACCATGACCTCGGTCTTCGCCAACGGCGGCCGGCTCATCCGACCGCGGGTGGTCAGCGCCACTGTTTCCTCGGACGGGACGCGTCAGGAGATCGGTCCGCAGGAATTGGATGGACAAGTGGTGAGCGCGGCTTCACTGGAGATCGTCCGCGACGGCATGAGGCGGGCAGTCTATCAGGGCAGCGCCAAATCGCTGTCGTCACTGCCGTTCACCGTGGCCGCCAAGACCGGAACGGCCCAATGGAGCAGCAACCGGCAGCCGCACGCCTGGGTGACCTCGTTCGCGCCATATCAGGATCCGGAGATCGTGCTGACCGTCGTCGTTGAGGAAGGGGGAGAGGGTTCGGGTATAGCCACCCGCGTCGCCGACGGCATTTACCGGCGATGGGCGATGCTGCGGGATGAGCGCTGATTCTTGACACCCCCAGCGGTCGCCCGTATGCTCAACGTCATGGTATAAAGGCAATGACAGGTATGGATCAGGAACCAGTGTACATCTCTGCGGCGGGCCTGGATAAACTCAAGAAAGAACTGGATACCCTGATGACCGGGCGTCGACGCGAGGTCGCCCGGCGCATCGAGAAGGCCCGGGAGATGGGCGACCTACGGGAGAACGCCGAATATCATGAGGCCAAGGATGAGGCCGCCTTCATCGAGGGCCGCATCGCCGAGCTCAAGGCGATGATCGGTCGGGCCGTGATAGTCGAGGGCGGTCGGAGTGATACCGTGAATATCGGTTCGCGGGTGCAGGTCAGTTACGGTGATGGCAAGGAGAAGACGTTCGTCATTTCCGGTTCGACCGAAGCCGATCCCTTGCAGGGCAGGATATCCAATGAATCTCCGATCGGGCGGGCTCTGATGGGTCGCGGTGTCGGGGACGAGGTGATCGTCGAGGTGCCTTCGGGCGCCACCACCTATACGATCAAGAAGATCGAATGAGCTATGGAAAGACCGCTTGACGAGACGGCGGCCCGGCTGGAGAAACTGCACGCCATGGCCTCGGCCGGCGTCGATCCGTATCCGGCACGATCGTCACGGACACATCCGATCAGTCGGGTGCTGGCCGATTTCGAGGAGCTCGAGGAGGGTCATGTCGAGGTCCAGGTGGTCGGCCGGATCAAGGCCGTCCGCGGGCATGGCGGGGCCTGTTTCGCCGACATCGAAGACGGCGGACAGAAGATACAGCTGCATCTCAAGAGGGACGTGCTCGGCGAGGAATCGTACGGTTTTTTCGAGCGCTCGGTGGATCACGGCGATTTTCTCCAGGTGTCGGGGACACTTTTCGTAACGAAGAAGGAAGAAAGGACGATAGAGGTCAGGTCGTTGAGGCTGTTGGCCAAGGCGCTCCGGCCGCTGCCGGCCAAATGGCACGGCTTGAGTGACGTGGAGACAAGATACCGTAAGAGGTACCTCGACCTGATCGCCAATCCTGAGGTCAAGACACTGTTCCGGAAGAGGAGTCTGGTGGTCCAGACCATACGTGACTTCCTGGAACAGGAGGGGTTCATCGAGGTGGAGACGCCGGTACTGCAGCCCATACCGGGCGGAGCGACGGCCCGCCCCTTCGTGACCCATCACAATGCGCTGGACATCGATCTGTATCTGAGGGTGGCGCCTGAGCTCTACCTGAAAAGGCTCGTCGTCGGCGGATTTGAGCGGGTCTTCGAGATCGCCAGGTGTTTCCGCAACGAAGGTATCGATCATCTGCACAATCCGGAATTCACGCAGGTGGAGTTCTATCAGGCCTATGCCGATTACCGTGACCTGATGCATCTGACGGAGCGGCTGCTGCCGGAGATCGTCCGGCGCGTCAATGGCGACCTTGAGGTGTCCTGCGGGGAACGCGCGATAGATTTCACGCCGCCCTATCCCCGGATATCCTTCCGGGACGCCCTGATCCAATACGGCGATGTCGATATCGAGAGATTCACCGACCGGGCCTCACTGGCGAAGGCGGCGGAAGCCGCCGGCATCCGCGTGGAAGACTCGGACGACCGCGGGAAGATCATGGATGACATGTTCAAGAAGCTGGTGCGCCCTGAAGTCGTCAGCCCCACTTTCATCATCGATCATCCGATCGAACTGTCACCCCTGGCCAAGAAGAAGAGGGAAGACGGTCGGTATGTGGAACGGTTCCAGCTGCTGCTGGGCGGCGGGGTCGAACTGATCAACGCCTTCTCCGAGCTCAACGATCCGATTGACCAGAGGGAGCGGTTCCTGGAACAGGAGCGGCTGCGGGCCGGAGGAGATGAGGAGGCCCAGCGGATCGATCAGGACTATCTGGAGGCCCTTGAGGTGGGTATGCCGCCGACAGCCGGTTTCGGCATGGGTATCGACCGGCTCACCGCCCTGCTGGTCGATGCCCACAGCATCAAGGAGGTCATACTGTTCCCTACGATGCGGCCACTCGAACAGGAGTGAGGCGGGCACAAGAGAGGGGGTTCACCCCTCTTTTTGATTCGGGCCCCCGGCTTGCCGGGTCCGGTCTGCCGTGGCAAAATAAGCGAAGACCTAACCCGTTTATTATGCTCGATATCGCATTCATACGTGAGTATCCGGACCAGGTCCGTTCCGGGGCGCGCAGCAAGGGGGTGGAGATCGACATCAATCGCCTGTTGGAGTTGGATACGGAACGCCGCCGGCTGATCAAGGAGTCGGAAGAGTTGCGTTCCCGACAGAATAAGGCTTCGGAGGAGATCGCCGGCGAGTCGGATGCAGCGGCCAGGGAGGAGAGGATCGCCGCAGTCAGGGGGGTCAAGGAATCGTTCAAGCGGTCCGAAATCGAACTGGAGAAGGTCGCCTCCGAACTCGAGGATCTCATGCGACAGATCCCCAACCTGCCGCTGCCCGACGTCAGGATAGGGAAGAGCGACGAGGAGAACTATGAGATCCGGCAGGTCGGCCAGATACCTGATTTCGGCTTTCCGCCCAAGGATTACATCACGCTCGGCGAGGAACTTGACCTGATCGACACCAAGCGGGCCTCGAAAGTGGCCGGGGCCCGGTTCGGATACCTCAAGGGCGATGCCGTACTGCTGGAGTTTGCGCTTGTCCAGTATGCCTTGAGCGTCCTGGTACCGGAAGGGTTCGTACCACTGATACCGCCGGTGTTGATCAACGAGAGATCGATGCGCGGCATGGGCTATCTGGAACGGGGAGAAGACGAGATATTCCGTACCGAACGGGACGGCTATTATCTGGTCGGTACTTCCGAACAGGCGATCGGGCCGATGCATGCCGACGAGGTCTTCCGGGAGGCGGAACTGCCGAAACGCTACGTCGGTTTCTCCAGCTGTTTCCGTCGCGAGGCGGGGTCGTACGGCAAGGACGTGCGGGGCATCCTGCGGGTCCATCAGTTCGATAAGCTGGAGATGTTCTCTTTCACTCTCCCGGAGGATTCCGACAAGGAGCACGAGGACCTGCTGACCCTACAGGAGAAACTGATGCAGGGTTTGGGGCTGCCCTACCGCGTCGTGGGTATCGTGAGCGGCGACCTGGGGGACCCCGCGGCTCGTAAGTATGACATCGAGGCCTGGATCCCGTCCCAGGGTACCTACCGCGAGACCCATTCGACCTCGACCACCACCGACTGGCAGTCGCGAAGGCTTAACGTGCGGGTGCGTCGGGACAGCGGTGAGCGTCAATACGCCCATATGCTCAACGGCACCGCCTTCGCCATCGGACGGACGATTATCGCCATCTTGGAGAATCATCAGAAGCAGGACGGTTCGATCGAGATACCTCAGGTGCTGGTTCCCTACATGCAGGGAAAGACCGATCTGGGGCGCTGAACCCATGGAGCGTCACCCGACCACAGCCAAATCGTGGGTCGAGGTCTCACGATCCGCTCTGCGTCACAACGCGCAGGGTCTGAAACGCCTGATCACGCCCGGTTCGGCCTTCATGGCGGTAGTCAAGTCCAACGCGTACGGTCACGGTACGGCCGAGGTGGTGCGCAGCATACGGGATATAGCGGACTGGTTCGGGGTGGATTCCCTGGTCGAGGCCGAAGAGGTGCGGGGGACCGGCGTCCGTCAGCCGATACTGATACTGGGCTACGTGACGCCGCAGGAAAGGGTCCGGGCCACTCGACTCGGATTCAGCCAGGTCATCGGTGACCGGGCCGGACTCAAGGCGGCGGCCGCGGGGGCCGGCCGGAACCGGCCGGCCAAGCTGCACCTGAAGATCGAGACCGGCACCTCCCGGCAGGGCATCCTGATGGATAAACTGCCGGCCTTCGCGAGATATGCCTCCAGACTGCCGCATGTCGTCATCGAGGGCATATCGACGCACTTTGCCAATATCGAAGACGCCTCCGATGCCTCCTATGCCATGAGACAGCTGGATAGGTTCAGGAAATCGGTGGGTCTTCTCGAGGGGTTGGGTATACGTCCGCGATTGAGGCACGTCGCCTGTAGTGCTGCTGCCATCCTCTATCCGGAGACCCATTTCGATCTCGTCCGGATCGGCATTTCCCTCTACGGACTTTGGCCCTCGGAATTGACGCGTCAATCCGCGAAGACCAGAGGGCGGAAGCTGGAATTGCGCCCGGCCCTGCGTTGGAAAACCAGCGTGGCCCAGGTCAAAGCCCTGCCCCGAGGCACCCCGGTGAGTTATGGACTGACCGAGCGTTTGCGTCGCGATTCGTCCGTGGCCGTGTTGCCTACAGGATATTGGGACGGCCTCGATCGCCGCCGCTCCTCAGTGGGTCATGTCCTGGTGCGCGGCAGGAAGGTCAAGATCTTGGGGCGGGTCTGCATGAACATGTGCATGGTGGACGTTACCGGTCTGCGTGGAGTGCGGTCGGACGATGAGGTGGTCATATTGGGCAGCCAGGGCCGGCAGGCGATAGGCGCTGAGGAGATCGCGGACGAACTGGGGACGATCAATTATGAGGTGGTGACCCGCATCAATCCGCGTCTGCCGCGGGTGGTCGTGGCCTGAACTATCCCGACATCATGATTAAAAGATCCGTCATCGTCATATTCGGGGGGAGATCGGGCGAGCATGACGTCTCCGTCAGTTCGGCCCGATCGGTCGTCGCCGCTTTGGACAGGGGCAAATACGATGTAGTGCCGCTACGTATCGACCGATCCGGCCGTTGGGGCATCGACCGCTCCATCTTCGGATCGCCCGGACGTGATGCGTCGGCCGTCGAAGGCCGGCTGTTGGGTCCCGACCCTTCCCGGCGCAGCCTGCTCCGTGAGGACGGTCGTCCCGCCGAGCCGGTCGATGTCGTCATCCCGCTGGTCCACGGCACGTTCGGTGAGGACGGATGCCTGCAGGGGCTGCTGGAGATGGCCGAACTGCCGTATGTAGGCAGCGGCGTCTTGGCTTCAGCCGTCGGTATGGACAAAATCGAACAGAAGAGGCTATTGGCGGCAGCCGGTATACCCTCAGTCGATTACGTGGAATTCCGTCACCACGAGTGGGGGGCGACACAAAGTCATCTGAAGCGTTCCGTCAGGTCCCGGTTAGGCTTTCCGGTCTTCGTCAAGCCTGCCAATCTGGGGTCTTCTGTCGGCATATCGAAGGTCCGACGGTCGGCCGATCTCGAGCGCGCCGTGACGGAGGCGCTGCGCTTCGACAGCCGGGTCATCATCGAGCGGGCCGTGCCGGATGCCCGGGAGATCGAGTGTTCGCTGCTCGGCGGAGACGAACTTCGGGCGTCCGTTCTCGGTGAGATAAGGCCCTCGGGCGAGTTCTATGATTATCGGGCCAAATATCTTGATGGGACCTCGGAACTGGTGATACCGGCACCGCTGCCCATCGGTCTGGCGGCGGACATCCGGTCCTGTGCCGTCAGGGCCGGACACATCCTTGGTATACACGGGATGGCCCGCGTCGATTTCCTGCTCGATCACCGAAGCGGCGAATTCGTGCTTAACGAGGTCAACACGGTGCCGGGATTCACCAGCATCAGCATGTATCCCAAACTCTGGGAAGCGTCGGGAATCGGCTTCTCGGAATTGTTGGACCGCCTCATCGACCTGGCTCTGGAACGGTCGGCCCGCAAGGCCCACTTGGTCAGGGATCACCGACAGACAGCCTTAACCGGACGGGGAGTATGAGGCCGATCGGACCGAGCAAGAAAAGAGTCTTCCGGCGCAGCGCCCGGGATTTCAGCAAGAAGCGCTACGGCAATCCGCTGTTTCCGCAACACCGCAGGGTCAAGGGTCGCGCCATTCAAGACCGTCAGAGAATGAAGCGTTATGCCGGATTGGCCCTGATGACAGCGGTGGCCGGCTTACTGTTCTGGTACTTGTTCTGGAGTCCGACCTTCCGTATCGAGTCGGTCGAGATCACCGGCGGATCGGATGAGACCAAGGCGACCATCCACGAACTAATCCATGAACGGATGGTGAATCGGCGCCGTGCCCTGGTCGTTTCCCAGTCGAACATCTTCGTATGCGACCGTCGGGCGATCGAGGACGATATCCGGTCCAGGTTCTACCTGGAAAGCCTGGAGGTCAGGAAGAGGCTGCCGGACACCGTCGTGATCGAGCTGACCGAACGGGCTCCGGTCTCCGTCCTGTTCGCCGACGACCGGTTCTTGGCGCTGGACGGTTCCGGTTTCGTCATCCGGGAACTTACGGAACGCGAGATACTCTCCCTGAAGGATCTTCCGCCGGATATGGTCACGGTCCTGAGCGGCGAACTGGGTGCCGAAGTCGTGGAGATCGAGACCGAACGGGGGACCGTCTCCATCGCCCGCGGGTCGGCTGATGCCGCAGCTGAAGAGAACCGTAATCCCCACCCCCTGATCGTGCTGGAACGCGGCGGTACCCCGCTGGACAGGCAGGGTTTTGCCCCCGGCACCGAGGCCGTTCCCGGGACCACGCTCGGGCTGATCATCCGGGCCTACGAACGACTGCCGGACATCACCGGCGCGGGGGTGCGCTGGTTCGCCCTGCCCAACCTGTCCGAATCGATTGATGTCTCGATGTACGGGGGGTGGCATGTCTACCTCAGTGAACTGATCCCGTTCGAGACGCAGGGGGAGCGGCTGTCCCTGATAATCAAGGAGAAGATCGGGTCCCGGATGGATGAATTGGAATACGTCGATCTGCGCTATGATGAGCGCATTTTCTTCCGTTTCCGGCAGTGAATAAAGTCACTCGAGCGGTCGTACACCCGCCTTTCGGCGGGTGTTGCATATTACCCCTGTTTGCTTTAAGGTTCTCCGATGGGCCGAACGGTCCGCCAGTTCCTTAAAATGAAGCGAATCAGCAAGGGAGAGGCTGATGAAGAAGAGCGCTCTCGGTATCTGGCTCCTGCTCATAGGTGCCTTCATTCTGACCATGACCCTGTTCGATCGTCCGTCCGACCCGGAGCGAAAGGTCGGTATCAGCGAGTTCATGGACCAGGTGGTCGCTGGTGAGGTCGAAGAGGTCCTCATCAACGGTCCCGACGTCGTCGGCAAGACCAAAGGGGGGGAGACGCTGCGTAGCTATACCTCGGATCGTGAGGAGCTGCTGAAGCTCATGCGCGAGAAAGAGGTCAAATTCGCGGAACAGCCGCCCTCCAATACCGACCAGTATCTGATGCTGTTCCTCAAACTGCTCCTGCCGCTGATCTTCCTCATTTTCCTGTTCCGCATGATGAAGAACGCCGGGAACAACATGAAGAACATCAGCCAGGGCTTCACCACCAACAAGGCACACCTGATCCAGGACAAGGACGTCAGGGAGCGGTTCAGCGACGTAGCCGGCATCGAAGAGGCGGTGGAAGAGGTCCGGGAACTCGTCACCTTCCTGAAGGAACCCGATCGTTTCTCGAAAATCGGGGCCCGTATCCCCAAGGGGACGTTGTTCATCGGTCCGTCCGGCACCGGCAAGACCCTGTTGGCCAAAGCCGTAGCCGGGGAGGCTGGAGTACCGTTCTTCTCCGTCAGCGGCTCGGGATTCGTCGAGATGTTCGTCGGCGTCGGCGCTTCGCGCGTCCGCGACCTGTTCGAGAACGCCCGGAAGCAAGCGCCCTGCATCGTCTTCATCGATGAGCTGGATGCCATCGGCAAGAAGCGGGGCGGCATCAGTACCGGCGGCGGCAACGACGAACGCGAGCAGACGCTCAATGAACTGCTCATCGCCATGGACGGCTTCGACGGCAATGAGGGAGTGCTCCTCATCGCCGCCACCACCCGTCCTGACGTCCTCGATTCCGCCCTGACCCGCCCGGGAAGGTTCGACCGGACCGTAGTCGTTCCGGTGCCCGACC
>Ga0209536_100000336_pt1 | contig 75195 bp, 58 predicted proteins | sample DeeMarSeWOR28_12_FD_187461 | JGI IMG/M metagenome (GOLD analysis project Ga0209536, IMG submission 187461) | Marine sediment microbial communities from White Oak River estuary, North Carolina - WOR-2-8_12 (SPAdes) (version 2) | ecosystem: Environmental > Aquatic > Marine > Intertidal zone >...
GCATTAATGTTGATGACCAAATTTGTCCATCGGTGTGGATTTGACCTATTAAACCCCCGGGGTATTGCGCCGAATAATTTGTGATTCTTCCGCTCCAGAATTCATTGTGTCCATCCCACTGAAACACCCAATAATATTGAGGATCGCTTGATTGCCAGAACCCGGTGCCGCGCATATAAGATGCGGCCCAATAATCCCCGCATCCCTCGCTCAGTCCCTGCACCTGCGATAGACTGCCGTTGGTAATCCAGTCATGGATTCCATGTCCCAGTTCATGCAGAATCACATCTTCATCTTCGGCGTCGTCCACACCGCCTTCCCCCCAGGCAATCCTTCCCGTGGAAGAAATGTAATGGGAGTTATCAGCACCATTAAATCCGTGAGGATCTACCTGAACACCTCCCGTATATTGAAACGGCATTAAATTGAATCCGAGAGTTTCGTTGATGTACCGCATCGATTGGTCTACATGATGATAGACGTTTACCGCTTCAAAGTTGTCGGGACTGCGGGTGTAATGAAAATTGCTGTCCGCCTGACTGAAAACCCCTTTGAAGGGCGCTTCCCAATCCACGATATGGGCATAGGGTCCGTTTAGCTCATATAGAGTTCCGTTATATGTAATATCCAAAAGAGGCACTTCAACAATTTGAGCAACGAGGGAATCGGTATCATTATCATTGTTATCCCCAAATTGACCACCGGCCTGGTAAACGGCGCCTGCTCTGGTTAGCGGATCGGGGTCGAACACCCAACCGGTTCCATTTGCCATCAGATGGCGATCGTAGTACAAGGCCTTGTCCGCTACCCTGATTATTTCTCCGGACCGGGCATCGATCGTCACTTCCCAATCCCCAAAAGTATCCTCCGCCGGAACAATTGACACACTGTACACCAATCTGGATTTTCCCTTTAAGTGATAAACCACCAACTCTGTTTTTTCATAATCAAGCTTTCCCTGTATGTTCAAATAACCCTTTGCGATTTGGGCAGCATCAGAAGAGGATAAAGATGGTGTGTCATAATCTAGCTCCGCTCCCGGTTTATAACCGTTCATTACAAAAGTAACCAAATTCCCGCGGTTGATATTCACCACAATCTCAGACTTATAAACAGGATATCGTCCGACATATTGGAGAAACCGCACGTGGTAACCACCGCGAGTTTCCCGGGTTGAGTTGTAAATGAGATCACTCAAATCAGGTTCTAATTTTAAGAGTCCGGCATTCTCGCGTAAATATTGTTCAGCCATTCTTGCGGGACTATCGGGCTGTACCTTATAATTCACTTTGTATAAAGCCAAAGGAACCCTGGTTTCTACGCTAACTCTCATATTGAAGAGTCTGTATGAGGGTTCAATTTCATCCTCGATCATTTCCAAATTTCTGTTTTCTGTCGGTGGCTTTTGTGCAAGCAGGGGTAAAAATAGAACAACATTCCAAATGAGAATAATCAAGATTTTGGCATTTTTCATGGAGCGGTATCCCTATTTTATAATGAGGTAAAACATTTAATAAAGCGAATTTAATTATAGAGAAAAAAATAAATTAGTACAACGATAAAGTAATGATTTTCCGTCCGGCAAATTATGATCCCCCTTGATGATTCCTTTTGCAATTGTTCTCGAGTTTTAATAATTTTGTCTGTCAATTTCGCTGATTTTAGTTTGAATTGTGCTCAAAAAGGATTCCGCTGTGACTGAAAGCAATAAAGACCAGAATCTAAATCCCCTTGAGAAGGAGAATCAACGCTTACGTGTAGCGGTTGAAGAGCTTTCAATTTTGAACGAAATCGCCATCACGATATCAAGCGCACATTCCCTGGACCGCGTAGTAGAACTTATCGTCCAAAAATGTATCAAACATCTAAAGGTAGAACAAGGCGCAGTAATGCTCTTGCAGGAAGAGAATCAGGACAGCCCGTTCAGAACCATGGTTCGCCAGGCGGATGCCTCCACGATGTCCCGGATCCTGCCCTTCCGTCTTGATACCCAATTGACGGGTTGGATGCTAAAAAATCAGAAACCGCTTGTCATCAATAATTTCGATGAAGATGACCGTTTCCAAAAAGGGGAATTGAAAGATTTTGCCATTCACTCATTACTCAGCGTTCCCCTGCGATTGAAAGGAAAAATGATCGGATTATTAACTGTTTTTAATAAGAAGATAGGGGACGGATTTAGTGATAACGATCAGCGTTTATTGAGCATCATTTCTGCGCAGTCTGCACAGGTGATTGAAAATGCGCGTTTGCATGAAGAAGAGAAGACGTTCCTGATGATGCAGGAGCAAATGAGACTGGCACATGATATCCAAATGCGCTTGTTGCCGGAATCGTCCCCGGAAATAGAAGGATATGAGATCGCCGGGTTCAGCGTTCCCGCGCAGGAGGTTGGAGGTGATTATTACGACTTTATACCCTGCGACTCAGACCGGCTGGCGATTTGCCTTGGCGATGTTAGTGGAAAGGGAATTCCTGCTGCAATGTTAATGTCAAATTTGCAGGCGACTTTGCGGGGACAAACGTTATCGGATGTATCGCCAAAAGTATGTTTGAGCCGCGCCAACACTTTATTATACCACAGCACCGATTTCAAAAAATTTGCCACGGTATTCTATGGCATTCTGGATTACAAAAACCATCAATTAATCTATACAAACGGAGGGCACGACGACCCAATCTTCTTCAGCAAAGGCAAAGACCCACAGAGGCTATCCTCCGGCGGAACGGTTTTGGGCTTTGTTGAACAATTTGTTTATACCGAAGATACAATGCCCTTAAAACCCAATGATTTCTTTGTTATTTATTCTGATGGTATTACCGAGGCAATGAACCTTCAGGAAGAGGAATTCGGAGAAGAACGGCTCATATCCATTATCAAAAAATTTAATGAGGAGAAGCCGCAAAAGATAATTGATGAGATTATTAAGTCTGTTAATACTCATGTCGGCACTGCGCCCCAAATGGACGATATGACCATAGTGGTCGTCAAGCGAACAAAATAATGCCAAACGAGTTTATTCATTTCAGCAGTATTTACTAAAGGCTGGTCTTTCTCAAAACTGTCATACGGTGCTTATCTCCTAGTAAACAAACATTCAAAGGAACTAAAGCATGACAACATACGGACACAATCTGGCAACCATAGTCAACAATGCGGATCGGCTAAAGCAAATATCCAAAGCTACCCTTAGTTTAGACGATCTGGTATTGGTCACAACCTGTAATTCTGTTTACAAAATTCGAAAAAAAGAAAACAATTTATTCGAAGTTTCCGGAGGATGGTTTGACCGCAAGGGCTTGTCACCTTTTGTTGTTACGGTGAGAGGATGTTCCTGGGGAGGAAACATCATAAAAATGGATATCATTGCCGCATGTGGATTGCGCCTGGAATTCGGCAACAGTTTGATTACCAGCCCGATTCGAAAAATCGCCGTTATCAAATTTAAAAATATGAATTGATACGCCCAAAATCCAACGTCCTCAGAAATGTAACATTTATCGGCAATCGAATCGATCCTGTCGCCATGTTATTGATAAATAACCAATCGCAGAATTAATCATTTTCAAGCTTATGGGATCATGAATTAGAATGAAAATCATAATGCATGAAATATTGCTCGCTCATCATTCAATAAATAATGAAAATGGACAGGACGGTAGGGGCACATTGCAATGGCCCCACGAAAATATTCCGCAACCGTACGATTTGGAAAAACAAAATAGGATTAATTGGAAGGACAATGCGTGGTTGGCAAAACAATTCCAAATATAAAGCCATCACAAAGAAAGGCTTATGCAAACTCTTAATAATCAAACCCATTTACGCATTAAGGAATTTTCATGATTGCATCCAAATGGTTGTTTCTGGTAATTCTGATTATTAATGCGGCAGGACTGGCTCAAGTTGATATCTATGATTCCGGCGGTCCGCTAATGCCGGAACAGGCTGCCTATGACGTCCGCTTTTATGATCTGTCTCTCGCCGTCAATCCAACCGACAGCAGCATTGACGGATCCGTGCAAATAAATGCGGACATTGTTCATGGCATCAGTCAGTTCGTAGTCGATCTGGACACACTGCTGACCATTCACAAAATTGTGGAGCTGAATTCTGATAACAAAAGAATTCCCAGAGCCTTTCGCCGCGAGATTGGCAAGGTTTGGATTGACCTCACCCGAACCCGGCAGCCCGGAGAGCAGGTTAGAATGATCATTAGTTATGGCGGTAAACCAAAGGTCGCCCGGCACGCCCCCTGGGATGGCGGCTTTAGCTGGGCAAAAACTCAGGACGGCTCAGGCTGGATCGCAACAACTTGTGAGGGCGAAGGATCGGATATCTGGTGGCCTTCGAAAGACCACATTTCCGATGAGCCTGATTCAATGGGTATTCATATCCGTGTACCCCAGCCGTTGTTTTGCGCCTCCAATGGCAGGCTGATTTCCGTGGAAACGCATGATGATGACACCCGAACCATGAACTGGTTTGTTTCCACGCCAATAAACAATTACAATGTTGCCCTCAACATCGCTCCTTATAAACTAATCGAGGATACCTATCAAAGTACGGCAGGGGAAACCTTTCCCGTCCAGTTTTGGGTATTGCCGGAAGACTATGAAAAAGGGGTGGCCTTCTTCCCGCAAATAATAGAGCATTTACGCTTTTTCGAAGAGACCATTGGACCATATCCCTTCAGAGCGGATAAATATGGCGTGGTGCAAACCCCCCATCTGGGTATGGAGCATCAGACTATTATCGCTTACGGCGCCAACTTTGACAACGCCGCAATGACCCGAAAAGACTGGGGTTTTGATGGTCTCCATCACCACGAACTCTCTCACGAATGGTGGGGGAATCTGGTTACCGCGGCTGATTGGAATGATATGTGGCTGCATGAAGGATTCGGCACATATATGCAGGCCCTGTATATTGAAAAAATAAAAGGTATTGATATATACCATTCATTTATGACGACGATGCGCACATTTGAGAACGTTTATGCTGTCGCACCGCGCGAATCGCAGAAAGCCAGCGAAATCTGGAAGGCGCCAATTTATGCGAAAGGAGCCTGGGTACTGCATACTCTTCGATACCTGATTGGGGAAGATGCGCTGCGGTTGGCGCTTCGGCGAATGGCATACCCTTATCCTGCCATGGAAAAAATAACGGATGGGCGCCAGACCCGTTCAGCAACAACGGATGATTTTCTTGAAATTGCCGAACATGTTTCCGGCAAAGAATTGGATTGGTTTTTCGATGTCTATCTGCGCCAGCCCAAGCTCCCGGAACTGGTGGTGGACCTCTCCGAGAAGCAGCTCAGTTTATCCTGGAAGACGCCCAACGGGCTGTCATTCCCAATGCCAATCGATGTGAAAATAGGTGATAAGATCACGCGGGTGGACATTCCCGAAAGCGTGGCAACGATACAGCTGGATCCCGGCGTAACGCCGGAGATTGACCCGGAACACTGGGGTCTGTTTGATCTTTCCGATTTTACCGAGGCAGAATCTTACCTGAACCAGGGAGATTACAGTAAAGCCAGATTCCATTATGACCGGGTACTGCAAATCGATCCCTCAAATAAAATCGCTTCAAAAATGGTCAAGCATCTCGACTACGCCCTGAAAAATGTTGAAAAACTAAACTCCGATTTTTTTGATCAATATATTGGCCGATATGAGCTGACTACCAATTATATCCAGACCGTTACAAAAGAGGAGCAAGGCTTCTTTATCAAGGAATCAAGGCGGTCCAGACATAGAGTTTATCCCATCTCCGATAACGAATTCATACTTTCCAACTATGATGTGTCATATATTTTTATCAAAGGCAAAGATGGAAAAGTTGAAGAGTTGTACACAAAATATGAAGATCATAATATTAGCCGGCATGCGAAGCGGATCGAATAAATTGGGTTAAACTGGGTACAAAACAAATCGAAATTGTGGAAAATAGGGCATGCTTTTCTTAGAAGAGACAAGCTATTACCGCTAGTTTTGTCATGCTGAACTTGTTTCGGCATCTATATTTTTTAAACTTAATAGTTCGCGTCAATGACGACATTAGCTCAAGACAACCAAAATAGGAGGCTGTTATGCAAGAAACAGTGCAATTCAGCTTAAACGGCAAATCCATGCAATTACAGGTCGATGGCGATCGCACATTGTTGTGGGTGCTGCGCGGCGATTTTGGTCTGACCGGCGCCAAATACGGTTGCGGAGAAGGTCTGTGCGGCGCCTGCACGGTCATCATGGGAAAAGAGGCCGTACGATCATGCCAAATAAGGATGCGGGACGTGGTAGGCAAGGAAATTATAACGATTGAGGGTCTGGCCCAAGACGACAACTTGCATCCACTTCAGCAGGCTTTCATGGAGCGTGACGCGCTGCAATGCGGTTATTGCACTCCGGGAATGATTCTAAATGCGTATGGTCTGCTGCTGAAGAATCCACGGCCTAGTCGCTCACAAATTCTGGCCGGAATGGATGATAATCTGTGCCGCTGCGGCGCCCAACAGCGCATTGTTCAGGCTATTGAAAGCGCTGTGCAAACTATGGAAGGAGGATCAAGATAATGAAGAAAGATCAATATTTCGATCCTGATTTTGAGGAGATTGTGCAGCAATATTCCGTTAGTCGCCGCGAGTTTCTGAAACGATTGGGTGGCGGCATCATTGTCCTGTGGGTTGCGCCAACAAATCTTGTCACTACACTCGAGGCGCAGGAGCGGATGCAAAAAACCTATCCAACGGATTTCAACGCATATCTGCGAATCGGTGAAGATGGCCGGGTCACCTGCTTCACCGGCAAGATTGAGATGGGACAGGGTGTGCTAACTTCTCTCGCACAGGAGCTTGCCGAAGAACTTGAGGTTTCACTGAACGTCATTGATATGGTGATGGGCGATACCGACCTTTGCCCGTGGGATCGCGGTACGTGGGGTTCGCAGTCCACCCGCTTCTTTGGGCCAGTGTTGCGGGCAGCGGGCGCTGAGGCAAGAGCGGTTCTCATGGAACTTGCCTCGGAGCATCTCAACATTTCCAAAGATCGTTTGACTGCTAAAGACGGCGTGATAATGGAAAAAGCGAACCCGAACCATCGCGTAACTTATGCCCAGCTGGCTAAAGGGCAGAAGATTGCCCGTCAGCTGCGGGAAGAGGTCATTCTCAAAAGCGCGGCTAATTTTAAGATTATCGGAAAACCGACGACGAGACGGGATGCAATGGAAAAGGTAACGGGCGATGCAAAGTATAGCGGAGACATTCAATTCCCCGACCTACTATATGCGCGAATCTTACGACCCTCGGCACATGGCGCAAAATTGGTCAGCGTGGACACAACGCCGGCGCAGCAAATCCCCGGTGCGCAGGTAATTCGTGATGGCGACCTGGTGGCGGTACTGCATAAGGATCCTGAAGCGGCGGGATATGCCCTCGGAAAAATCAAAGCCGAATTCGACACCCCGGCTGCGGATGTGGATGAAAAAAGCATTTTCAATCATTTATTAACCCTGGCGTCCGATGGGCAAATTGTGGCTGAGGCTGGCGATCTATCAGTCGGGCAAAAGAACGCTACCCAAACATTCGAAAATACGTACCTGAACAGCTATGTCGCGCATGCGCCGATCGAGCCCCACACGGCCACAGCGAAAATGGACGGGGATAAACTCACTGTTTGGGCCTCGACGCAATCGCCGTTCGGTGCCAAAGACGAGATTGCCGAGGCGCTGAACCTGTCTGAGGAAAAAGTGCGCGTTATAACACCGTATGTCGGTGGAGGTTTTGGGGGAAAATCACGTAACGCGCAGGTGATCGAGGCGGCGCGTCTTGCAAAGTTAACCGGAAAGCCGGTGCAGGTTGCCTGGACACGTGCGGAGGAATTTTTCTACGATTCGTTCCGGCCTGCAGCGATCGTGAAAATTAGATCCGGCATTTCCGATTCAAAAGGCATCGCTTTTTGGGACTATCATGTATATTATGCCGGCGAACGAGGAGCGCAACAGTTCTATGAAATTCCCAATAACAGAACGGTTGTGTACGGATCAGGCGTTCCCGGTTCCCATCCGTTTGCAACCGGTCCATGGCGGGCGCCAGCAAACAACACCAACACTTTTGCCCGGGAATCGCAAATGGATATTATGGCCGCGAAGGCGGGGATCGATCCGCTTGAGTTTCGGCTAAAAAATCTGCGGGATCAGAAAATGCAAGGAGTTCTCAAGGCTGCCGCGGAGAAATTTGGCTGGAATCCCGGCAAGTGGATAACTGGCAGAGGCGTTGGTGTTGCGTGCGGTTTCGATGTGGGAACCTACGTTGCAGTTATGGCGGAAGTTGAAATTAATAAAGACTCTGGTTTCGTGCAGGTCAAGCGCGTAGTCGCGGCGCAGGACATGGGGCTGGTAGTCAATCCCGAAGGCGCCAAAATCCAAATAGAGGGTTGTGTCACCATGGGATTGGGCTATGCATTGACCGAGGAGCTTCATTTCAAAGGCGGGAAAATCCTGGATCTCAATTTTGATAGCTATGAACTCCCCCGTTTTTCCTGGCTGCCTGACATTGAAACGGTATTGATCGATTCAGATGATCCCAATCCTCAGGGTGGCGGTGAACCTGCGATCATTTGCATGGGAGCGGTAATTGCTAACGCAGTTTTTGATGCGACCCGAGCCAGGTTGTTCCAACTTCCCATGACACCCGAACGCATTAAGGATGCAATGACATAAAAATGGACCTATTGACGGATCGGAGCAAGTTGTTTATCGTGATGGAATAGATCGACAGGCAGGAATTGGTGGATGTTATAAACATCCCCCTTAATCCCCCCTCAAGGGGGGGAAGGAGTAAAATCCCCCTTTGAAAAGGGGTGTCCGAAGGGCGGGGGATGTTTCGCCAATTGATGGTGTCATTAATTGTGCCACCCAAATCCCTAAGGGTTTGCAAGCTGCCTACGAAAAAGGCATCGTCCTCCGAAGCACTTTAATTATTACTGAGGCATATAATGATCGGTGAAACGATTTTACACTACAAAATCATTGAAATGTTAGGCGAAGGAGGGATGGGCATTGTTTACAAAGCACATGACACAAGGCTCAAGCGAGACGTCGCCATCAAATTCCTCCCCAGCCGGATTGCTGCAAACGATGAAGAAAGAGAACGCTTCAAAATTGAGGGGCAAGCTGCGGCAGCTCTAAATCATCCCAATATTGCAACCATTCATGCCATCGAAGAATCCGATGACGAGATGTTCATCGTGATGGAATATATTGAAGGACAGGAATTAAAAGACATAATCAAATCCGAAATACCAAATCCCAAATCCGCAATCGATTATGCCACCCAAATTGCCGGAGGACTGCAGGCTGCTCATGAGAAAGGCATCGTGCACCGCGATATCAAATCTACCAATATCATGATCACCAACAAAGGACAGGTCAAGATCATGGACTTTGGATTAGCCAAAGTTCGAGGGGGAGCACAGGTTACGAAGGTTGGAACTACAATTGGGACCGCGGCGTACATGTCGCCGGAACAGGCACGCAGCGAGGAGGCTGACCATCGCAGCGACATCTGGTCGTTCGGAGTCGTTTTATACGAAATGCTTTCGGGCAGACTACCTTTTGGCGGTGAATATGAGCAGGCAGTGATTTATGCCATTCTGAATGAAAATCCGAAGCCACTTAATGAAGAGCGAGAAGACATACCATTAGACCTTCAGAACATTATCACTAATGCCCTTCAGAAAAATCCTGAAGAACGTTATCAACAAATTCAGGATTTGCTGTCCGATTTAAAACATGTGGGTATGGAATCCACTGAATCGAAATCAAGCCCCTTGCTCAAAGCAAAATTATCGCAGGGAAAGGTGAAAAAACTCAACTTCCTCTATTATGGGATAGGACTAGTTATTTTAGTTGCGATTTTAGGATATTTTCTGTTCTCACCCAAAAATACACCAGGCCCGGAAAAATCCAATTCAGAAAAAAAAATGATTGTCGTTTTGCCATTTGAAAATCTTGGTTTATCTGAAGATGAATATTTTGCCGATGGTCTCACGGAAGAAATAACCAGCAAACTTTCCGGTCTTTCAGGGCTCGGTGTCATCGCACGTCAAAGCGCTAAGCAGTATAAGAAGACAACGAAATCAATCCGGCAGATTGGTGAAGAACTTGGCGTTTCCTACATTCTGCAAGGAACTGTTCGATGGGAAAGAGTTGCCGGGAATGAACATGTCAGGGTAACACCACAGCTTATAGATGTAAATGAGGGAACCCAAATATGGTCACAGGCATCGGAAGAGATTCTCTCCAGTTCATTTAAACTGCAATCTGAAATTGCAGAAAGTGTTGTACAGGCGATGGATATTAAACTTGCATTATCTGAAAAGCAAACACTTATCACAGACATAACAACCAATGCCGAAGCATACAACTACTATCTGCGTGGCATTACAGCCGGGAGAAAGTCATTTAATGAAAGTGACTATAGAATTGCTGAAGAAATGCTGCTTAAAGCCATAGAACTGGATCCGAATTTTAGCCGTGCATATGCAGAATTGAGTTATATCCATTCATCTATCTACTGGGAGTACTTTGATCATACCGAGAGCCGTGTGCTAAAAGCAAAACGCTCTGCTGAAAAGTCCCTTGAGATTGAACCAGGCATGATTGAAGGGCATATAGCAATGGGTTGGTACTATTATTGTTGCAAGCTGGATTATAGTAATGCACTCGCTGAATTCCATCATGTTTTAAAGTTTCAGCCGAATAATACAGATGCCCTTGCAGGCGTTGCTTTGGTATATCGCAGACAGGGAAAAGTTCAGGAAGTGCTTGATTATTTGAGGAAAGGTCTTGAAATCAATCCCAGGGATCAGGTGATGAATAGCAACATTGCGACCACCCTCATTCTTCTCCGGGAATACAACCAAAGTGAACAATACGTGCAAATGGCTCTAAGTCTCGCTCCCGATTGGAGGGAATTATACACCACCAAAGCATGGATATATCTTCTTAAGTCCGGGGATGTTGAGAAGGCAAGAACCGTGCTTAAACATGCAGATCAGCAAAATATACAGGTTGAAACTGGTTTGGACATTTTTGTCCAAACCGTAACTAAGATCACAGGCTCCAACTACGAACAAGCGCTGGAATTTCTTCAAAATATGAAGCATGAGGTTTGTGATTACCAGTTCTTTTATATTCCCAGATCATTATTTTTGGCAAAAATTTATGGTTTGAATAAAAACAAAAAATTTGAACTCGCTTATTATGATTCTGCCCGTGTCATGCTGCAGTCAAAACTAGAAGAATTTCCCGATGACGCAAGAGTTCATAGTTCACTTGGAATTGCGTATGCTGGGTTAGGTAAAAAAGATAAAGCAATTAAGGAGGGTAAGCGTGGTGTAGAACTCCTTCCAATTAGTAAAGAAGCATGGAACGGGTTTTACCGGGAAATGGATCTGGCAAAAATTTATACAATGGTGGGAGAATATGATTCTGCTATTGATAAGCTTGATTATCTTTTGTCTATCCCTGGTGAGTTGTCAGTGCCATATATTAAAATTGACCCTGTTTGGAAACCATTGTTTAATTATCCCCGCTTTCAAAAAGTTTTAGAGAAGTATAAATGATTGGTAAAACTATTTTGCATTATTGTCATGCCGTCCCGAAAAGTCGGGATCGGCATTTGTATGGTCAAATTTGGAAGATCCTGAAACAAGTTCAGGATGACATATAGAGGATTGAAATGATAGATAAGACTATTCTCCACTATAAAATTCTTGAAGAACTCGGCCGTGGCGGGATGGGCGTGGTGTACAAAGCCCAGGATACCAAACTCAAACGCAACGTGGCTATCAAATTCCTGCCCAAGCATATTTCTACAGACAGCGAGGAACGGGAGCGGTTCAAAATTGAGGCGCAAGCGGCCGCTGCTCTGAACCACCCCAACATCGCCCATATTTACGCTATCGAAGAGTCTGACGATCAGATGTTCATCGCGATGGAATATATTGAGGGCAAGGAATTGAAGGATATCGCAGGGGCACGGCACGCCGTGCCCTTACCTATTGAGGATGTCATCAATTACGCCATCCAAATTGCCGAAGGGTTAAAAACCGCACACAACAAAGGCATTATTCACCGAGACATTAAAAGCGCCAACATCATGCTGACAGAAGAAGGTCAAATCAAGATCATGGATTTCGGATTGGCGAAAGTCCACGGAGGTGTTCAGGTGACCAAAGTTGGAACAACTCTGGGTACCGTAGCCTATATGTCCCCGGAACAAACCCGCGGGGAAGAAGTGGATCACCGCTGCGATATCTGGTCGTTAGGCGTTGTCCTTTTTGAAATGCTGAGCGGAAAATTACCTTTCGCGGGAGAATACGAACAGGCGGTCTCCTATTCGATTCTCAACGAAAGTCCTGATTTTGCCTCAATCCTGGATGAAATGCAGCCCATTCTGGAAAAGGCGCTGGCAAAAGATCCCGCGAAAAGATACCAGCACATCAATGAGCTTCTGACTGCTCTAAGAAACATGACCGGGGCGGCTTCAGCTCAATCCACATCTTCAAGGATTGTAAGGCCTGCTGGGATGGCCAAATCAATTTCCAAACGAAACCTCATTCTTGCTGCCGCCGGAGCAATCCTGATTTTGATTGTCGCGTTTTATTTCCTATTCTTCACTCAAATCATAACCGAGCGGCCTGCTTCGCAGCGAAAAATGCTGGTTGTCTTGCCGTTTGAAAATCTCGGTTCCTCCGAAGATGAATATTTTGCTGACGGTATTACAAGTGAAATAACCAGTAAGCTCTCCGGACTCTCGGAGTTGGGAGTTATTGCCCGATCGACCGCTATGCAATATAAAAACTCGCAAAAGTCCCTAAGTCAAATCGGAGAAGAACTCGGTGTGCAGTATGTTCTTGAAGGAACCATTCAATGGGAAAAATTGGCTGATGGCGGAAGAAGGGTGCGGGTCAATCCGGAATTGATCCAACTGAAAAACGATACTCAAATATGGTCCAAACCCTATGAAGCAGATTTTTCAAGCGCTTTCAAACTTCAGGCAGACATAGCTGCCACAGTGGCGGATGCCTTGAATCTGACCCTTATTTCTTCTGAAAAGCATAACCTTGAAGAGAAAATTACAGATAATTCTGATGCATATGATCTCTATTTACGCGCATTGAATTATTCGCTGGATATCGAAAATGAAAAGAACTCACGAATCGCCGAACAACTGTTTTTGAAAGCAATTGATTTAGATAAAAATTTTGCAGCAGCTTATGCAGGTCTTTCAACTGTCCAATCCAACCTGTATTGGGAATATTACGAGCGAACGGAAGAAAATCTGAATCGAGCCAAAAGCAATGCTCAAAAAGCTTTGTCCATAAATCCTGATCTGCCTGCAGGCCATGTGGCATTAGGAGATTACTTTTATCACGGAAGATTAGATTATGAATCTGCCCTTACCGAATATAACAAAGCGCTTCAGGTTCAGCCTAATAATGTAGAAGCAAATAATGGGATTGGTTTTGTTTTACGCAGGCAAGGTAGAATGCAGGATGCAATTGCGTCTTTGGAGAAAAACCTCGAGTTTGATCCCAAAAGTTACACAACCGTTTTTTCTGTTGGAGAAACGTACATTTTATTGAGACAATACGATAAAGCAATTCCGTTTTTAGATAGAGCGATTTCAATCGCACCTGATGCTCGCACACCATATTATGATAAATCTGTATGTGCAATATTGAGTGAAGGGGATATCAACAAAGCACGAAATATCATTCTAGAAACACTCGAAAGAAAAATCGGATTGGATTACAATATTTTCAAATATCAACTCTATTTGTTTGACATTTTTGAAGGCAATTTTAAAAGTGCATTAAATCAGGTTGAGGGTGTCAAGGAACTTGATGAACAATTTTATTATAAACCTGAAGATTTACTCGTGGCTTATGTTTATAGTCTTTTAGGCAACAAAGCTCTTGCCGAAAAACATTTTGATGCGGCAGTTCGGGTTCTGCAGCAAAAAATTAAAGAAAACCCCGATGATTCCAGGCTATACACTTCTTTGGGACTTGCTTATGCTGGTCTTGGCAAAAAATCTGAAGCCATCAGGGAAGGAAAAAAAGGCTATGATTTACTGCCAATTTCAAGGGAAGCATGGCGAGGTACGCATCGCTTATTGGATTTGGCTCAGATTTACACAATGACAGGAGAGAAGGATTTAGCTATAAAAACAATCGGCGAATTAATTAACAGACCCACTGATGCATTATCGGTCTCGCTTCTTAAAATAGATCCGGTTTGGAATCCATTGCGTGACGATCCGGCTTTTCAGAAGCTTATAAATAATTAGACAGGGCATGGATGAATTTATATTTGGTAAAGATATTCTGCATTGCCAAATGATTGAAAAGCTCGGCTAAGGCATAAAGGCCGAGGACACCAAACTTGATCGAAATGTTACGATCAAATTTCTCCCCCGTCATATTGCTGCTTCGAACGAAGAAAGAGAACGGTTTAAAATCGAAGCGCAAGCTGTATCGATAGTAATTGTTTTCCCAGAATTAACCGAACCAAATTGAGATGACCGTTCATACGCAGGAAAAAGTCATAGCTAAACAGATGAAAATGATCAAACTCTTTGTTCTTTACTTACAGTTTCATCTCCAGGATGTTTGGCATATTTCTTAAGCAGAAATTTCCGAACCCAATTCTTTCAACTTAGATTTAATATTATCGATTAGAGATTCTCTTCCCTCTTCGTCAAGTGTTTGATCATCGAAAACTAAGCTATAGGCTTTCTGGTAATATCTTATCGCTTCTTCTCTATTTCCAGAAAGCATGTACGCTTCCCCAAGACTGTCATAACAATTTGCCACATCGGGGAAAAGCTCAATGTTTGTTTTAAGCACCCCGATCGCAGTATCAAATTGTTCCAGACCGACATAGTAATATCCAATATTATTAAGTATTCCATCCCTATTAATCTGAAATGCAACCTTGATACTGTCAATATTCTGTTTAAAAAATTCAATTCCTTTTTCATCAACAAGATTTTGTAAAGCGAGCGCTAAATACTGCCCCTCCATAAAACTATTATTCGGATATTTCTGATGATACACTGATGCATACTGAAAAGCCTTTTCATTATCATTTTCAAAGAAACGGTAAATCTCCACGCAAATAAATTCCGCTTCGTCTTTATTAAGTTGACCTTGGCTGGCAGTTCTCTCAATATATTCAAGACTTTTCTCTCGATCACCGGACATACCCAAAATCCAGGCAAGTGTACTGCGCCATCCGGTAATACGTGTGCTTACAAAATACTCCTGAACACCCAAATGAAGGTATGCATCATAAAATTCAGGATTCTCTTTAATCACATCTTCCAGGTAATTCTTCCCCTTACGGGCAGAAAAATAAGCATCCCAATAAGATTGATCTAAAATATCTGCTCGGCTCCTGTAGCTGTATGCAGAACCAAGATAAAATTTATTCTCAATCGTCTTATCCAGTTTTTCAGTTACATCAATGGTCTTTTGTGCCCACTCGGCTAATAAAGCCTTAATGGAATCCCTATTTGCACCGGGCAGTGAAAAATATCTGGCGTGAAAGTAAAGCGACGTTTTCAGAAGATAATATTTGGGATTCTGCGGCGAATCCTGAATTTTTTGGTCAATCAATCGCTCGGCATCAGTCAGTTGTGTGTTATGAATGTAAGATAGAATTGTCCGATCTGTTTCATTGAGAACAATGGAATTCTGCTGAGCAAAGATAACAGAAAAGAAAAATAAACAGGCTAAAATATATTTCATGATATTCTCCTATCTATGATAGTTGTCTGAAGAAGAAGGATTTAATTCTGAGCAATATTCACCAAAATACCCTCGATTCTTGATTTCTGATTCGCGGGGGCTTTTGCCAAAGCAGTCTTATAATATTTAACTGCTTTATCTTTCTGTCCATAATTGTTATAGGCCTCACCCATGCTATCGTAGACATTCCAGTTATACGGATACTTCTCCACGTTTTCCTTGAACAGGGCCAGACACTCATCCTTTTTGTTGTGCGCCATCAACAAGTATGCTTTCAAATTTCGATTCGTGGCATTTTCATTGATGCTTATGGATTTATCAACCCACTCCAAACCAAGGTCAAGATGAACATTATTCTGCAGACAATAGAAGGCCGCCTGATTCCAGTTTTGCCAATTGAATCCTAATTGACCTCTTAACTGATTTTTAAAATTATTGATGACAACCTCGTCCGTGCTAACCTCAATCTTAAAGGGTACTTTCATGTTCGCCCAGTGTAAATATGCCGTTGCTGAGTTTATTGTTAAGTCGTCAAATCCATATCCGAGCCATTCCTGATGTTCAGCCTTTTGTGGTGTAACCGTGACTCGAAGAGCATCCTCATTCTCATCATAAAAGAAACTTCCCCACGAAGTCGCGTTTTTGCTAAAGATGACTGTCCAATCTCCTTCCGAAACGATCATATGTAAACCATAAGTCCCAGCAGGCAACGGCTTTCCTTCAATCATGACATCATCCGTGAAGAAAATAGTTGTGTTCTCATTCGCACTGGCGCGCCAGGGAAATGGTTTTCCATTACCAACCTGCCCGGGAGGAGCCAATCCGTACGGAACAAGCTTCCCCCAGATTTCTCGATCTTTTACAGCCGGGCGATGATAAATGATAGTGACATCGGTAAGGCCAATGCGCTGCGTCACCGATGAATACGGACTCACCTGCGGGGTTTTCAATTGTGCAAAACCCAAACTGGAAATGAGAAACACACAAACCAAAATCAGCGCAAATAATGTTAAAAACCATGACTTCTTCATAATCACCTCCTTTGAAGTTTTAGATCATGATATTGCTCTTGAAAGTTATTTTAAAATAGTCTTATAAAATTTGATGAAATATGATGTTGTAGAATACGTATTAAACTAGGGTGAGGTTACATTTTAGCAGAGTCGTTTTGAGAATTTTGTATGAAATAGTATTAATAGGCTGGTTTATCAAAACCCATAACTTCAAAAATTAAATAATAATCTCCTTACTTAACTGTTGAATCTTCTCCATATCATTAGAAGATATCTTCCAGCTCGATCCTCCAATGTTTCTCTCCACCTGTTCCGGATGACGGGCACCGATTATGGCGGACGCGACGGCGGAATTCATTAACACCCAGGCAATGGCAAGTTCAGTAACCGATTTTCCATAGTTTTCAGCTATTGGTTCCAAAGCTTCAACAAATCTTAATGCTTTGGGAAAAAGAGGCTCTTTGAAAAACTCACTCTTGTGGCGCCAATCGTCTCGGGCAAGCTCTTCTAATTTCTTCGGCGTAAATTTTCCGGTTAGTAATCCATTTTGCAAAGGACCATATGCAACCACTCCAACTTCATTTTGTTTGCACCAGGTCAGTATTTCGTTTTCAACTTCAGGATATTTAGCCCGGTGCAGTATACTGTAAGGAGGTTGTAAAGATTGAACCGGATAAATCACCTGACATTTCTCGAGTAAATCCACCCCAAAATTACTAACCCCGATATGATGTACTTTTCCCTCCTCTTTGAGACGCACCATTTCTCCCCAGCTATCCTCTACATTGGTTCGCGGGTCCGGCCAATGGATTTGATATAAATCAATGACATTAACATCCAATCGTCGCAAGCTGTCTTCACATTCCTTACGGATACTCTCCGGGCGATCATCAGTTCTTACCTTTCGGTTCTCATCCCAGACTTGACCGCATTTTGTGGCTATGAAGACTTCTCTGCGCCTATTTTTGATTGCCTGCCCCACAATTTTCTCGCTGTGTCCCAACCCGTAAACTGCGGCGGTATCGATCCAATTAATCCCTAAATCAATTGCTTTGTGAACGGTGCTAATCGATTCCCGATCATCTTGTGCCCCCCAACCAAATTGCCAGGGGCCTCCGATTGCCCACGCACCCAAACCGATTTCAGTTAAACCAGGACCATTTTTGCCAAGTTGTCTTGTGTTCATCTTACCCTCTCTTCATTTTTTCAATTGAACCAGTGTGGCGCCCCAGGAGCCGGCAGCTCCTTCCTGCCAAAAATCTTCAACTTCAGGCAAATTTCTAAGAATGCTGTGCACCATTCTCCTGAGTACCCCCTTGCCCTTTCCATGAATGATCCTGATTTGATAAATATTTTTTTTCCTACAGGCGTGAATGTATTCAGGCACAAGGTCTTTCACATCTTTGGGGTGAAAGGTGTGAAGATCTAATTCCCCATCTATTGGAAATTCTATTAGTTCATACATATCATAATTCTAATAAAAATTGCAATGAATTTGCACTGAAAATTTAATTTTTCTCTTGACAATCTAATTCATTTATTTTAGATTAATCAGGAAAATCAGAATAATCAGAATAAATTGAAATTGGAGGTTATATGCCGGAAAAGACGACTGAAAGCTCATCCTGCTGCAGCACGGTAGAGTCAATCGTAACTGTAGACGAAAGAGGGCAAATGGTCTTGCCCAAAGACCTTCGAAAAAAAGCCAATATTAAAGCCGGTGATAAATTAGCCGTTATCGGGCATGTTAAGGATGGAGCAATTTGCTGTATTTCCCTAATGAAAATTCAAGATTTCGCCCCGGTTGTAAAGGGTGTAATGGGGCCACTACTTAAAGATATCATTGAATAAAGGAGAATTAATATGAATGAAATAGAAATTAAAAAAGCTGTCAGAGATAGTTATGGGAGAATTGCTAAAGAAGATAGTTCTTGTTGCGGACCTAAGAGTTGCGGATGTAATAGCACTGAAGATCAAAGTCAGAACATTGGCTATTCCTATGAAGATCTAAAAACCCTTCCCGAAGGGGCAAATTTAGGTTTAGGCTGTGGAAATCCTATTTCACATGCCTCTCTAAAGGAAGGAGAAACTGTTTTGGATTTAGGATCAGGGGCTGGTATTGATTGTTTTTTGGCTGCTGCCACCGTAGGTGAAAATGGAAAAGTTATCGGCGTGGATATGACCCCGGAAATGATTTTCAAAGCCAGAGAAAATGCAGTAAAGGGAAACTTCAAGAATGTGGAATTTCGTTTGGGAGAGATTGAGAGGTTGCCGGTCAGCGATAATTCTGTTGATATCATTATTTCGAATTGTGTTATCAATCTATCAACTGATAAGGATGCTGTATTTAAAGAAGCTTTTCGGGTTCTTAAGCCAGGGGGCAGATTGATGGTTTCTGATATTGTCTTGCTAAAGCTCCTTCCTGATTTCGTAAAAAATGCTGTGCAGGCTTACGTGGGGTGTATTGCCGGAGCGTCTCTCAAGGAAGACTATCTGAACAAAATTGAGAATGCCGGATTCAAATCCATCAAAATCCTTCAGGAAAAAAACTACACCGAATCATGGACACAGGACAAACAAGCTCATAAAGATCTTCTCGGCGAATATGACCTTTCATATGAAAAGTCAGTGGAAATTGCTGCCTCAATTGTAAGCGTGAATGTTTTCGCTCAAAAAATTTAATAGCTGTTATTCGCGGCCAGGATGCCTGCCTGCGCCAAGACTTCGGCAGGCAGGCCGCTCCTACCATCAATGGCAGGAGACGAATTGCTAATTTATATAATCCAGAAAACACATAACTTGAGCTAAATATATAATATAAGTTAGTCCATAAACTGGAGTGATAAATGAGAAAAGGCAAATCAACACAAGCAATCCACGGAAGACGGGACAAAAGTTTCAGAAGCACCAACTTCCCAATCTATCAGACTACAAACTTTGCAGTAGATAGGAGCGATGATTATCAGCGTTACATCGCAGATGAGGAAGAATTTTACATTTACAGCAGGTATCGAAATCCAACTGTTAAAAATGTAACGGAAAAGTTGGCCAAGCTGGAAAATAGCGAAAGCGCTCTGGTATTCTCCAGTGGAATGGCCGCTATTACTTCAACCATTTTAAGTTTTGTCAAGCAGGGAGATTATATTGCAGCTTCCAGTCAGCTTTATGGAATGACTTACCGTTTTCTCAGGGATACGGCACCAAGATTCGGCGTTAAAGTAAAATTTCTAAGCGAAGAAGAATTGTATAATGTCCACTCGGTTTCCCCGGATGCCAGAATCGTATATTTCGAAACTCCCATCAATCCAACAAGTAAGTGTGTTTCCATTAAGGATGTTGTTGAGCCGGCAAAGCGGATTAATGCCATAACGATGGTCGACAACACCTTTGCCTCACCCATCAACCAAAATCCGATTGATTTTGGGGTGGATATTGTTTTACATAGCGCCACAAAATATATCGGCGGGCATAGCGATGTGATGGCTGGCGCCGTAATCAGTTCAAAGAAAAATATTGATCAGATTCATAATTCTTTAAAGACTTTTGGGGGGTGTTTAAATCCGATTGATGCAAACATGCTTGATCGGAGCCTGAAAACCCTGAAGGTCAGGATTCAACATCATAATGAAAATGCGAGACAGCTTTCGGAATTTTTTCAGTCGCATTCTAAGGTAAAGAAGGTTTTCTACCCCGGACTGCCTAATTCTGATTCTTATCAGATCGCTTCCAAACAAATGAAGGGTTTTGGGGGAATGCTGTGCATCGAGTTGGAGGATTTAAACGCAGCCAAATCATTTTGTGATAACTTAACTGTAGCTTTAAATGCAACCAGTCTGGGCAGTGTGGAGACACTGGTGAGCATCCCGGTTCTGACCAGTCATATAAAGATGGATGAAAAGGAATTAGAAAAATCGGGAGTCACGCCCGGAATGGTAAGGATTTCATCCGGATTGGAAGATATTGAGGACTTGATCGCTGATTTCAACAAAGCGCTTTCTGCGAAATAACAGCACCTTGCCAGAACAATAATCGGAGAGCTTATTTCATAGGTTTTTTGCAGGATTATCCCCACGCTTAACAATTATCTTTGTTGACATTTCCAAACCAAACTTTTATATTTTTTGACTTTAATTATGTTAATCCCAATGATCCGTCGGCCATTCCCGATAGGAACCTAGATCGACTCGTAGAGAGGAGGATTTTTGAAGAGGCTTTTAACCGTAATCGCGTTAATACTTGCGCTCTCCCCCGCTTATATGCAAGAAACCGAGCAGGCTTTATTTGATAAAGGGATGCAGGACTACCAGAGTGAAAATTATGAGACTGCGCAAAACAACTTTTTCAAAATCCTTCAAGCTTATCCCTCCGGAAAACTTAGGACCGCCGCCAAGCTCATGCTGGGTAAAACCTATTATCAGCAGAAAGACTATTCCGGGGTGAAGATTATATGTAAGAATTTTTTTGACAACCATCCTAACAGCTCATACCTGGATGACGTCCACTACTTATATGGAAATGCGTTGTTCCAGCTAACTGAATACACCGATGCCGTGGAAGAATGGCTTTGGGTTGTGCACAACAGCAAAGATCCCCGCCTCAGGAAAAAAGCCGGCAACTATGTTTTTAACACCATGGACAGGTATTTTTCCGAAAGAGAAATTAGATCTTTCGAACTAAAATACCAGGATAACATTTTTAACGGATTGGTGAGCATTGTCAGGGCAAAGAAATTAATCGAAAATGGAGAGGAATTAAAGGGCAGGTCGTTACTTAAGAAATTTCTCCGCGAAGAACCCTCTCATTTTTATGCGGACGACGCCCGGCGGCTTCTGGGAGAGATTCCCTCCTCTGCGATATCAAACAACAACTTTATGTACTTCAAACCGGGAGATGGCGATCTCAAAGAAATAGGGGATCAAATGGAGAACGGAATGCGTTATGCCATTACTGAGTATCAAACCCGGAACGAAGGACAGGAAATTAATCTTGAACCGGTTGAATTGGAAGAGAGCATTGCCAGTGCGCTGGCAGTAAGTGAACAGAAAATAAAAAGTTTCAAACCTGTATGTATGGTGGGACCTATCGATGCGGATCAATGTGCAGCATTAGCGCTATTATCCAAAAGCGAGCAGCGTCCTTATCTAGTGCCGTTAAGTTCAGAAGTGGGATTCACGCAATTAAGCCCCTATACTTTTCAATTAACTCCTGATGTTGAAACAAAAGGACGATTTCTGGGGGAGTACGCGGTCCAAGAATTAGAGCTGAGGAAATTTGCCATCTTAGCTCCGGTCAATAATTACGGCCGGGGTTTTGCCCAGAGTTTTATTGAAGCCGTTCAGGCAAACGGAGGTCAAATCATCACCGATCAATGGTATTATGTGGGAAGTGAAGATTTCAGCAGGCAGTTTAAGGCAATACGCAAAGAGAGTTTTGTCGCGGAATTTAAACAACAGCTTGATACCACAAAAGCGGATACATCAATTCAAAACGATTTGGCCCGGTTTTTAGAAAAGAAATTTGAGGATATCGAATATGGTCAGGACTCCACCCAGGTACCCGCGACCGGAATTGACGGAATATTAGTCTTAACAACTCCGCAATACATTTCCTATATGGCTTCCCAATTCGCATTTCACAATATTGACTGTACAATCTTGGGCAATGAAGGGTGGAACGATCCCGACCAACTCCAGAAATTCAGGCAGTACATCGACGGTTTAGTATATGTCACGTCCCGGTACTACGATAAGAATTCATGGAATTACAAAGAATTTATGAACCGTTACCGGCTCCAGATGCACGATACACCCGAATTATTTCACCTGCTCGGGTATGACATGATGAAATGGATTTTGCAGAACTATCGGTCCGGAATGACACCGGACGAGTTAAGAGAGAAACTGGAGAAGGCTCAATTATACCAAGGAATCTTGGAAAATATCCAATTTTCAGACAAACCTCGCGTGAACGACAGACTCAAAGTGATGAAATTCTCACTTGGGCAACTGGTGCGTTTAAACTGACCGATTATTCCTGAACATTTCCCTCAAACGGCTCGGTTTCAAAATTCCCGCCCGTAGTTTTGCTCAATTTTTGAATCGTTTTTTGCGCCTCATTCAATTTGGCGTTACAGAACTCGATTAACTTCATCCCTTCCTCGTACATTTTCAATGACTCCTCAAGAGAGGTCTCGCCGCTCTCCAGGCTGCGAGAAATTTCTTCCAGTCTTTCCAAAGCCTGCTCAAAGGTCTGTTTTTGGGCCATTGATTAACTCCAATCTCTATGGTTCCTTCGGGACAACCTGGCCAGAGATTTAACCTGCGAGGCAAATTCCCCACGGGACAGTTTTACATTTACCATATCCTCAAGACTTACCTGATCCACATCCTTCACTACTTGATTGTCTTTGTAACAGATGCTGTATCCCCGGTTTAAGATTGCGATTGGGTTCAATACATTTAAATGCTTCTCGAGCCGATGCGCATTTTGACCCTTTATCTTAATCAGATGGTTGATAGAAATCGAGATTAATTTTTGGAGATCATCAACCTGCTGCATTTTCTGGAAAATAAAATCCTCCGGTTTACGAAAAGCGTAGCTGCTGCGATAGAGACTAATCCTCTCCTTAGATTCCTTTATCACTTTTTCCAGGGCGTTGTTTAATCTTTCTTGATAGTAATTTACAGCTCCGAATAATTCAAGGCGATCTTTCACAACCATTTCGGCGGCAGCAGAAGGCGTCGGCGCCCGCTGATCGGCAACAAAATCCGCAATTGAATAATCAACCTCATGCCCCACTGCGGAAACGATGGGGATACTGGAATCAAATATAGCACGGGCGACGATCTCTTCATTGAACGCCCAAAGATCTTCCAGCGAACCGCCACCCCGACCGATGATAATTACATCAACATCGCCATACTCATTCAAGTCCCTGATCGCTCCGGCAATTTCTTCCGCTGCACCTTCCCCCTGCACCCGAGCCGGATATAAGATGAGTTGTACCGCGGGAAAACGGCGCGTGACCACGCTAACAATATCCCGAATGGCAGCGCCGGTTGACGAGGTCACAATTCCGATTCTTTCCGGATAAGCCGGAATCGGCTTCTTGAACTGTTCATCGAACAGCCCCTCAGCGTGTAATTTTTTCTTTAATTCCTCAAATGCTAATTGAAGCGCTCCAACCCCGGCAGGCTGCATCTGAAAGATAATGAGCTGGTAGGTTCCCCCTTTTTCATAAACCTGCACCTCTCCCTCCACCAAAATCTTCATGCCGTCCTGTGGGCGAAATAGCAGTTGATTGGTCCGAGAGCGCCACATTGCACAGTTGATCTGAGCACTTTCATCTTTTAGGGTAAAATAAATATGACCGGATGAATGCAGTTTCAGGTTGGAGATTTCCCCTTCCACCCATAACCGCGGCAAACTCATTTCCAATACTTCCTTAACTTGACGGGTAAGTGCTGAAACCGTGTAAATCTTTTGATCCATGAAATGGAGCCTTCCTTAAATATGTAGAAGGGGACACCTGCTATGGCTAGATTACTTAGAGGATTACCTGTTTTTCTTTTTGTGCCGATTCTTTCTCAGTCTTTTCTTCCGCTTATGCGTCGCCATTTTATGGCGCTTACGCTTTTTGCCAGAGGGCATACAGTTTGCTCCTATCGTTATTAATTCTGTTGAACGCTGCTATGAATTTCATCTAATATTTGAGAAGCCTGGGCTGCTTGAGGCGACCCCGGAGCAATCTCAACAAGTTTGCTCCACGCATCCAGTAATACATCCATTTCTTTTAATCGTACCGAAACCACGCCCAAATTATAAAGCGCATTTATATGGTTTGGACTTTTTGCCAAAGCCTGCTGGAATAATTCTTTTGCCTTCTGAAAATCATCCATATTAAAATAGCAAACACCTAAATCCACAATTACATCCGGGTTGCCCGGCTCCAGCTCCAATGCTTTGTTATAGTAGGGAATCGCATCTTCATATTTTTGGCCGTCGAACAACATATTTCCCATCTGCACATTTAACTGCACATTGTTGGGATCTTGTTTTAGCTGGTTCTTTGTTTCTTCCAACACTGAAGGATCAATTGGTGCAGGGCTAGGAGTAATTGTCTCCATCCCGCCTTGATTTTGCGGCACATTTTGAACCGGCATATTTCTTTTACCACTATTGACGAGGCTGAAATTATAATAGGTGGCGATAATCATCGCCACAAAAGCGATGGCCATAATGATGAAATACCGGTTTAAGTAAAACGGCTTGTCCTGGGTTTGTTTGGTTTTCGTTTGTTCAATCGGTTTTGATTTCTTAGACAAAGAGCTTCCGCAATTCCTGCAATATTTTGCCTGAACCGCGTTTTCCGTTTTACAATTTTTGCAAATCACCGTCTGCTCCGACACAGACGCGCCACAATGCGGACAAAATTGAGCTTTTTCTGGTAGTTGTTGATTACAACTTTTACATCTTTCACTCATTTTCTTTTCTTTCCTTTGCCTTTAATAAATGTTTATTGACGTTTTGTTTAAAGGATTTTGCGGGCCGAAATATGGGCACAAACCGGTGATCCACAGGAATGATTCGGTTTGTTTTCGGATTCTTAACCACACGAGGAAACCGTTCCTTCGCATAAAAACTGCCGAATCCCCTGATTTCCACCCTATCCCCATTTTGCAGCGATTCAATAATATTGTACATAAAACCGTTAACGACAACCTCCACATCCATTTTTGTTAAACCGGTCGAATCCGCCAAAAGACTCACAATCTCTTGTTTCGTTACGGTCATAACTTCTCCTCGTTAAAAGTTGAAAATAATACTAAAATATAATTCCAAAATCAAGCGGTTCACAAATATTGGTGCGCGATGCCGGATGTCTGATACCAAAATACTCGATGCCCTCTAAACCTATGAAACTTGAAGACAGCGATCAATGAAACTAGATTGGAAATACTATTGCTTAATTTAAACTCTCTTTATATCTTCATTCTAAATCAAATTCAGGAGGATCATAATGGAAGAATCAACTACTACAACCCCGCAAACAACCGGATATGACGGTGATGCCCTTGCCGACATCAGGCAAACCGCTGCTGAAATGGCCGGCTGGTTAAAATTTGTTGGCATTGTAAATATTATTTCCGGTGCGTTAACCGCCATTAGCATTGTTGGCATCATCATTGCATGGATTCCGATTTGGATGGGTGTGCTGCTTTTTCAATCTGGCAGCAGCGCAATCAACGCCCGTGCAGGCCAGAGAACCGATGAGTTGGTGAATGTCGTAAAGAGACTAAAAACGTATTTCATTATTAACGGTGTTTTAATTATCGTCTTCGTCGCCATTGCGATCCTGGGTTTACTGTTTATGATGATGGGTATCTTACCGTTCTTGCGTGATTTCAATCAATTCTAAAATTGATTTGCCCGAGTAATCGTTTACCTGAAGGTTAAACGGATTTTGAAAAACCGGCCACATGGAGCATTCAATGATAGTCTATCCTCAAGTTGAAGAATATTTGAAAAGGATTTCTCCTATTCCCCATTGGGTTTTATCGGAAATGGAAAATTACGGCAAGCAAAGGAACTTCCCAATAGTGGGGCCTTTGGTGGGAAGACTCCTTTATGCACTCATAGAATTCGGTCACGTTCATACCATCCTGGAATGCGGCAGCGGATTCGGATACTCTGCCGCATGGATGGCGCTGGCATTGCCCGAAAACAGTAAAATAACCTGCATTGAATATGACACCCAAAATATTGCCAAAGCCAAAGAATTCTTAAAAGAAATGGATGTGATCCACAAAGTAACCTTTTTGCAGGGCGATGTTATGGAAATTGTCCCCAAAACCAATCAGACATACGATCTGATCTTTAATGACATCGACAAACAGCAGTATCCCAAAATTCTTCCCCTTTTGGTTGACCTCCTTCGCATTGGAGGCATCCTCATTTCCGACAATGTTCTTTGGAAAGGCAATGTCGCCGAAGAAAACCCTGAAGATGAGAAGGCTCAACATATTAAGGAATTCAACCGACTACTTTTTGAGCAAAAGTCCCTCTGGACCACCATTATTCCATTAAGGGATGGGCTGTCATTAAGCATTAAGTTAAAACTGTAATGTTGCAGGAAATTTAAATACCACAGACCAAAAATTAAATCAAGATATGGACATCCGGGATTCAGATCACAAAATTTATTGCTATTATCACTTATGATAATTATAATTTAGCGTTTAAATACTCATCTAAACGCTAATTCAAAAAGTTCGTTTATAGCGGGAAATGAAATCTAAAAGCAAATAAAAAACGAGGGATTAACATGAAAACCATAACAATCATGACAATTCTGTTGTTGATTTTGTTATGCTCTTTTTCTTACGCGCAAATAGATATTTTTGATTTGGAAATATTAAATGCCAATGCACAGTATTTCCCCCTGGGTGATCTTGACTTCACAAATACGGGTATGGTAAACAATTATTTTATTATCAGAATGCGGAACGGGACTGGTGGAGCTCCCATTAATATGCGCCTAAAAATGGAGATTTTGTATAACGGAAATCTGATTGCGACCGGTATTTCAAATGGCTTCGTACTGCCCGCAGACGGTGTGACCTATTCATTAACCAGTCAACAACTTGCACTTGGAACGGCAATGGTTAATGGCCAGCCGATTGAATTGGGCGATTATGATGTGGATTTTGATGCTGTGGAGAATCTTCAGAATCAGGCAATAGAGACCGGGGCAGCACCTTCGGGTACTTATGATTTTATTTTGACAGGCATCGATCCTAATAATCAAACCATAATCATCGTAACCGATACCTTTGGCGGCAATAACTCCATTACAATAACCAATCCCACCTACATAGAACTCTTGTTCCCAGGAAATTCCGTCAGCGATCCGGTAATCATGGAGATCAATACAACCACTCCTTACGGCCAATGGCAGACGGATGTACAACCCGGGATCAACCCGATGACTGGAGAACCCTACGCTAACTATGACATATTTTTCTATCAAAAATATCTGGGAGATATTTCAGTGCAGGATGTATTGAATCATCCACCGGTTTTGCAGGTAGAAGAGTATCCCTACAATTTTCTTCAATATCCTCCTTCTACTACGGCGGGCCCGCAGTTTATCATTGTGCGTCCCCTGGAAGCCGGTAATACCTATTACTGGTTCGTTCGGTCCAACATTCCAGGCCCCACCGGAACCCTTACTATTGAAAGCGATGTTTTCCGTTTTAGGATTGCCGATTTAGCGCAAGCGGGCAGCAATGCACAGCAGATTATAGCCGTATTGCAACAATTATTGGGTTCAAATTACGCGCAAGTGCTGACCACCTTAACGGAGCAGGGTTTTGATCCCAACGGTGACATCTCTCTAGACGGGCAGAGCGGCGACATGAACACTTTGATAAACATCGCAAACCAGGTAGTCAGTGGTCAATTAAATATCGAGGATGTTCAAATCTATTGATTCTTAAATGAAAGGATTTGCAATGGTTCGAAAAACAACATTTATAGGCATCGGACTTGCTCTGCTCTTATCGGCTTTTTTGTTTGCAGACGATAATGTTGCCGTTGTTCTGAAAGTAAGGAAAGATGTCCGGATTACACCTACCAACCAAACCAAGAGCGTCCAGGGGAAAAGAGGAATGGCGCTGCAGGATGGAAACAAGGTGGAGACCGGAAAGGGCTCTTTTTGCGCCCTTAAATTCGTGGATGATAGAAGCCTGTTAAGAATCCTGGAAAACTCTTCCTGCATCATTGAAGGCAAAAAAGAGCAAAACAAAATAGAGAAAAATATCTTTGTCCAGGTAGGAGCCTTCTTTGCCGACTTGTTTAAACCAAGCAGCAGTTTTAAAGTGACCACTCCGACATCTGTCGCTTCGATTAAAGGAACAAAATTCTGGGTCATTCAACGCTCACCCACTAAATATATTGTCACCCAGGGCGTCATTGAGATTGAAAATGACGTCAACAAAGCGCTTGTGCGAGAAGGGCAAACCGGGATTGTGGAGTCAAAGACCAGCGAGATTCAAGTACGTTTGACAACGGAGGGTGAAATACCATCAGAGAGCGGTCAATCTTCAGCAGGGCAGTTGGATATCGGATTCCGGAATAATCAGGGAGAAGAAAAAATATTAAGAATCAAATTCCAGGAATAGAAAAATGAAACGACAAATCTTTCTATCAATTTTGCTTTTCGCAGTACTAATTTTTTATCCTGTATTAGCCACGGATCGAGCGGAAATCGGCTTTTCCTCCTCACCTAAACTTGACGATGATCAGGTTCTTAATGTTGAACTGCAGGTCAATAACCGCTCTCAATTCCCTATTAGGGATATCCGGATTTTCTATCGCGAATTGAGCCAAAACCAGTTTCAATCCGCTTTTTTAAAGCCGGAGGGATTTCGCTATTTGGCTGCTGTGGATCTTTCTGAATTTGATGGAGGCGTCGTAGAGTACTACTTTGGCGTGGAGTATATAGATGGCGCTCAGGAAACATACCCGGCCGAGGCCCCGGAGCACGGTCTGTATGAGGTTGCTTTACAAGACGAAGATGCGGGTACTGATAACGGCACCATTGAGGTCATCAGCCCCGAACCTGATGAAGTCATTTACACCGACGAGTTTATGCTCACCGTGTCTTATTTTCAGTACAGCGGCACCGTTGATCGGGAACGAACCAAATTGTACCTGGACACCTGGGACGTCTCTCAATATTTAAATGTGTTTGATGATTTTCTGACCTTTGCGCCCAACAAAGTCCCCCCGGGCAAACACAAAGTCAGGCTTGAATTGTATGATCGCTCCGGAAATCTGTTGGGAACCAAGACTGTCGAATTTAATGCCGTTGCCAGAAAGGGCCCCAGTCCCGAGGCAGGTCGGGGACTTACATTCTCCGGCAATGCTTTTGCCGAATCACGCTATGAGGAATTAGCCGACGGGGCAAATATAGAACACTATGTAGACGGCGGATTGCGTTTGAATGCCACCGGGGACCAGTATTCCTTCGGCGCGCGGCTGTATATTTCGAATCAGGAGAATGAAAACACCCAATACATCAATCGCTTCACCGGGTGGTTTCAATACGATTTCTGGAATAATCGCTTTTTCCGGGCGACCGGCGGAGATGCTTATCCACAATTGAATCCCTACCTGCTGCAAAACGTTTTTGTACGGGGCTTCCATACCCAGCTATACTTAAGATTCATCAACCTGGACTTTGTCATGGGACGTAGCCGGAGATCTATCGAAGGAGTGGGAATAGCCGACTCAACAATAACTTCCGGAACCTTTCAAAGAAAGGTATTAGGCGCCCGCGTGAGTTTTGGTTCCGGCAAGACCTTCCAGTATGGTCTGAGTATGGTCAAAGGCAAAGACGATCCGAAATCCATTGACTATGGGAAGAATCCTGAGGAGAATTTGGGAGTCGGCAGCGACCTGTATTTAGCTTTCGACAAAAACAGGATCATTGTTGACGGTAACGTGAGCGCCAGTTCGTACAATCCAAATATTCTGGACGGTGAGGATATTCCTTTTGATTCTCTTACGGCTATCGGTGTGGACATAGATGAAAAAATCTACGACATAGCCAAAAGTCTGATGACTATTAACCAGTATATCATCCCAGTACCGGGACTTGCATGGCACGGCCAACTGCGATTGAACTATTTTGGAAATTATTTTTCCTTTACCTATAGAAGTGTCGACCCGACATTTAACAGCCTTGGGCAGCCATTTATTTTGAGGGACAACCGAGGCTTTACCATTACCGATAATATTCGCTTACTCCAAAACCAGCTTTTCCTCACCGCACGCTATATGGATTACGAGAACAACCTTGATGGCGTTAAAGCTGCAACTACAGGCAGTAGAACCATCGGAGTCAACTTATCCTATTTCCCAATGGGGAATTTGCCGTCAGTAACCATTGGCTACAATAATTACACCCGGGATAACGGACTAACCCCGGCCGATACCACTAGTTCAGGGGTGCTCTTAGGAACGCCGGAAGATAATAGCACCAATAGCATAAATTTATCAACATCATATAATTTCCTTTTTAGCGATCTGGATAACCGCCTGACCGTCAACTTCATGAATTACAAACGCGCAGACCAAACCGTATTTGATATCGATAACTTGTCCAATACCCTGACGATTCTACTGCAAACAAGCTATCAGATTCCATTAAAAACGAATCTGGAGTTTTCATTGCAGCAGAATGATAACATGATCCCTAACAACGACAGCAAACTGTCACTGAACAGTTTCGGCGCGGGCGGGGAATATTTATTTAAAAACCTTTTTGGTGATAACGACCAGCTTTCATTCGGGACCTTTATTCGGTATGGAACTGTTTCAGCAGAAACGGATATCGCAACACAAGATCCAAATAATCCCCAAAACCTGATCATGAGCACTTCGAAAATAGATTACAACCGTTTCTTTTTGAACGGACGGATTCTGTATCGGCTTCCGCAATATGGGAGGATCATTCTGAATGCGGATCTGGTGAGTTACTCCGGGGATCAAACATATTCAGACTACATAATAACATCCCGTTATGAAGTGAATTTGTAGCAAGAACTGTAAATGGCATGAAGAAATTTAAGCTTTGGCATATTCTTGTAATCTCATTTGCGGTCTTTCTTTTCTCTTTTCTGGTAAGTTCAATTGATGCTCTGGACAGCTTGGAGCTAAAAACAATTGACTGGCGGTTCTCCTTCCGCGGTCCTATACCGGTTGAGGATTCCCCAATTGTCATCGTGGCAATTGACGATCAATCCTATAACGTTCTGCCCGACAGGTGGCCCTGGCCTCGATCCTATTATGCCAGAGTGATCGAGAATTTGAACGAAGCGGGAGCAGCCGTCATCGGAGTTGACGTCATTTTTGATATCCCCGATTCTTATCATCCGGAAAATGACTCTATGCTGGCTTCGGTTATTCAATCCAACGGCAACGTGGTACTCGCCGGCAAAATCGAGCAAAGCAGCCGACTCCAGACCTATTTTTATAAAGTGGAACCCATCCCGCTTTTTCTGCAAGCTTCAGACAACTCTTGGGGATTGGGCTCTATTCAAATCGATGACGATGGATTCTACCGGCGTTACATCATCGCCCAGGAGGACCGCGGAGAATTGCTGCCCTCCTTTGCCATGGCTGTCATCAAAAAATTTATGGATTACGGGTCTGCAGTGTCATTGGAGAGAACCGATGACGGTTTTCAATTCGGTGCATTTAATATCGCAACCTATGACGAATCCACCATGTTGATTAACTTCTCCGGACCGGAGGGTACTTTTCCGGTTTATTCATTCGAAAGCGTTATCGATGACACAACATTTGACCTGGGAGGTGACAACGATCTGGACTTTTTCGAAGACTTATTAACGGAGGAAGTCTTCAAAGGCAAAATTGTCTTGATCGGTTCAACCGTTGCAGAATTTCACGATAACTTCCCCACCCCATTCCTAAGCTTCAAAGGTCAACCAAAAGAAATGCCCGGTGTGGAAATTCATGCTAACGCCATCAATACAATTTTGAACGGTTTATATCTCAAGCAGCCCAATTATCTCCTGTACCTGTTCATCGTTCTGGCTCTGGTTTTTCTGGTTCAATTCTTATCCCTTCGGTTATCAACGCTATTTTCAACAATTCTTACCATTCTAATCATTGTCCTCTACATTGCTGCCCAGTTCTTCATTTTCATCAAATTTTCCTGGGTGGTAGGGATCGTTTTGCCGGTCATTGCCATTTCTCTCTCCTACGTCACCAACAATATTTATCAATACGTGCTCACTCAGAAGGAAAAGAAGATGATCATGGGGGCGTTTGAAAGATATGTTCCAGAGAAAGTCGTAAAGGAACTATTAGATCACCCTGAGAAACTCACCCTGGGCGGTGAGGAGCGATTTATGACTGTCTTGTTTTCAGATATTGCTGATTTTACTTCAATTGCCGAAACTATGTCACCCCGAGAATTGGTTCACCTTATTAATGAGTATCTTACAGAAATGACCGATGTAATCTTAGATCATGATGGCATTATTGACAAATATGTCGGGGATGCTATTATGGCTGAGTTTGGAGCTCCCGTACATTATGAAGGACATGCTTTGAATGCCTGCCTTGCCGCTTTGCATATGCAGTTAAAATTAGCTGAATTATCCAAAAAATTAGAAAAAGAAAAGAAACCGGTTATTAGAAGCAGGATAGGTATCAATACCGGCAATATGGTTGTCGGAAATATGGGTTCTAATAAAGTATTCAATTATACCGTAATGGGTGATGAAGTAAATTTGGCATCCCGGCTGGAAGGTGCGAACAAAATATTCGGTACATATATAATGATCAGTGAAAATACCTATAATGCCGTTAAAGATACCCTGGAGGCACGTCCCCTGGATATGATCCGGGTAAAAGGAAAGGAAAAACCGGTAAATGTCTTTGAGCTTTTAGGGAGGAAAACCGGTGATGGGTATTTTAGAGACAGCTTAGCTACTTATATAAATGGAATTCGTTACTATCATGACCGAAGATGGGAACAAGCCACCGAGTGTTTTAAATATTGCCTCAAACTTCACCCGGAAGACGGGCCGTCAAAACTCTACCTGCGCCGTGTGAATGAGTATTCAAAGAATCCTCCTCCGCCGGATTGGGACGGTGTGTTCAAAATGGTGACCAAGTAATTATCACCACTTAATTCTCCCCCGAAAGCCAAGCATCCCCATGAAGATATTGTAAAGCATGAAAAGAATCTCAAAAACCGGGGTGTAAAAAAGGCTCACGTCTTCTCCAAAAATTCTTGTTGATTTGTTCAGCAACGCGGTATTGCAGATAATTTTTAAAAAAAGCAAGAAAGCAGAAAGCGGATAAATAAAAGGCATAACCCAGATTACCACATTGGAAGTGTGATAGAGTAAGTACGCAATCTTGAATTTCATTTGATAATATCTTCCCGCCGCCAAATGACGCCTTCTCTGTCTTAGGAATTTTCCGAGAGAATCTGGCGCTAACGTTGAAACCCACCCATCAGGATTGGAACAAAACCGGACGTCTAATTCTTTCCTGCCAAATTTTTGCAGCAGTAAATCGTCATCGCCGCCGAGAGATTTGAAGATGCCTTCAAATCCCTTTACCTTTTCAAATGCGTTGCGGGTGTATCCCCAATTGCCGCCATAGGAAATCATTGGATTTCCATTTCCGATACCTCCTGCAGCAACAGACCAATTTAACAAACGTTCATATTTCAAAAAGCTCTGCCAAAAACCGTGCTGAAGGGTCAATTTCATGATTCCTACAACCGCATCTCCATCTCCGTCAAAGTACTGGTTCATTACCTGAAGATGGTTTGGAGTGGGAACGACGTCTGCATCCAGAAAAATAAATCGGTCAAAGGCTCCCTCCTCTACTCCTTTGGCAAGGGCGTGTTTCTTGGGTGAGATTTCGGTAGGTACCTCCCGGACTTCCAGAATTTTAAATCGGAAGAATTTATCTCCGAACTGATTTGCGACCTGAACGGTTTTATCCGTACAGCGGTCTGCAACGACAATTATTTCATATTTATCTTTTGGATAATTTTGGTCCGCAAGCGCCCGTAAGCATTTCTCAATTCTATCGGCTTCATTCCGGGCGGCGATTATTATCGAAAACGATTGAGGCGAAGGATTTGAAGGGAGGGGTTGAGCTCCGATCATTTTTAAACCGCGGTAAACCCAGAATATGAAATACACATTTATTGAAAAAACAAATAGGGATAAGGCCGCCAGCAAGCCGTTCATCAGGAGTTTAAACCCCAGCGGTTTTTCTTGCGGAAATCTTCCCCCCAATTCAGCTTGTTGCGAAGCAGGGCAAAGAAATCACTACCGGCAGGTTTCACCAGGTGTGCGGAAAAAGGCGCTTTCTCTATAACCAGATGGGCTCCTGTTTCGTAATATCGGGCTTCCATTCCGTCGGCGGCTACTGTTATTTCAGGATATTCCGAACTTACGGTCGCCTCGACAACTGAGGTGTCGGGAATTATAACGGGGCGATTTGTCAGTGAATGAGGAGAAATGGGATTTATGATGAGCACCTGTGAAGAAGGAACCGTAATGGGACCTCCCGAGGAAAGAGAATAGCCGGTGGATCCTGTAGGAGTGGAGATAAGCAATCCATCCGCTACATAGGAGTTCAGGTACTTTTTGTCAATGTCGATTTTTATTTCGATCACGCGGATAAACTTTCCCCTGTCTATCACAATGTCATTCAGAGCATAAAGCGGCGTTGAATCCCCTTTGACTTTGGCTCTTAACATCGATCTCTGTTCAATATCATATTCGCCGGCCAGAATCCTGTCAAAAACTTTTTCGCAACCGGGCATAGGGACTTCAGTGAGAAAACCAAGACCCCCGATATTGATCCCCAAAATAGGTGTTTCTTTATCGGCAACATTTTGAGCCGTATTCAAAATAGTACCGTCTCCACCGAATGCAAAAATCATATCGCAATGCTTCGGAAGTTCTTTTAATGGCTTGGAAGGATACTTATTCAAAGATGCATCGCCGGTTTCAATAATTTTTTCTGTCAAGATAATCCGGACGTCACGTTTGTCAAACCACTTGAGAATGTCGGGGAACTTTTCCCAGAATAGTTTTTTGCGGGTGTTCGCGTTGATACCTATTATCATGGACATTTATCCCATCGCTCAAATTCGTCCACAAAATTAAAGGATTAGCCCATTTTAGTCAAGGAGTTATGATTTACAGCAGCATAAGGCTGACTCACTATTTTTTCTGAAAACTCAGATTTCCATTGACAACCGAACAATGAAATTCTATCTTGGGTAGAAATATTTTTAGGCATGCCTAAAAATTTATTTTTAAAATAAAAAGGATCATGGAATGACTCATCCACTGGAAGCTTTGATTGTAGCAATTTTCATCTTATTTGCCCTCGCAATTATTGCGTGGCCAAAATTTGGGTTGGTTTCACAATTTAACCGATTCAGATCCAATAACCGGCGGATACAAATTGAAGATGCGTTGAAGCATCTCTATCATTGTGAATTCAAAAAACAACCCTGTACACTGGAGAGCGTCGCCGGAGCGCTTTCGATTAACAGCGACCACGCAGCAACTTTAATGGCAAAACTCGAATCTCTTGAACTCTTAAATTCCAAGGAGAAGAGTTTTCATTTGACGCCCAATGGGCGGTCTTACGCCCTGAGGATAATCAGAGTGCATCGATTGTGGGAACGATATCTGGCTGATGAAACCAGTTTGTCGGAAACAGACTGGCATGCAGAAGCGGAGAAAAAAGAGCACCGAATGTCCGAAGACGAAGCCAACGCTCTTGCGGCTCAAATCGGAAATCCCAGCTTTGATCCACATGGTGATCCGATACCAACAGCCAAGGGCGAATTGCCGCCGTTAAAAGGCCGGCCACTAACTGATCTTTCCGAGGGTGAAGTTGCCGGTATCGTTCATGTTGAGGACGAGCCGCCCACCGTTTATGCACAATTGGTTGCGCAGGGACTGAACCCGGGCATGCACGTCCAGATGCTGGAGGCTACGAAAGAACGAATTGTTTTTATCGCCGATGGCGACGAAAAAGTGCTGGCGCCGGTCTTTGCTGCCAACATAACTGTTATTCCTCTGGCTATGCCGAAACAGATTGATCAACCTTTTCAAACCCTTGTGTCACTAAACCCCAACGAAAAAGGCATCGTCATCGGAATATCAAAAGCCTGCCGGGGTCAGCAGCGGCGGCGTCTCATGGATTTGGGCATCACTCCCGGCACTGAAATCTCAATGGAGATGGTCAGCGCCGGAGGCGATCCGACTGCATACCAAATCCGTGGTGCAACTATTGCTCTCCGCAAAGACCAGGCAGGGTTGATCCACATTCGAAAGAATAAAGTGCTAAACTAATGGCATTACCCGCTGAAAAATGTGAAACATGTCCGGTTCATCATACCGCTAATCTGGTAAAGCTTGGCGTGAAAATGGACAATTTTGATTATGTGGTCGCTTTAGCCGGAAATCCCAATACGGGCAAGAGCACCGTCTTCAACCATCTAACCGGGCTGAGACAGCACACCGGTAACTGGCCGGGCAAAACCGTTACCCGCGCAGAAGGCGGTTTTTCATACAATGGTGCTCGTTACAAGCTGGTTGACTTGCCGGGAACTTATTCACTGCTCTCAACAAGCACCGATGAAGAGGTGGCGCGGAATTTCATTCTTTTCGGTCAACCCGATGTTACAGTTGTTGTCGCTGATGCGACCTTGCTGGAGCGAAACTTAAATTTAATTCTGCAAATTCTGGAGATTACCAGCAGAGTCGTTGTCTGTTTAAACCTGATTGATGAAGCGAAAAGAAAACACTTGAGAATTGAAGAAAGAATCCTATCAAAGGATCTTGGGGTGCCGGTAATCCCAACTGCGGCGCGGCGCGGCCAGGGAATGCAGGAGCTACTAAAAGCTATTAGCGAAGTTGCAAACGGCCAATACGTTTGCCGTCCTCACCGGCTTAAGGCCGAATCGAAAATACTCAAGAAAGCCATTGATCAACTGGTGAGCAAAATTGAAGCTGCTTTCCCTGGTTTGCCCAATGTTCGCTGGGTTGCTTTACGTTTGCTTGAAGGCGATCAGTACATAATCGAAGCGGTAAAAAATGGTGAATTGGGAGAATTGCGCCAGAATCAAGTGATTGAAAATGTAGCATCGTGACGTAAAGCATTTTAGCACCAAAGAGACAAAGGATACCATGGAGATTTTGATAACATGAACGGGAAGACCAACAAAGTTGAATCAATTCTAAATACGGCGAATTCCTTACGGTGGGAGATTGGCGAAAACATCCATGACGAGTTGTTACAGTCAATTTATGGCGACGCTTCAAAAATTGCCTCACGCGCTGTGGTGCAGGAAGGAGAAAAATCCCGCTTTAGCTGGGAGAGAACACTGGATCGACTTGTTACCAGCAGATGGTCCGGTTTCCCAATAATGCTCCTTCTCCTGACCGGTGTATTTTGGGTAACCATTTCCGGTGCCAATGTACCCTCCGGAATGATAGCATCGTTCCTCATTGACACCATTCATCCGGTGTTAAAAAGTTTTGCAACAACCATCGGATTGCCATGGTGGCTTGGCGGACTCTTGATTGATGGGATGTATTTGGCTATGGCGTGGGTAGTCAGCGTCATGCTGCCACCGATGGCGATTTTCTTTCCCATGTTCACGTTACTGGAAGATTTTGGTTACCTCCCCCGGGTTGCTTTCAATTTGGATTATCTTTTTAAAAAGGTGGGAGCGCACGGTAAGCAGGCTCTCACCATGAGCATGGGATACGGCTGTAATGCCGCCGGGGTTATAGCAACCCGGGTCATTGATAGCCCCCGCGAGAGATTGATTGCCATCATCACTAACAATTTTGCGCTATGTAACGGTCGCTGGCCAACACAGATTTTAATTGCAACGGTATTTATCGGAGTGTTGGTGCCCGCCGGTTTGGCCGGTCTGGTTTCGGCGTCGGCTGTGGTTGGAATAGCCGTTTTGGGTGTAGTCCTCACATTTGTCACCTCATGGTTTTTGTCGCGCACCATTCTGAAGGGAGAGGCATCCGCCTTCAGCCTGGAGCTGCCACCTTATCGTCCGCCGAGGATTTGGCAGACCCTGTATACGTCACTGATAGACAGAACCATCTTCGTTCTATGGCGTGCGGTTGTTTTTGCCGTCCCTGCCGGTGCGGTTATCTGGTTGAGCTCAAACATAACAATAGGGGGAACCAGTATTGCCGAACACTTTATTAACTGGTCCAATCCATTCGGGCTGTTCGTCGGATTAAACGGCGTTATCTTGCTGGCTTATATTATTGCTATCCCGGCCAATGAAATCGTAATTCCGACAATCCTAATGCTCACTGTTCTCACAGCCGGAATGTCGGGGGTAGGGGAAGGGGCTGGCGTAATGTTTGAAATGCACAATCTGGCATCCTATTCAACTGTTTTCCATGCGGGAGGCTGGACTTTGCTAACGGCGATTAACCTGATGCTCTTTAGTCTGGTTCATAATCCCTGCTCCACCACGCTTTATACAATTTACAAAGAGACCGGCAGTATCAAATGGACAGCAATCTCGGGTCTTCTGCCGTTGATCATGGGATTTGTGCTGTGCTTTTTTGTAGCACAGATTTGGCTATTAGTTGGTTAAACTTTTATTTTTGCTGAACAAATATTACTGGAGTAGGAGCCACATCTTGTGGCGAAATAGAATTCGAGGCAAGATACCAATCCTGCCATCAAAGTTTTGGCCTTGATTATTTGGAGTATTCGGATGCACAACGAAGCCATTGAAGATTATCTAAAAACAATATATGAGATCCAGAAAGAAAAAGGAAAGGTGGCAACGACCGTCTTAGCCAAATACTTGTCAATTGCACCGGCTTCTGCCACGGGAATGATAAAAAAATTATCGGAAATGAATCTGGTGACCCATCAAAAATACCAGGGAGTAAAGCTCACCAAAGCGGGGGAAAAAATTGCCCTGGAAGTGATTCGTCATCACCGCTTAATTGAATCATTCCTTGCCGAAGCCCTTGGCGTACCCTGGGATAAGGTGCACCAGGAAGCCGAAAAATGGGAACATGTGCTTTCTGAAGAGATGGAAGATCGAATTGACAAATTGTTGGGCTTTCCTACCATCGACCCTCACGGCGCTCCCATTCCCAAACGAAATGGAGATATCAGCAAAAAAGCGACGATTCGTTTGGCCGATCTGCAAGTTGGTCAAAGCGCCACGATCGCCGAAGTTAGCGATCTTGATCCGGAGCTGTTGCGATATGTAGGCGCATTGGGTCTTTTCCCGGAGACCGAAATTCATGTAACCAATATCACTCCGTTTGAAGGTCCGCTGGAAATCCTTATTAATGATGAAGCACATACGATCGGAAGAAAAGCAGCCAATTATATTTTAGTAAAAAATGTTAAGAGTGGTGAGACGTAAGGCGCAATAAATTAATCCCCGATTTAAAAATCGGGGCAATTCAAATCGATTGTCATGTCAGTGAAAATGAATTGCCCTGAGTTTTAGCCCGGGGACAACATTTTACTCCGCAATTATGGGCTTCGGCCCCATTTACTTCAACAGCACCATCTTTTTGGTTTCAGTAAAACTCTGTCCTGAGCCAGTCGAAGGATCACCGGCTTTTAGCTGGTAAAAATAAATGCCGCTGGTAACTTCCTTCCCCGATTCATCCCGCCCATCCCATTGCACTTGATGAGCGCCGGCAGGTTGCTGAGCATTGACCAGCGTTCGGATCTCTTGTCCCAATAAATTGAATATAGTTAGTTCAGCTTTCCCGCCAACGGGCAATTCGTATTTGATTGTAGTTGCTGGATTAAACGGGTTGGGATAGTTTTGTCGTAACAGATAATCGTCTATTAATGACAGCGGAGTCTCCCCAATTGCTGTGGGTTCCGGAGCAACTTTTATTAGCCGGAGATCAAAGAATGTGGCAGAAGAATAGATTGCACCGGTAATTATATATCCGCCATCGCTGCTCTGCTGAACAAAATAGCAATGCTCATTATAATGTGTCCAGAAGGATTTTGTCCAGAGAGAGTCTCCGGCAGCATCAGTTCTGATTATCGAATGACCCGGCCAAGATCCGGAGATTATGTACCCTTCATCAGAAGTTTGTTGAACGCAATAACCAACACCTCGTCCAAAAGTCTTAGTCCAAAGAGTATCTCCGCTAGAATCAGTCTTGATCAGCCATACATCAGAATAAGTGACTCCGTAGGCCCTAGTGTATCCACAAACTATGTAGCCACCATCTGTGGTCTGCTGAACTGAATAGCTCCAATCATCACCACTTCCATCAAATCTTTTTGTCCAGAGGGTATCACCATAGCTATCGGTTTTAATCAGCCAGATATCACCAAAACCGCTATTATAGTTGGTTACTCCAGTAGCAATATATCCGCCATCAGAGGTTTGCTGAACCGCACGTCCCTCATCATATCCAATACTTCCAAAAATTCTTGTCCAAAGGGTATCACCGAAACTGTCGGTCTTAATCAGCCAAAGATCAACGTGATTCGCTGCAACGTTCCAAATTCTTCCAGTAATTATATATCCATCATCCGATGTTTGCGCAACGGAATACCCTATTCCATGATTATTTCCGCGATAGGTTCTCGTCCATAAGGTATCTCCGTTAGCATTTGTCTTGACCAACCAAACATTACCTGAATCAGCACCAAACGAGCACGTATATCCGGTGATGATATACCCCCCATCGGAGGTCCGTTTGACAGAATAACCTCTATCATCATTACTTCCCCCAAAGCTTTTTGTCCACAATGTATCGCCGTTCATGTCGGTCTTGATTAGCCATACATTTGAATCATGCGGCGGCACAGGGTCGATTCGTGCAGTAGTTCCGGTAATGATATACCCGCCATCAGTGGTCTCCTGTACTGATTGACCCCAGTCATCAACGCTACTTCCTCCGAAACTTTTAGTCCACAAAGTATCAGGTGCTTGAGCGAAAAGGGTTGTGGGAAAAAAGGAAATACAAAGAATGAAGAATAGCAGGTTTTTCACGCTATTCGCCTCCCAATTTTATTCAATTCAATTTAATCAATTGATTAAGAAGGAGCTAAATGAAAAATATTTTAGTCGGGTACGCCGGAGAAATTACACTCTACACATCAACATCATCCATCCCCAACTCATCATGTAAGTACTTATCAAAACTCTTTTTGGTAAATACCTCAATGGCGGATTTGGCGGCTTGCTGTACTTTTTCATCAGGGTGTAAGCTGAATTCCTGGAGAAGCTCCCCTAAATTTTCAGTGAGGTTCATATTTGCTAATGTGATCAGCGCATAACAGATAACTTCAACATCCGGATTGGGGCTGGTTAAAACATTTTCAATCTGCTCTGCCAATCTTGTCGATTCTGATGAATAACTGGCGCTAATCGCTTCCATTAAAAGCGGTTTGGCAGTTTTGGGGTTAATAAGCGTTTCCAGCTCCTTTTCCCAATGATAGGGATATTTACCCATCGATTTGACCGCCACTATTTGCGAGGACTGATGAGGGCTATCATAGAACTCGCTGATCCAATATCGGATATATTCACTGAACCCCAGACTGCTTAAATTGAAAAGCCCCAGCTCCCGCACTTCCAAATCATCATCCTCGTTCTGCAAAATTCCCAGCATTAAATCCTTCACCCGCAAATATTCCTGCTGCAGCGTCTCGGTCTGGAATTCCTCCCATTCCTCCATGTCGTCCGGTTCAAAATCTTCATCTTCCAATCCCTGTTCCACGCCTTCCTCGATAACTCCCCGCAGCGATTCAATGGCGGCTTTGCGTACCGGGGTGATATCATCCTGTTCAGCTATTGTTGTAAGCAGATCAATAACATGCTGCTCAAACAGACACCCCGCTGCTGCCAGCGCCGCTCCACCTCTGATGCGCTCATCCGCAGACAGCAGGCTTTCCCGGATAAAATCCACATTGACTGTGGAATAATCATCCTGCTCACGGATTTGCGATAGCCGCTGCAGGGTTTCTTTCCAATCGGGGTCGTTGTGAGAGTCAAAATGTGTCATGACATCCAATTGTTTTTACATCCCCCTAAATCCCCTCTACGAGGTCGTAGACCCTTCAAAGGGGGACTTGGTAGGTGCTTTTCAATAAATTAAACAATAAGAATCCACCGATGCAAATTCATATTCAGGAGTGACTCCTCCCCTGCACTGGTCTTCTCGCAGACGGCGAGTCGCTGTTGCGACCCGACTTTTCGTGAGATTCCTGCGAATGTCTTTCCCTGTCAGCGTTGGAGTGCTCTTTGAGAGACTCCAACGGGGATAATAACGAACAACTAATAACCTGAGGCATCTTCACCGAAGGTTACACTGTATTAAAATAGAGGCTTCGGTCTGGTCTACGACCTCGTAGATGAGACCTCAACCTATATAGCTGCAATACGGTATAACTTCCCTCAGTTGCTCTGGCTTTTGTTTTGAAGTAAATTAATTGTTTACAAAAATGGGTTAAAATGGAAGACCATATTTTCATCAAAGGCGCGCGGCTGCACAATCTGAAAAATATCGATGTGGAGATCCCCCGTAATCAACTGGTGGTCATAACCGGCCCCAGCGGATCTGGGAAATCCAGCCTGGCGTTTGACACGCTTTACGCAGAAGGACAGCGCCGCTACGTGGAATCGCTATCAGCCTATGCACGCCAATTTCTGGAACGGATGCCTAAACCGGATATTGACTACATTACCGGTATTTCCCCTGCCATCGCCATTGAGCAAAAAAATACCACCAGTAACGCCCGCTCCACTGTGGGTACTGTGACAGAAATTTACGATTACCTGCGGCTGCTCTATGCACGAATCGGTCACACTTTTTGTCCCAATTGCAAAAAAGAAATTAAAAAGGAAACGGCGACTGATGCCTATCAATTTGTCAAAAAATTACCCCAAGAGACGCATTTATATATTTGCTTTCCGCTGCACCAGCAACATATCAACAATCTGGAAGCGGAGCGCAAACACTTAATTGCGCAGGGATTTGCCCGCATCTGGCGCGGCGGAAAAATCTTTGACCTGCCGGAAATCTATCCGGAGGATTTGATCAAGCCAAATACTTACGTTGTGGTCGATCGTCTGAAAACATCAAAGCAAATGGACAGGGGCAGAACAATGGACTCCCTGGAAACGGCATTCCGGTCCGGCGAGGGGTATGCGGCTGTCATTACTACCGAAGAGCAAATTCATTCATTCAATCAAAACTTCGAGTGCAGCAATTGCGGTATTCGGATGATCCCCCCGCAACCGCGCTTATTCTCCTTTAACAATCCCTTTGGCGCGTGTCCCGGCTGCCAGGGATTCCGGGACATGATGGGACTGGATATGGACAAGATTGTGCCCGATAAACGAAAGAGTATCAGGCAGGGCGCCATTTATCCCTGGACCATGCCTCATTACCGCTGGTTTTATGATGAGCTGCTTTATATGGCTCCGCAGCAGGGAATTCTCCTCGACGTACCCTTTTCGCAATTGAAACAAGAACACCTGGACATCATAATGAACGGCGTCAATGAATTCCCGGGCATCAATGGATTTTTCAAATATTTGGAATCCAAAAAATACAAAGTTCATGTCAGAGTACTGATGTCACGATTCAGAACCTATTTCACCTGCACCCAATGCAACGGTACCCGGTTGAGACCGGAGGCGCTTCAGGTGAAGATCAGCGGCAAACACATTTCCCAATTGACACAATTGAAAATTGATGAATTGGCTGATTTCTTCAAAAAGTTAAAAATAGCAAACCATGAACGGGAAATTGCCGGACAACTTCTGAGTGAGATCCATTCCCGTCTAAAATATTTGCTGGATGTGGGATTGGACTATTTAAGCCTCGATCGCCGCGCCAACACGCTGAGCGGCGGCGAATTCCAGCGCATCAATTTAGCCACGGCATTGGGATCATCCCTAACCGGCTCTCTTTACGTGCTAGATGAACCCACCGTGGGACTGCACTCCCGAGACACGCATCGCCTGATCCACATTCTGGAATCGCTGCGGGACGCCGGCAACACAGTAGTGGTTGTAGAACATGATTTGAATGTGATGCGGGCATCTAATCGAATTATCGATCTCGGACCCGCCGCGGGAGAACACGGCGGAGAGATTATCTTCCAGGGAGATTACCCCAAGCTAACAAATGGAGCGCCGGGACTAACAGCCAGTTACTTACGCAAGGAAAAGTCCGTTCCGGTCAAAACAAAATTGCGCCAGGGCCGAGGACGTTTCATAACCGTAGTCGGCGCCAGGGAACACAATTTGAAGAACATTACCGTCAAGTTTCCTCTGGGAGTGCTGGTTTGTATTACCGGCGTATCCGGTTCCGGAAAAAGCACCCTCATCCATGATGTGCTGTACAATGGCATCCGCAAACTGAAAGGGCTGAGTTCCGGAAAAGCAGGCGGTCACGATGAAATTCATGGGTTGCAGCATATTTATGGGGTTGAAATGGTAGACCAATCGCCAATTGGGAGAACGCCCCGCTCAAATCCAATTACTTACATCAAAGCGTTTGACGAAATTCGCAAACTGTTTGCCGATAGCCACGATGCTCACGTCCGCGGATTCAAGCCGGGGCATTTCTCTTTCAATGTGCCCGGCGGACGCTGCGACGTGTGTGAGGGCGACGGCCAGATCAAAGTGGACATGCAGTTTCTGGCAGATGTGTACCTGACCTGCGACGCCTGTAAGGGAAAGCGCTATAAAACAGAAGTGTTGAATGTGCTATACAAAGGAAAGAATATCTACGATGTGCTGGAGATGACCGTGGATGAGGCAGTGGAATTTTTTGCTGATTCTTCAAAAACAGTTCGCATTTTGAAAGTACTGCAAGAAGTTGGTTTGGGTTATTTGCATCTGGGGCAGCCAGCAACCACCCTTTCCGGCGGCGAGGCACAGCGCATTAAACTGGCGGCCCAGTTAAGCAGAAAAGATCATCAGGATAATCTCTACATTTTTGATGAACCCACCACCGGACTGCATTTCGATGATATTGCCAAACTGCTTCACGCTTTTGACCGGTTAATCAGCCGGGGCGCTTCGATCATCATTATTGAACACAATCTCGATGTCATAAAATATGCTGACCACATTATAGATTTAGGACCAGAAGGCGGGGATCGCGGCGGGAAGGTGATTGCCACAGGAACACCTTCCCAAATAGCAAAAAATACTGAATCTTATACCGGAAAGTTTTTGCGGCAGACTTGAGCAGGTTTACTCCCTGCTATTCTAAAAATACTTCCTGATTTCTCAAGATGGACTGAACGAGTTTCTTTCCATTTACCGGGACCACACCCACTTCTTCACAGACCAGCCCGGCGGAATAGTTTGCCAGAGTTACCGCCTCCTCCATGGTAGCTTTTGCCGCTAATGCAAAAGTCAAAGTGGCAATCACCGTATCCCCGGCGCCGGAAACATCGGCAACCTTCCTTGCCCGGGTCGGAAGGAACTTGTATGGGTGGTTTCTTTCAAAAAGCGCCATTCCTTCCTTACCGCGGGTAATCAGAACGGCCTGCGCCTCCAATTTATCAATCAGCTTTTTCCCTGCCGTCACCATATCTTCATCGGTTTGAATCCGCATCGCTAAAGCTTGCTCTGCTTCCTTCTTATTCGGCTTAAAAACGGTAACCCCCTTAAACTCCCAAAAATTATCAAATTTGGGATCGCTAGTAACGAAATTGCTATGTTGATTTGCCAGATTGATAACGTTATGAATCAAATCAGCAACCAAAACTCCTTTATTATAATCCTGAATGATGATTGCTTCTGTATCAGGAATTACCTCTTTCACAAATGTAAAAATCTTAGTCTGAACTTCCGGGATGATTGGCAGAGTTTTTTCCCGGTCTACCCGGGCAATATGCTGGTCATTACCAATGATCCGGGTTTTCATCGTTGTGGGCCGCCACTCATCAACAATCAACCCCCGATCATTTAATTGTTTTTCCAGAAGGATGGAACGAAATACCCTGCCCGAATCATCATTGCCAACCACACCGGTAATGACAGGAACCGCTCCCAAACCGATCAAATTATTAGCGACATTTCCGGCGCCGCCAAACCTGATTTCTTCCTCTTCGATGTTGATAATTGGCACCGGCGCTTCAGGGGAAATACGACTCACCTTGCCCCACAGGTAACGATCAAGCATTAAATCGCCTAACACAAGAATTTTCTTTTGATGTCCCTGATCAAAAATCTCCTTTAAGCGACTCTCGGTGAATCTCAACATCAGCGGCTTCCTCTTTGCTGTGCGGCGCCGGTCTCAGAGGAAACAAATCTCTTTAAGAAATTAAGAACGGGGTCCTTAACCAGGCTGACTAAAATCAGAAGGACCAGAAGGGGAAATCCGGTAAAGTAAATAAATTTTATAAAGACGGGTATCCAGCTAAATTCAAAGAGCGGAAATATGGTTATCACGATAAAACACATGATCACATAATATTCCACAGCTCTGGTGGTTTTCTTGTAATAGATATCCACCACCGATGTTTCTTTTTCAGTCATATTTTTTGATTCCATTATTTTTCCTTTTTGTTAGTATCCAACTGGTGTTCCATTTCCATTGAGGTCGGAACAAGCCTCCCATTTATCATTAAGTCGCCAAATTACCTGAATGTCTCCAATCTCATCAATTGCGCTCATTTTAAAACCTCTTTTACTCAGATCTTCTACGATTGTTTGGGGAATCTTGTTTTCTTCATAATAAATTGAATCGGGCAGCCATTGCTGGTGAAACCGGCCTGCGGTCATTGCATCACTCAGCGACATTTGATAATCAATCTTGTTCAGTAATATTTGAAGTACGGAAGTGATAATTTTGGAACCCCCCGGCGATCCCAACATTCCGATCACCTCTCCGTTTTTTTCAACGATTGTCGGCGTCATTGAACTCAACATCCTTTTGCCCGGTTCAATGGCATTGACCCGTCCTTGAACCAGTCCATATAAATTCGAATGCCCCGGTTTGACAGTAAAGTCATCCATTTCGTTGTTCAGCAAAATGCCCGTTCCCTCCGCCACCAAAAAACTACCGAATGATCCGTTTAGGGTGTAGGTCATTGCCACCGCGTTTCCCTGCGCATCCAAAATTGAAATATGGGTCGTCTCCTTTTCTTCTTTATTCAGGATCAAGGAGAATTCCGGCATCTCATCGGAGGGCAACGGATGTTCAATTGAAACTGCACCTAAAATGTCTTCTGCTTTTTCCGGAGACAGGAACAGATCAGTGGGAATTTCACTGAAATCAGGATCTCCCAAATAAAGATTTCGATATGCGTACCAGTGTTTTTCAATCTCGGAAACAAAGGCGATATAATCCGCGGAATTATGAGAGTATTGCTGAGCCAAGTCTATTTGCTGCAGCGTATTGAGAATCCCCCGCATCACCAGCCCGCCCGACGAGGGCGGCGGCATGGAATAAATCTTATACCCCCGGTAATCAATTGCCACCGGCTCTCGGTAAACTACTTTATAGTCTGTGAAATCGGATTTTGATAGGATTCCTCCATACTTTTGTGCCGCGGCAACGATCTTATCAGCAATATCCCCATTATAAAAAACTGAATCCCCAGACTCCGCGATTCTGCTAAGGGTATTCGCGAGTTCCGGCTGAAGGAATATATCCCCTTCCAACGGCATCTGTCCGCCGGGGAAGAAGATTTTCTTGGTCTCTGCAAATTTGTTCAGATTTTCCTTTTTCTCTTCCAAAGATTCGATAAAAGATTTTTTGACAATAAATCCATCTCGCGCTAATTGAATGGAGGGCTGCAAAACCCGGTTCCAGCTCAATTCCCCAAAAGACCGCTGAGCCTCGTACAATCCCCGAACTGTCCCCGGAACCCCCACAGCTAGCGCACCAATTTTGCTCTTATCCTCAACAGGATTGCCATATTCATCCAAAAACATATCAGAAGCCGAAGACAGCGGAGCGGTTTCGCGAAAATCCAAAGCAATCACTTCGCCGTTGGCTTTACGAGAAATTAAGAATCCGCCCCCGCCGATATTGCCGGCGCGAGGGTAGGTGACTGCCATGGCAAAGGCAACGGCGGTCAATGCGTCAATAGCGTTACCGCCTGATTGAAGCATCTCAACACCTGCCTCGCCTGCTATGTTTTCTGAACATGCTACCGCAGCAGAATCTACGGTGATATACTTCTGGGCTTCAGCGACAAGATCCCCTGCGTCAACAATACAAACCGTAACCAGCAGGAATAGGGGGGCAAGTTTGAATTTCAAAAGATTAGTCATTTTCTCATTTCGAGATTGTTTAGCAAGTCTTCAGCAAAAGTGGTTTCGGGAAACTCTACCATGCGGAACAACTCCACCCCATCGCTTATCACGATGAATGTAGGGACCCTTTCAATGTTGTTCATGGGTCCCAAATGATCAGGATCATCTTTTTGACGGTCAACACCAATTAATTCGATTTGAATATGAGAATTCCCTGCCAGATTCAGCGATTTCATAAACGGGGGTATCTCATTTTTGGAATCGGAACACCAGGTTCCTACGAAACATTGAATGTCCAAAGGCATGTCAATTCCCTTGATTCCTCTGATAACCTCGTCAGCCGGTTGGGAATGTTGATGCACATTTTTCCAATCCGGAAGGTGCTCCAAAATGTCCTCATAAGAAACCGGACCGATCATCATTAACTCACCCGCGACTTTAACAGGGCTCGATGATTGCCTATGGGGCCGGTGCGCGCAGGAAATAACAACTGCCACCATAGGAATCAGAAAGAGTATAAATCCCTTTTTCCTCATAGGTAAATGATCTCCACCTAATTTCATTGTAATTTAGAAAGATATAATATAATCAAAGAAACATGAAGTGAAAAGAGAAGGGCGGATTTTTTAAGATATAGACAAATCAATATAAGACCGGAATAAGTGCGACGGTGCTGTCCGTTTTGGCTTTAGGTTTTTTTACAACCTTTTTTAATCTTTTTTCAACAACCCCTTTTTCAGAAATGATTAAACTTAAAATTATCTCGTCCGCTTGCCCCATGACGCCCAAGTTCTCGCCGTTGAGCCAAAACTCAACTCCGTCGGCCTTGCCCACCATAAATTGAACCTGTTGCTGAGCCTCTACCCTATGATCCAATCCGGGCGGTAACGTATATTCAGTGGTGTCAGTAGCATCCCGAATCTGGCGCACCCAGGTTGTATCGAGAGCCTGCAACTTTACCACAAATAACTCTTTTTTACCAGCTGTGGGATTTGGCTTGTTCTCTCTAGCGGGATTTGTTTCCGGATTATTAATGAAATTTACACCGCTCAAAGCAACCGAATTGTCCGAGACGTCCGAGGAGGGAATCTCTTTAATAGTTATTTGGTTTTGTTTTTCGGCAATATATTGACTATAGGTAATGAAACCGGTTATAGCGATAATTAGCACTGCTAAGAATATCCAGAAGTATCTGTACAATTTATCAAGGTTTAATTTCTCAAATCCTGAATTAGATTTGTTAGACCAGGACCGTTTGCTTTCCCCTTCCGGAGCCGAGATAAAATCTTCATTTAGACTGCGGTTAGATGTTTCAGGTTTATTCCTCATTTCAGTACTATTATTAGGTGTTAATTTCCCGGATAGCATATCGTAATCACGAAGCACTTCATTGCAATTCAAGCCAATTTCCGACACATACCTTTTTAAATAAATCCGGTCGTAACCAGATGGGAGATTTTGCAGATTCCCAGCCTCTATATCATGAAGATAATTTAGGGGCAAAAAGGTCTTGCGATGGATTTCTTCGAGGGTAATTCCTTTTTCTTCTCTTGCATGCCGTAAATTTTGAAAAAACTCTTTCATCCAATTCGAAATTAAGATTGAAAACTGCCTAAAGGAGAGTGGAGTGGGAATCATTCCCGTGGCCCATTCATACACTCCCCATTTTGATGAGAACATTAAATCAGTGGTAACGCTGATTTTTTATTTTATGTCTTTCAAACGCAGTTGCAGTTCCTTCTTGCCATTCCATTGGAATTCTTCCACAACATACGCACAATCCAGGTATTCTTTATTCTTAATAAAGTCTTCTTTGCTATCTGCCAGGTTAAAGCCGATTGCGTTCATCGTTACGCCATCCTGCTCAAGTTTCATTTTTAAATGATTTGTACCCACAACCGACGGCTCGCCAACCACTTTTAAATGCCGCGAGATGAACATAGGTCTCATATTGAGCGGACCAAAAGGTCCCATGAGTTTTAGCAACCGAATAAAGCGTTGGTTGAAATCACACAAATTGGCTTCAGAATCAATATTCATATGTGGAACCAAATCAGCAGGCTTAATTCTTTCCCGCGCAATTGCGTTAAATTTTTCAGCAAAAGCGGGAATTTTATCTTCTTCTATCGATAGGCCGGCAGCATATTTATGTCCGCCGAATGCGATTAAGAAATCGGAACACTCTTTAATTGCATCATAAATATTAAAATTGCTAATGCTTCTCGCCGAACCCTTACCAATTCCATCGACAACGGAAATCATTACCGTCGGTCGGTAATATCTTTCAAGAATTCTGGAAGCAATAATTCCGATAACCCCGGGATGCCAGTCTTCCTTGTATATCACAAAAGAATGGTCATTGACGGGATCTAACCGGGTTTCAACAATTTCAATCGCTTCCTTTAAAGTGATCTCGTCAACGTCCCGGCGCAGCTTATTCTCCCGCTCCAATTCTTTGGCATGAGAGCGTGCTTCTTGCAGCGTTTTTGCAGTTAATAGGTGAACCGCCCGGCGGGCGTCCCCCATTCTTCCCACCGCATTTATGCGCGGTGCCAACACAAACACAACCAGTCCGACTGTTACCTCTTTCCTATCCAATCCGGTGGATTCCAGCAAGGCCTTGACACCATACCGGGGATTGTAGTTGATGTGGTCCAATCCGTGACGCACAATGATCCGGTTTTCATCAATGAGAGGAACAATATCGGCGCAGCTTCCAATAGCGACTATGTCCAGATATTGATCCAGTTCCGATTCCGGTAGTTCCAACCGTTTGTAAAGTCCCTGCACAAACTTGAATCCCACGCCGACACCAGCAAGCTCTTTGAAAGGGTAATCGCAACCGGGCCGCTTTGGATCCAAAACAGCAATTGCCTCGGGAAATTTTTCCCCGGGCTCATGATGGTCGCACACAATTACATCGATGCCGTGATCTTTGGCGAAGCGAATCTCCTCGACGGCGGTTACGCCACAATCAATGGTTACGATGAGAGAAACGCCACGCTCCACAGCCTCCTCAATTCCTTTTATTGACAGACCGTAACCTTCCGAAATGCGATCCGGTATGTAATACGAAACTTTGGGGCCGACAAGTGAAGACAATACCAAATAAAGAAGTGACGATCCGCAGACGCCGTCAACATCATAATCGCCAAAGATGAGAATTTTTTCGCCCTTGTGTAATGCGCGATAAAGCCGCTCGACAGCTTTTTCCATATCCTTCATTAAGAATGGATCATAAAGTTGCTCTAAATCAGGACGAAAAAAAGTCCGAGCTTCATCAAAACAACAAATACCTCTCTTTAACAGGATTCTGGATAACAGTATGGGGATTCCTAATTCTCTAGCAAGACTGTCGACCTCCTCTTCTTTATGGTGATGATCGAGAACCCATTTGTATTCCATCCATTCACCTTAACTAAATGTTTTAATTTTTTTGTTTTTTTAATCATTTTTCTCACTTTTTTGTTTTCTAATTATAACATTCAATCAAAATAATAGCAAGGGAATTTTGCGAAAGGCTACCTTACCTTAACTAAGTATTTACAACCTTTTGTGCCTGCGCCCGCACGGTCGAACAAGTTACTGATGAGCGTTGGATAGTATTTCAGCTATTTTTAGTACAGCCAATTTAACCGCCGGAGTCCTGAAAACAGGACAGGTTTCATCCAACTTAATCAACCACTCGTTCTGTCGTTTTGAAATGACTATATAAAAAGCCTGTTTGTAATCAAAATCCTTGGATATTGCACGAAACAGATAGCTGTTTTTTGTGAAATCAGCATACACTTCCTTGACAACAAATAAATGATTGCCCGCTTCATATTCAAAATTTTTCAATAAGATAACTTGGTCGGGCGATATTTCGTTTTCAATAATCCGGTGAGGCATTTCACTGTCCTCCAATATTCTCGAAATTGCAGTTTCTCTTATTTTGATTGCCCTAAGCCGATATATATCACACCCTGAATCTCGCCATTTCTTCTCATATTTTGTTCTGAGAACTCGTTCGGGATTTTTTTCGACGGCGTTTAGCTCAAAAAAACGATCTGACTGGCTAAACATAAAGAGACAATCCTGCGCCAGCCAACGCTGATCCGTTACCAATTCAAACAGTCCCCTGTCGCTTAGAACGGCTCCGAGTGTTTGAATGAAAGAAGGCTGCAGCATTCGCCGTTCCTTATGCCGTTTCTTGGGCCACGGGTCGGGGAAATTCATAACAATATGTTGAATGGAATTATTTGAAAATAATTCCCGCAAGCTAAATGGTGCATCGTTGTTGAGGATTCGCACATTACTAATGGAATATTGCAGCGTTCTCTTTTGAAGTCTCTCGGTCGATCCCCGGGAGGAATCAATTCCAACAAAGTTCCATTCCGGCTCGCGTCTGGCCCAATCCACCAAAAATTCCCCATTGCCAAATCCAATTTCAACGGCCAGCGGGGCTTCCCGCAGAAAGATTTGATCCCAATTTGGAGGATACTGTCTTAATGTCTGCGCCGGAACGAGATGCGGAGTATGAAACGGGTTCGATCCCATGGTAAATATTAAATATTGAAATAATTTTGCGCAAGGTATTACATGCTAATTCTCATCAGCAAAGATGCTGTCGCCCGATCAAAAATAATCTCGCAAATAATGACTGCATATCTTATATTTTGAAAATCAATAAAATCGGTCTCCTATAAAAAACCCTAAACTTTGTATGGAGGAATCATGGATCTCTCATTATATACATACAGTGCAAAAGTTATTTCGGTATACGACGGCGATACCATCCGGGTTGATATTGATTTAGGGCTGAAGACATGGGTCAAAAATGAATCGATTCGTCTCAACAGGATCAATGCGCCAGAAGTCCGTGGAAGTGAAAAAACCATGGGCATAAAGTCCCGCGATTTTTTGAGAAAGTTGATTCTAAAAAAAGATATTATTATTGAGACAATTAAGGATAAAAAGGGTAAATACGGACGATATCTGGGAGAAATCTGGGTCGAAAAAGACGGGAAGTACTTGAATGTAAATGATCTCCTGGTAAAAGAGGGTTACGCAAATTATAAGCAATATTAAAATCTTAACGAATCCGCAATGCTGTTTAAGAGGGCTAAAAGAAACGACAAAATAAAAGTTCAGGAGAAACTCCGGGAGGAAATATACACATACATTCATGCCAATGGCGTCCAACCTACCAAAGTTATTAAGTATGGCATCCTGAATATTGCCGAGTCGTACGGACTCGCTCCCCAAAATCCGCATACCGAGGAGGCGATTAAAGAAATCCTTCTGGATTTTCTGATTGGCGACCGACGCCTAAGAGCTTCAAATATTCACAGAACGCTCTTCGCCTATAAAGACACACATGAGTTGATTCATATGACCGCTAACCAGTTCGGCAAGGGTACCATTGGATCCAAGGCGCTGGGACTGGAAACGGCTCATTCCATTCTCACCAACACTGCCGTCAGGCACAAATACGGATTTACGCTTCCGGTCTACAAACCAGTTTCTTTTTACCTGGGTTCAAACCTGTTATTGGATTTCATTAATTCAAACCGCTCCTTGCGGAAATACCGCAGATTAAAAAATGAGACATTCGAAAAAATAACAGGTATTCAGGATGAACTTGAGCAAGATTTTTTGAATGCAAAGATGCCCAAATCAATTCAACAGTACCTGGAAAAAATAATTAATGAAATCCATCGGCCAATCATTGTTCGCTCTTCAAGTAAGCTGGAAGACAATCCCGAAGCAAGTTTTGCAGGAAAATATGACAGCTACTTCCTGGTTAATGAGGGTACGAAGAAAGAGAGATTAAAAGCCTTAGAACTTGCAATAAAAAAAACCTGGCGGAGTCTTTTCAGCGCGGATGCGATGATATACCGAATTAAAATGGGATTTTTGCACCGGGATGAACAAATGGGTATTCTCATCCAGAAAGTCATTGGGCGTAAATTTGACATCGAGTATGAAAATCCAAAAACAGGTAAAGTTGAAAAAATAAGAATATTTGCGCCTACCATAGCAGGAGTGGGCTTTAGTCGTAATCTTATCTACATATTGTCAAAAAGAATGAGACAGGAAGATGGACTAGTGCGGCTGGTCATGGGTTTGGGAACTAGGGCCGTGGATCGTAAATTTGCCCACGAAGCTTCTCTTTCCATCCCCAATTTTAATCTCACTCAAAACCCATACCTCAGAAAGAAAATGGAACAAAGCATTATGGATTGTCTGGATCTTTCGAAAAATGAAATTGTTCCGGTACCAATTGCATGGGCTGCAAAATATTCTGATAAATTTTACTCTCTTATGAATCCCTTTATTTCTGTTCTGAAAGATTCAAGTATTAGAGGGTTATCCAGCCAATTTGATATTGAGTACGAAGGAACCTTTGAAAACCGGGAAGGTGATAACGTTATTGTTGATTTCCATAATTTTCTTCAAATCAATAAATGGAAGGGATATTCCTTCCCTGCTGAATTTAAAAATATCTTGCATGCGCTTGAGGAAAACTTTGGTCATCCCGTGGATATCGAATTTGCGATTAATATTGATGACAAAGGAAATCCGAAATTTTATATTCTACAGTCGAGGGCAATGGTACATTTTGAGGAATCAAAACAAGTAAGAATTCCTATTCATCAACCTGAAGACTTACTCATTGAAAATAAAGATTGCCTTACTCATGGATTTACTGGAACCGGAAGTGAGTATTTGATTTATGTGGACTCAGTGGGTTATAAAAACTGTGCTGACAAATCAGCTGTTGCCAGAGCTATAGGAAAGATTGTACATAACCCTTTGATAAAGGAAGGAGGAAGTATTGCCATTTTACCGGGCAGAACCGGAACCAATAGTCCTGAGTTGGGTGTGCCGGTCCGATTTACTGAAATATCCGAAATAAATGGATTAGTGGAATATGGTGATCAAATATTAACCAGTGATATTTCTTATGGAACACATTTCTATACCGGCATTCGGGATGTTAATATTGGTTTTATGCCGGTTCAGAAAGACGATCCCAATGCTTATTTCAATGAAATGTTTTTTAGAATTTCTCCCAGCATAACAACGGAGTTGCTAGAGACGGATGTCTTAGACAAGGTAATTCGCGTTATTCACTTGCCTTCAGTGATCAAATCCAAAAGAGCTTTTCTTTACCTGAACGGCGTGGAAAAAAGAGGTGTGCTCTTGCTGAAAGGTGAATAAATTACGATTCATCGCTGGTCGCCACAATCGACTCGCCGAGGCGAGAAGCGACCCCTGCCTTTTCTGAATTCTAAATAAAATCGTTAATAGGGCCATATAGATGGAAAAATCCATTCATAAGAACCCCATTCACATCATCAGTCGAACTGGCCACGCCATCAGCGATCAGTTTCTTTCCAATCTCTTTTGATCGCTTTAGATAATCTCTGGCGAGTATCGCACCCGAATTATCCATCGATCTTAATTTTGCGAAATAAGAATTAAGCTTAATTGCGCGCTCAGAATCTTTAACTAAATCTTTCCAGGGATGATATCCTTCTGGCAATTCACCTATCCTTTGGTCTGCATCGGCTTTCCAGTTTCCGCCGGAATATAACTCGTATTCGCCTTTCTTCAGATCATAAACTCCGGCAGGCTGGTAATTTTCATATTTTAAAAATCCGTCTTTTTGACTTCCATCCGGGAACTGACCGCCCTTCACATTTTTTGCAACCAATTGATCTATCAGCTCGCTTGGCAAATTCTCATCCGCATAATAGGGATTCATGATTCGCAGAATGCTCTGAAAAACATCCAGACCCACATAATCAATTAGTTGAAAAATGCCCATAGGGCGAATTAGAAATTCCTGACTCACGCGGTTCATGATGTAAACCGCTTGTGGAAAAGAAAAATCATTCTGAAGTGTTTCAACTTTCCGGATGGCATGCAATCCATCGCGAACAAAATGACCGTTGCCGATGAATCCCGCCATATCATTAGCAGGAATGATTACTTTTCTTAACCGCTTGCCCAATTCATACGATTGGTTTTTTAATTCATCGTCAATTCTTTCGGGAATGATCAACTCCACTAATTTTTGCACTGCGGGTGGATTATAGAAATGATAGCCAATGATTCTTCCCTCAATGCTCGCATTCTCAGCTAATAATTTTATGGGGATAGAGGAAGTATTGCTGAAAAAGAATGCGGTATCAGAGCAGATTTGTTTCAGCTGTCTTAGAACCGACACTTTCAAATCTACATTTTCAATAATCGCCTCAAAAATCATCATGGACTCCGAAGCAGCTTTCATATCGGTGGAGGGATTGATGATTGAGGTCATCTTTTCGACAAAGCTGTTAGCTGCTGCTTCCTCATTTTGACCCGGGAAAAATTGACTAACCGAATCAAAATTCCTGGCAGCATATTTCTTCGTTTGCGTTTTCAAATAATTTTGCAACCCGGTTAATGCATCAGGATTCGCATCAATTAAATTCAAAGTGTAATCCTTGCTTTCGTTTCCAAGCTTCCGAAAGGTCATCTCCTGAGCCAGAAGCAGAGAAATACCGCTTCCCATTTTTCCACCTGCTCCTAATACAGTTACGTTTTGGAGTCTTTCATCTAAATTCATTTTAAACCTCTAATTTTTTCAAGCACTTGATTAGTTAATTTAATTTATCATTTGAAACTTATCAGAGTCAACCAATTAAGAATTCTTTTTAACCACGGATTTCACTTATTAAACGGTTCATTAAGAATGTCACAGCTGCGGATGCAGCTGTCGCTATTGAGACCCGCGTCATTCTGGACGATTTACGATTTGGTAGAGAAGCGAAGTGCAGTTCTCATCTTAGCTACAAACATTACGTTCCTAACGGACGTCTAAATCTGTGTATCCCCCACCTTGAAAGAATCAGTTCAAAAAAATGAAAAAAATGAAACTTCTTTTTTCTTAATGCGTGTATTATCTTTAGACTTTCGACTTTATTTGTATTCAGTCGAAATTCGACATATCTACGATTCGATCGAATCGTAGATTCGTAGAACGGTCTCGTAGAGAAAGGACTTTAATGAGCACAAATAATGACTCACAAAAAAAGCAATTGATCAAATCTGCGGCGAAGGACCTATTTTTCCGTTTTGGATTTAGCAAAACCAGCATGGAGGATATTGCCCGCCAGAGTGGTTTGGCGAAACCCACTCTTTATTATTACTACACTAACAAGCAGGAAATTTTCAGCGCAGTGGTAATTGATGAGGCCGGTCGCTTTATGGATAAGGTTGAGCAAAGCCTCCCATCCGATTTACCCGCGGATCAGAAAATAACCCTGTTCTTTCAACTTATCTATAAAGGGCTTAAGAAATACGCCGCGGAAATGAATAGAGTTCCGGATCTGATGTACGACTCTTCACCGCACGGAAAACCTATCGTAGAGGCAATTAACAAATCGTTTGCTGAAAAGCTGTGCCCACTCCTATTGGCAGGAAAGCAGCAAGGGTTGTTTGATTTCAAAGACGAAAATATCACTACCTCATCCCTGGTCTTTATGACCGACTTCCTGAATCTGGAATGGATTAGACAGCACCCTGAGAAAATTCGTGATCAAGTGGTGGAGAGAATGATTGAAATAATTTTAAACGGTTTGAAGAGGAGCAACTAAATGCGTTTTTCTTTTTTATTGTTAACCACTTTCTTATCCCTCAGTCCAGGTTTTCTAAACGCAATTGAGTACGATCTTGATACAATTATCAATTTGGCTGAGGAAAGAAATAAAGACATCCAGCTGGCACAAGCAGAACTAAAAACCGCTTCGGCGCTTAAACTGGAAGCTATTTCCAGCGCATTACCAAGCTTTGAAGTGAATGCCGGTTATAACCGGAATTTCAGAGAAAATATTTTTTATTTCGAGGCTCCAGACTTTCAGACCGGCGAGATCCGTACTCAGAGTTTTAAAACCTCTTTCAATAATGAATATCGTCTCAATGCAGTTTTGAGCCAAACCATTTTCAGTTTTGATGTTGGAACAGCAATTCAAGCTGCTAATTATTATAACAAGTATACTAATTATCAGTACGATACCCAGCGGCAGGCCGTCATTGCAACAGTCAAAAAAGCCTTTTACCAGGCGCTTCTGGCACAAAAAGTTTTGGAAGTAGCCAAGGATTCCGAGGGCAGCGCTAAAGAGAATTATGAGAATATCAGCATCCGCTATGAGGCGGGAGCAGCGTCAGAATTCGATAAACTCCAGTCTGAAGTGCGCTGGCAGAATTCCATGCCCAATACCATTCGCGCCAAAAGAAACTTCGACATTGCGCTCAACAACTTGAAATCGCTGGTTGAAATACCTATCACAGAGGAAATCACACTTAGAGGTTCCATTGAAAATTATCCTCCAGTCCCAGAGGAATTGAGTTTTGAGGAAGTGATAGAACAACGGCCTGATTACCAGTCACTGCAATGGGAAAAAAAATTGCAGGAAAAGAATGTTCAAGTTCAATACGGGAATTTCCTACCCTCGCTGGAGGGCAGCTTAACCTACGCTTATACAGCGTCGTCCGATAAGTTTAAATTGGAGCGGGAGAATGATAACGTGATTTTGGGAATATCCTTGAAAGTCCCGATCTTCTCCGGCGGGTTTAATATGGCGCAAGTCCGTAAGGCTAAAGCGGAAGTGGAAAAAGTAAAAACCCGCATCGCAAAAGCAGACGACAATATTCAAATCGATCTTCAAAATATCAGGCTCAGGATTCAGGAAGCAAACCAGCGAATTATGGCTGCGCGAAAAAGCGTAAACGTGGCCGAACGCACTTTTGAGTTGGCGCAGAGCCAGGCAGAGAGCGGAATAATTACCCAAGTCGAATTAAAAGAAAACCGTGTAGCGCTTGATGAAGCCCAATTGAATTACTACACTGCAATTTATGATTATCTCGATGCATACTTTGACTGGGAGAGAGCCACAGGAAATGTATCATCAATTAGTCTCAATTAGTAAAAATTGTAATATGGAAGATTTACGAGAAATAAAATCAAATTACCTGGAGGATTAATGAAAAAAGTCATCATGATAAGTTCGATACTCGTTTTACTGGTCGTCATTTTTGTGATGGTTTTTGGAAGTGAAAAATCATCGGAAGAAGTTACTAATATTTCGGCAAAAACGACACCGGTTAGAACAACCATTCTAAAACCTAAATCATTTGCGGAATATCTGGATATTACCGGGACGGTAAAAGCGCGAAGCCGGGTGGACATCGTTGTTGAAGCCAACGGTATTTTAAAGCAAATACTAAAAGCCAAAGGCAGCTATGTTCAGAGGGGAGATACGCTTGCAATTCTGGAAAATGAAGAAATTCGTGCTTCATATGACGACGCAATTGCTGCATCAAATCAAGCCCAAAATAATTATCGCAGCAGCAAAATTCTGTTCGATAAAAAAGCTATCTCTGAAAACGATTATCTAAATTCAAAGTATACACTTGACCGCGCTCAGGCTCAGTATGATTTAGCCAAGGCACGCTACAGTAAATTGTTTGTAACAGCGCCAATTGCCGGATATGTCAATGATCGCTTTTATGATTTAGGGGCATATTTACTGCCGCCCACTCCTCTCTTCGATTTAATCGACAATCACCATGTAAAGATTATTGCGGGAGTCGCAGAGCGGTTTCGGAATGATATCGAAATAGGTACTCCTGTTCAGTTAACTTTCGATGCCTTCCCCGACTTAAAAATTGATAGTAAGGTATCGTTTGTCTTCCAGAGTATCAACATGGACAATCGCACTTTTCAGATTGAAATTGAAATTCAAAATCCTAACCGACAACTGATGCCGAATATGATTGCCAATGTCAAACTATTAAAACGTTCCTATTCAAATAAAATTGTTATTCCTGTTGACGCGGTAATTGAGTCTGAGAATGGACGGTATGTTTTTGTGGAAGATCATAATACTGCTAAAAAGGTTCAGATTCAATTTGTGGCCGTTTCTCAGGACAGTGTATTGGTGGATGGACTTGAACCTGACCAGCATTTGATTACACTGGGTTTTCATGAGTTGACGGACGGAGATTCACTCACTGTGAAAAACTGATACTTCTGGATTCTGGATGCTTGATGCTGGGAAAAGACAAAAATGAGCTGTAAAAAGGTATGCAAATAAAATTGAAAATTAAAGGAATGAGTCGTTTATGAAAATAACTAATTGGTCTCTTTTACACAAAACCAGTGTTTTTGTATTACTTTTTATTGTTGTTATTGCAGGTTTTGTATCCTATGTGGGATTACCTGTGGAATCTTTCCCCCAAATTAAACAGCCTTATGTAATCGTATCCGTCCCCTACGTCGGGGTTTCCCCTTCGGATATGGAGACACTGGTTGCAAATCCTATTGAAAAGAAGTTAAAAGAGATTTCAAAAATTAAGAAATTAACCTCTTCAAGCACCGAAGGTTTTACAAGCATAACATCAGAATTTGAAACCGATATCGATATAGATGAAGCAGTGCGGAAGGTGCGTGAGAAAGTGGATCAGGCTAAACCTGATTTACCCTCCGATTTGGATGAACCCATAGTTCAGGAAATTAATTTTGAAAATATTCCCATCATGCGAGTAAGCATTGTGGGTAAACAATCCTTGGTTACATTAAAAAACATAGCAGAAGATCTGCAGGATAAAATCGAACAGGTACCCGGAGTCTTAGATGTTAAAATTTCAGGTGGGTTGGAACGTGAAGTCAAAATCAATGTAAACCCGTCAAGATTGCAGTACTACAATCTGGGGTTGGAAGATATTACCAAAGCCATCCGAAATGAAAATCTCACAATCCCCGGTGGTTCAATGGAAAGTGCAAATTTAAAATGGACTGTTCGCGTTCCGGGGGAATTCAATTCCATTGAAGAAATGAAAAATATAGTCGTGAAAACTATTAATGAATCTCCTATTTATTTACGCGATCTGGCAGAAGTAGAATTCGGATTTAAAGAACCGGATAGCTATTCACGGTTAGACGGACAACCAAATGTTAGTCTTTCCATTCAAAAACGCAGCGGCGAGAATATTATCCGCATCGCCGACCGGGTTAAAGAAATCCTAAATGAAGAGGAAAAAACCCTTCCGGCGCAAACCCAATTTATTGTATTGTTAGACCTGTCCAAAGAAATCCGGTCAATGGTAAATGATTTGGAGAATAATATTATTGCCGGTCTGATATTAGTTGTATTGGTGCTCTATTTCTTTATGGGAACCCGTAACGGCCTATTGGTGGGAATTGCCATTCCATTGTCTATGCTCCTTTCTTTTATAGTCATCAGTTTCCTGGGGTACACTCTGAATATGATTGTATTGTTCAGCCTTATTCTTGCCCTGGGAATGCTGGTGGATAATGCGATTGTGATCGTGGAAAATATTTACCGCCATCATGATGAAGGCAAGGGATTGTTGAAGGCTGCCGGGGAAGCCACCAGTGAAGTAGGAATGCCTGTCGTTGCCTCCACGGTTACCACACTTCTGGTTTTTTTACCGTTGATTTTTTGGCCTGGTATTGTGGGCGAATTCATGAAATATTTACCCATTACACTGATTATCACGCTCTCCTCTTCTCTGTTTGTGGCTTTGGTATTTAACCCGGTTATTTCCTCCTCCTATCTAAAAATTGATGAAAAACTAAGCAAATTACCGGGTGACCGCTTATTAAAGCGATTATCTATTTATTATGAAATCAGCATGAAATGGGCAATTCAAAATAGAATTAAAACACTTATTATCGCTTTGGCTGGGTTCCTTGTGATGGTTGGAATTTTCATTGGATATAATCACGGCATCGAATTTTTCCCTGATACTGAACCTACTCAGGCATTTATCGATATTGAAGCGGCAATAGGAACCCGATTAGAAACATCTGACAAGATTGTTACCGAGGTGGAAAGACGAATCAAAAACACAAAGGATATGGAGCATTACGTGGCAGATGTTGGCAATAAATCAAGCTTATTCGATTTCGGTATGGAAAGTGGTTCTTCGCATGAATCCAGGGTAACCATTGATTTTGAGGATCGTCATCTGCGCAGTCAAAGCTCATTCAAAACTCTCGATGAAATCCGGGAGAATATTACCGGTATCCCCGGGGCACGCATTGAAGTGGATAGACCCCAGGAAGGACCACCCACCGGGATGGCGGTAGAAATTCAAATTAAAGGAGAAGATTTCAACGTACTGGAAGAGCAATCGAACCAAATTCAGGACCTGATTGAAAACGTTCCCGGAATCAGCAGACTGAATGACAATTACGAAAAAGGTCGTCCTGAACTTCGCATCCGAATTGACCGGGAAAAAGCAGCACTTTTTGGACTCAACACCCAGGAAATTGCCAATACTATCAGAACCGCTGTCAATGGAAATCAAGCATCGGATTACCGGGTGGGAACTGATGAATACGATATTACGGTGCGTTTTAGCAAAGATTACCGGAAAAATTATTCCGATCTGCTTAACTTAACTGTCTTTTATGAAGGAGCTCATTATCCATTAGCAAATTTTGCTAAAGTCGAATTTACCTCCGGGTTGAGTAGTGTAAACCATGTGGATAACGAACGGGTTGTAACTATAACGGCTGATGCATTTGGACGGAGTTCCGCAGAAGTATTGGCAGATGTAAAAAAGGAACTGAGAGATTACCAGTTGCCGCCCGGATATTCTATGACGTTTGCCGGACAGGATGTTGAACAACAAAAAGCTTCCGAATTCCTTTCCCGGGCTTTTTTGATTGCTATCCTCTTGATTTTCTTTGTGCTAGTAACAGAATTCAATTCGGTCACGCTACCTTTCGTGATAATGATCAGCGTACTGTTGTCGTTCTTCGGTGTTTTCTTCGGGCTGCTGGTCACCTTCAAGCCATTCGGAATTATTATGACCGGAATCGGCATAATCTCTCTAGCCGGGGTCGTGGTGAACAATGCCATAGTTCTGATTGATTATATTGAGAAACTTCGCAATTGGGGAATGGAAAAAATGGATGCCATAATCCAGGGCGGAAAAACCAGGCTCCGCCCTGTTCTTCTAACTGCCATTACTACAATCTTAGGTCTCATTCCGCTAACCGCCGGAATCAACATCGATTTCATCGGATTATTCAAAGGTGATTTCAGCAAGTTCATCCAATTCGGCGTGGAAAGCTCGCAATGGTGGAGCGGGATGGGTGTTGCGGTTATTTTCGGACTTCTTTTCTCAACGGCGCTTACCCTGATTATTGTGCCGGTTCTTTATTCCATAATGAGCGATCTCTTCAAACCAAAATCAGTTGAAGAATTGAGCGCCGAATTAGAGGAGACAGTTTAAACAGTAGCTGTTAACAATCCAGACTATATAAAAAAAGGCTGCCTCAAATTTATGCTGAAGCAGCCTTTACTTTTAATCAAACTAAGATATTCGAATTACTTCATCAAAATCATCTTCTTCATTGCAGAATAGTCTCCAGCATTCAGTCTGTAAAAATAAATTCCCGAAGGTAGATTTTCGGCATTGAATTCTATTGAATATTGCCCTGCAGAACGATATTCATTCAATAGAGTCGCCACCTCCTGTCCAGCTAAGTTGTAGACAGTTAATTTAACTGAAGCTGCGTCAGGAATCTGGAATTCGATCTTCGTGGACGGGTTGAACGGATTGGGATAATTTTGCAGCAAGACGAAATTAGTGGGATGCATGACTGGACTATCATCAATTCCGGTCGGGCTGTAAACGGTAAATGCTCCGGGCAATTGATCAAATTGACCATCCGGATTAGTTACCACCACACTGTACACTCCTGCGGGCAGCGTGGAAGGGCTATTTCCGGTAATTGTAAAATCATTCACCACCATTAAATTCCCAAGAGTAATACCGCCTATGGTTGCATTTGCACCGGCCTGAAAATTAGATCCGTCTATGGTAACAAAAACCGATGCGCCGACGAGAGCGGAATCTGGATCTATGTCATAAGCATCAGGCGGCAGCGTATTGGTGATGGTAAGACCATTGACCACGATATCAAACTGCCCATCAGGATTGGTCAATTTTACATCATATTGTCCCGGCGTTAAATACGGAACTTCTATTTCTGCCTGGGTAGTACTGAAAATCGAAGAAAGTACAAGATTACCACCCACCTCGATTGTAGCGCCGTTTGCAAAATTTTGACCGAAAATATCAACGATTTCCCCTCCCGCAGAGGTTGACGGAACAATACTTGTTATGTCGGGAGCAGGTAAAGCATCCCCGGTTACACTCACATTATCAATAAACCATCCTCGGAAACCATTATATAGGTCGTCAACCGTATCAAAGTAGAATTCTAAATATACCGTATTTCCAACATATGCAGTAAGATCAAATAAATGATTGACCCATACCATTGGCTGCGCTAATCCACCGGAACTGTAAGGCTTCCACTCTTCTCCATCTACATCATTTAAAGGATTAAGCTGTCCAATAAGATTAAAATTCACTCCATCAGTAGAAATCCACACTTGCATTAAATCATAAGCATCCACATCAACACCCTCAATTTCCCATGCAGACGCAAAGGTTAATCTCGCATTAGAGGCCGCAATCATATCAATTGCCGGGCTTATGAGCGAACCGTACTGGGGCGCAAGAGAAGTTCCGCCATTCAGGGGATCCTGTATAATCGTATCCCAACCATCCCCAATAAAAGTACCGGTTGATGCTTGACCAAACCATGCCATTCCATTTCCACTTACTGGCGTTGGAAGATATGCCATTCCTGGTGGCTCAGGTAAAATAACCAGGGTAGGATGAATAGCCGGACTTAATACACTAATTGTTGTGGGATTTAAAGGGATATTCCATTGTCCGTCTACAAACCATGAACCTAATCCGCTGTCGAAATCTTCATTGAACGGTAACGGAAGCATGACATGGGATTGGTTGGTAAGTAAATTAATACTAGGCCGGGGTTTTTCGGATCGTGATCTTCCATTCCTCTCCCCAGCAAAAACATTCATAAGAAACAGAGCAGCGATCAAGAAAACAAAATAACGCAGTTGAAACCTTTTCATACTACCTCCTGGTTTAGATTTAAATTAATAAAACAACATATTATTTTATAACAGCTGCTTTTATATTCAATCGTTTATTTAAGGGATTTTTTGGGGATGTTAAATAACGCTGTTATCTTTTTTACATGTCGGCTAATATACAACTTATTTTATCAGGAAAGTAAAATAATTGTCTTAATTTCCAAAAATGGACATATTCATTTTACATAGAATGATTCCAATTATTAATTTCATTCTCCACTTTTATCGATTGCAAATGGGAGATAAATTTGCTCAGACAAAATGGATGGTATTGTTGAAATAACAAGAAGTTTGGGGTTTGATGTTAACTTCAAACTCCAATCAACCCTAAACCATTTGCTTTGAGGTGAATCAATGCACTCGACAAAGTCTATTTTGCTATTTTTATTAGCCATTATACCGTTCACGTTAACCGCTCAAATACTACCGTTCCCCATTGACACCCTGGTTTACGATGACAATTTCAATTACCGCGCTTTTGCCAAATTTGACGAACAGAGATATTTACACCTGGTTTATACCAGCCAATACAGCACTCAAAGCAACACACGGGAAATTTATTATTTGACAGACACTTCCGGCTCGTTCACAACTTACCAACTGACCAACAATGCTGTGGATGATAATTATGCCACACTGGATTTTGACTCCAACGGGAATATCCACATCTGTTACGAGGCGCGGGACGGCAACAATCTTTTTCAGGTTTATTACACAAATAATATTGGCGGCTCTTTTATCTCACCGGTTCCTATCACAGTCGGCGGGATAAACAAAGCCACTCCCTTTATGGCAGTGAATGACAGCGTTGCCCATTTTGTTTACTATACCTTTGTTACCGGTCAGGATTACGTTTATTACAAAACTTACAACTATCAAATCAACTCATTAGGCTCGGAACAAACCTTAGGACCCAGCGAGGCAAGCAGCGAAAATGATGCGGTGGTAGATACGGATAGTAACGGAAAAGCCCACATCGTTTTCCGCGAAAATGGAACCGGGAATGGTATATTAAAATATTTCACCGATGTCACCGGCAGCCTGCAGGAAGTTCCTACCGGAGTTTCTGTTAACATTGAATATCCATCAATAGTAATTGATGATAATGATGTGCTTCATATCGTTTACAGAAACCTTGCCGACCGCCGCCTTTATACACTCAATAATTCGGGTGGCAGCTTCTCATCCCCAATGGCGATTACACCCGTGAGTACTGCCAGACCATCATTCTATCGCAATATCGATGTGGATTCGACCGGAAGATTGTTCGTGATTTATCAGAACAGCATTAGCAGTGCACCCACAGGGTTCTTTCTTGTTCATGGGAAAGAAGGGGTATTCAGCGATCCACTGCTGGTTTTTGAAGATACGACCGGAACATACTCCAGCCGGGTGAGTTGTTCCATTGCCGCCCGGCAGGACGGAGAAATTACAGCCATCTTTTCTCCGGGTGGTCTGCGCCAAGGAATTGTGATTTCCGATATTTTTATGAAAAGGGGATTATTATTCGGGCAACAAGCAGAACCCCAAATTTCGCTTTCAGCCGATACACTCAATTTCGGAGAGGTTAGAATTATTACTGAAGATAGCACCCTGCAATTAAGCATCACGAACATCGGTGACACAATCCTTTCTGTTGATACACTTTATACCCTCGATTCCGCATACACAATTTCAGAAGCAGGGCCGTTCATGCTTCCGCCTGATTCATCCAGAATTATTTCAGTCACCTTCGCTCCGACAGAAATGAACACCTATCTTTCCAAATTGTTAATTGAGAGCAATGCAGCAAATCTTCCTACTGCCGAAATTATTCTTACCGGTATTGGCATAAATCCACAGGGAATATCAGATCCTCCGGAATTGATCACAAAATTCGCGTTGTACGATAACTTCCCAAATCCCTTCAATCCGCAAACGTTCCTTCGTTACGATGTTCCCCAATCCGCTCACGTCGAACTGAAGATATTTAATATCCGGGGACAACTGATTCGCACACTTGTGGATGAGATCAAACCGGCGGGAAGCTATCAGGCCACTTGGGATGGCAGAAACGATGAAGGAATCTCCCAAGCAAGCGGTATATACTTTTACCGCTTAAAAGCGGGGGATCGATTTTTAAAGACAAAACGGATGGTGATGTTAAGGTAGCAAATTGCAATACGAGACATGGATCTATCCAATAAACTCGCAATAATCACCGGGGCATCGCGAGGAATCGGACGTGCCCTGGCCGTTGAACTGGCGAAGTGCAACTGTCATCTTCTACTTACTGCACTGGAAACCGGGGAGTTGAACGATCTCTTAAATGAACTTCGAGCATATCCCGTCAATACAAAAACATTTGCCGCTGATTTGTCAAATCCAGATAGTCGGAAAGAATTTTTTACCTGGATCCACACCAATGGGCAACCTCCTGATATCCTCATAAACAATGTCGGAATGGGAGGGCGATTCGCAAGGTTTGAAAATCTAAATCCGAATGAGATCGAAAAGATAATTGCCTTAAATGTATCGTCATTTGTCCAATTAACCCGCGAATTGATTCCCCTACTCCACCAGCGTCCTCAGGCAAAAATCGTCAACATCAGTTCCGGTATTGCCCGACTGCCCTACCCCGGTTTGGCAGTTTATGGAGCCACCAAAGCGTTCGTCTCCAGTTTCAGTGAGTCGCTAGCTTGCGAACTCGCCGACAGCAACATTGATGTACATTGCTTCTTCCCCGGGTTTACTTCCACCCACTACATGGAAACTTCAAAGATGGATATGCGAAAAATCCCGCCCTGGATGATTCGCACGCCGGAGTATGTTGCAACCCGGATTGCAAAAGCACTGAAGAAGGACTATCAGTGGTATTATTCAGACCTGAAGACCAAATTCTTGCCGTTAATCGGATCCCTTCTTCCGCAGCGCCTAAAAATTTATATTTTCAAAAATTTATTTTGGGAGCTCCCCGATGAAAAATAACAATCAGCGGCGGGAGGAAAAATCGGGATGGATTTCACTCCCCGTTAAAATCGTCGCGGTGTTATTGCTACCGTGCTTTGTATTTGTACTCGCTGCCTTATGGTACATGATTGGATGCGAGGGTGACTGGCATGGACAACCCCTCGAGGAAAAGGGCAGCATTGATCTAGCTGCCATTAAAAATGAATTGATGTCTGACGTTGCCTACATTCAGAGTCTTGGCCCACGCAATGTGGGAGACCAGCATGCTTATGAACAATTAAGAAAATGTGAAGCATGGATATTAGAAAAATGGGAGTCTCAAGGATACAACGTTAAACTTCAAGACGTTTCAGTTGGTGGACAGCAGTTTTATAACCTTGAAATTAAATATCCCGGCACGGTGTCCCCATCAGAAATAATAATCATCTCAGCCCAATATGATACGGAGCCAAACTCGCCCGGGGCAAATAACAACGGCTCGGGCATGGCCGTGCTATTTCAACTTAGCCGTTTACTGCAGAACTATCATCCGGGAATAACTCTGAGACTCATTGCCTTCGTGAATGAGCAAAATCCCTTTGCCGATACCGAGATGATGGGAAGCTACTTTTATGCCAGGAGATCATTTGAGTTGAAGGAAGACATCAAAGTTATGATGTCAATGGATGCGCTTGGCATTTACGAGGACGCGCCCGGCTCCCAGAGACTGCCATTTCCTTTTTCCGTATTTTATCCCGATCGGGGAAATTTTCTGGCGTTCATCGGCAACCTCCCTTCGCGGTCATGGGTGAAGAAAGTCACGGCAGGCTTTAAAAAAGGGAGCTCGTTTCCGATCGAGGCTGGGGTCGCGCCGGAGTGGGTAGAAGGAGTGACATGGTCAGACCATCGTTCATTTTATAAATTTGCCTATAAGGGGATGCAGATAACCGATACGGGCGCATTCCGGGCGGCATCGCATGGCAAGAGGGACGACACCATGGAGAAAATTAACTTTGACGCGCTGTCGCGCATAACAGTCGGGATGTACGGCGTGGCACTTGAAATTACCGCAACGAAATAGAATCAGACTCAACAATGATAGAACTTCAAATTACATATCTTCTTTTGCATGGCTCCGTAGTGCTGTTGGTAGGTGTGCTTTCGGGTTTTATCTACTGGCTTGCCATCATACTAAAATGGGAAAGTGAAACAGCCCGGTTCTGGCGGGTAACGCATACCTTCATTGTGATATTTGGATTGACCATGCTTATTTTTGCCCTGGTCATTCCACAGACCGCTTTGAGCTCCGGGGAAGTCCAACTGCTGGTATTTGCAATGACTATCGCCGGCTACGGATTTGTGTTCGCATTTGTGGTGGGTTCCTGGAAGAAAATGCGGGGTTTGACGCCGAAGCCATTCGGATTCAACACAGTATTGTTTGCCGGTCATGTCATCGGAATTGGAGGCTCTCTCATTGGCACGGCAATGCTAATCTTTGGGCTTTTCAAGATTTTTTTCTAAGCAGTTCCTGGGATGAAGTCATTTCTGGAAAAAGTCAATTATTCCTCTTGTAATGAGGACGGAGAATCTGAGATAAAATCTCTCCGTATTAGTCATAAAGACAGGATTCTCTGCATAACCGGAAGCGGCGCCCGTCCGTTGGACCTGCTGATCAAGAAACCGGCCGAGATCGTCTCCATAGATTTTAATCCATGTCAAAACTTCCTTTTGGAACTTAAGATGAAGGCAATCAAATCCCTTGAATATGAGGAGTTCCTCGAGTTTTTGGGTGTCACGCCTTCTGCAAATCGCAAAGCATATTATGAAATCATAAAAAGCTCACTTCAGAAGAATTCAAGAAACTTCTGGGACCGCAATTTTTCTGCGATAGAAAAAGGCGTCTTGTATCAGGGAAGATGGGAGAGATATTTCAGGCTCCTTTCAAAGGTGGTGGGAGTGGCGCGCCCGCGACTCAGAGATAAATTATTCGCCCGCAAGAGCACGCCAGGGCAGGCAAAGTTATGGGCGATCAAATGGGATAATACCGTTTGGCAATTCTTTCTCAAGTTGATCTCATCACGATTTACCTGGAAATATTTATTTGGCGATCCCGGCTTTTATGCGAATGTTGCAAGTGACTTTTCCATCTATAAATACTTACAAGAAAGGTTTACATGGGGTTTCAATCACATAGAGGCGGGGCAAAGCCCTTTCCTGAATCTTCTGTTTTTCGGGAAGCTAGAGCCGGACGGCGCACTGCCGCCGCACCTGAAAAAAGAGAACTACTCAACCTTAAAAAATCATCTGGGCAGAATCAGCATTGTAACACAGTCACTTATCGATTATCTATGGCGACAGCCCGAACGTTCTTTTGATAAGTATTCATTATCGGACTTTTCCTCATACACAGATCCGATCGAATACGAAAGGATTTGGAGAGGAGTATTAAGAACCGCTAAAAACGGCTCGCTGGTTTGTGAACGTCAGTTTCTCGTTAAACGCCAATTATGTGAAGAATTAATGGCATTCTTGAAAAGGGAAGAAAAATTGGAAAAAGAACTCGAGAGTACTGACAATTCAATCTTTTATACTTTTGTAATTGCAGAAATCAATGACAAGACTGAATGATATACGGATTGTCCCATATGCAGCCGCAGCAAACGAATCTGCCCTGTCGCTTGAAGCACAGTGTGTCCAGGGAGAGTCCCTGATCCTGAGATTTCGTCGTCCGACATTTCATGCACGTTCGGAAGTTTATGATAAATACCGGATACTATGTGCGAAGGTCAAGAATAAAGTAATAGGCATAATCGCCGGCGCGGAAAAATTCGTCAGCTTGCACGGTGAAATTATTCGTACCATATATATCTACGACCTGCGTGTTCATCCTGATTATCGAAAACAAGGAACTGCCAGACGACTTAACAATGCTTTAATGGAAGACGTGGGTAACGCGGATTGCGTTTACAGTTTGATTGCAGGACAAAATAAGAGTGCTCTCATCGTTGCCCAACGCGTTCTTGACGCACAGGTTGTGGTGCCGCTGACGTATGCCGTAATACCGGTATATAAAAAGCTAAGAGGGGAAGCTCCCTACCAGCCTTCGAGCGTGTCAGAAGTTCATGAAACATATCTAAAACTTCTACCTGACACACAATTTGTTCCAGCCCTTCAGGAAAATAGACTACTTGGATATATATCCTCAGTCACTCTTTTGAATATGGAGAGTTGCGGATTTTCTTTATGGACAAACGAAAACCTGTTGGCAGAACAAGTTGTGGATATTCCTTTTCATTTCCGCCTGATGAGGCCATTGATCGCACCATTACAGCCATTTCTAAGATTGCCGCACATACCAAAACCGGGTGAGATTATGCAAAGCTGGTTTCTCTTTGATTTTTGTACGACAGACAAAAAAAACACCTCTAATCTTCTAACAATAGCTAACAATATAGCATTTGATGATAACAGAACATTTCTTTACATTCTATTGGGATCTAATGATAGCACATTAAGATTCATCAAAAATTCGGGATTCAGGGTATTTACGATTCCTTATTTTTTTATCGCGAGAGGCCGCATTACTCCTGCTGAAAATGATCGGATATACATTGATATTAGAGACCTGTAATGGAAATCGATTTAAACAGTATCTTGAGTAGTAGAAGTCATATACGCTCACACCAAAAGCACAACAGGCTCCCAATGGGATTATTTTACTAGTATCGGCAGAATAAATGGGATTGAATATTCGTTTAATTACTGTTCAGCTTAAACAGCTTCATAAAAATTTCCTGCAAGACTTCAGAGGCCAACATATCTGCCCTTTTTTCGGTCTTTAAAAGCATCGGTTCGTATTTGTGAAGGGCTTTGATATAAAGTTTCTGAAAAAGTTCGATTTCAGCTTTTTCTAATTGTGGCTTGCGTTTGAAGATAATATCGGGATTATTATATAAGAAGATGATTTTGTCAGGAGAAGGAAAGAATTGGCAGACCAGAAATCTTAATAATTTATAATTTTGAACGACTCTCTTTTTATAGATATAGCGAAGATCATAAATATAGCGGTCGCTCAGAACAATACGGCCTTTGTTCAATTCCGGCCTTACTTCGGTAACATACCTGTACCATAATTCCACATAGACACTGATATAATAGATTGTGGCTTTGGCCGTGCGTTTAATCATTCTAAAGATTGATGACGGTTTTAATCTGTGCAAGATTTCTTTCTTCTCCGACGATTCTGAAATGCTGGACCCTTCCTTGGGCAATGTGATTTGTTTACGCTTGAGCCACCTGTGGAGACGGGAACGGCTTTGTCCCCATGGGCCCATATACACAATTTTGAATTTTATGCCCTTTGTTTTATCCAGTTTTTGTTCCAGCGCATCGATTAATGAACTTTTACCGGCGCCGTCAACTCCCAGAAGAGCAACATGAACTCCGTGTCCGTGATTGATTCTTGGGAAGATGAATCTGCGGTAAAAAACCCGAATGACATTCTTATATGAACGGGCTAATAGTCTTTTCTCTATAAATAATGCTGTATTTATCACTTTTTTGTTTTTTCTGCGGAATGATTCCGGTCTTTTGATAAAACGGTCAAATATAAAATAGATGTTCGGATCATCGATTTTGGTTCTCAGATAATCAATGTCAAGATCGCTTCCAATCAGTTTTTTAATCGAATCCAAATGTTTTGGCTGGATATGATACTTACCAAGGATATTATGATAAAAGTAGTGCAGCAACTGATCTTCCGGCGAAAGAACAGGATATTTGTTACTCAACAAATTCAGCCTTTCAAATATTCCGCTTATGTCCAAATACTCAACTCCATTTTGAATAAGAGCGTAATGGACATCAACCAGATACAGCTGATCCCTATCGAAGTGGGCATATACTTCCTTCTTCAGAAATTTGCGGGATTTCCAACATACAAAATTCATTTCGTGCATAATGCTCCTGAATTCAGCGATCTGAGTCGGCCAAATGAGTATATCCAATTCGTTTTCATCCAACGATTTAATATCCTCCACACGCAGGAAAGTGTATTTTATATTATGATCTCTTAAGTTATCAATTACCCTGATAAATAAGTTCTGTTTCATTATTACAGTGCCCATTAATCTCCTAAGGGATTATTTCAAAAATGAAACCAAAAAAGTGATTACTCTAAAAAATAATTAACACGATCTAAAACGGGGTTGATATTCTCCTTCATCCACTCTTCATTGGAATGATGCTGATAATATTTTAGCAGTTTATAAATTCGATCCACCCAATAATATAAGATTGCCAACTTCGGAGTGATGTAGGAAGTTTGTGTCGCCTCAAAGTAAAATGTGTATGAGGGAATAAACTCCTCCGGCACAGTATTAAACTTCTTCATAAAATCAACTAGTGAAGAATTTTTAAAATATTGGATGCGAACGCTCGTTGCCAGTAAACATGCGAGGTCGGTGATTGTTATTCCTTCACGTTCACTCTTATCCCAATCGAAGATTCCTTTTAACTTCATTTTCGAATCAAAAATCCCATTTTCAATTTTTAGATCCCCATGACAGACGCTTCGCATTACAATTTTGTTCTTTAATTTTGCATTCATTTCGCTTTTAATTTGATGAAACGCCCGCGTTGCTTCACAATCACTTTTGGTATTTTCAAGAATCGTATTAATTGAGGGAAGAACATAAGTTTCAAATTGTAAATCATCCATGGCTAAGTTTTCACCCAATTGAATATGAATTCCTGCAATGCCACGAAGCATTTCATCGTAGAGAGGGATGAAGCTATTATTCTGTTTGGCTAATGATTCAATTCTTTTTCCATCCCCAATTTTTTCTTCAATATAATAAGTGAACGGATTATCACGAACATACGATACTGCTTTCGGTACCAGTTTCATATCTTTGCTGTTGAGGAAGCTTACAATTTCTGCCTGTTTATGAATGCCTTCAACGGCAGTCTTATCCAACGGAAGACGTATTATATATTCTTTGTGCCCCACGAGAACATCGAGAATCAGAATTTTAGTCCCCGAGACAATAAATTGCCTGATTTTTTTTCTATTCAAATATGGACCTTTTGCAGTAGACTGTTGGTTTTGAATCTTATTAAATAATTCCTCCAAAAACCCAGGCTCAGGATTTGATGTATTTAATTTCCCTATTATTATCCGGTGATGTTTTTTAAAGTAAAACAACCCGATTTTATTTAGAATTCTTTTCGCTGGAGACCTTGGTTCATCTGGAATGACAGATTTGAAACTGCGTCTAACTAATCTCCGTGGTTTAAGAAGACTTGGTTCAACAAAAAAGTACCAGTTCAGTTTTAGAGACAGTCCGTGTAAATTATAGATTTGATTTTCAGTTAATGAAGACAACCGATTTTTAGTAAATCCCAAATGCCAAAACAATTTAGATAATGCCGTCTTTGGTTTTTTCGACCAGTCAAAAACAACGATACTTCCATCCGGTTCAAGATCCGTAATTATCTTGGACAATAATTGCTTATAGGAAGTATTTTCCAGGTCAAT
>Ga0209536_100000338_pt1 | contig 74735 bp, 59 predicted proteins | sample DeeMarSeWOR28_12_FD_187461 | JGI IMG/M metagenome (GOLD analysis project Ga0209536, IMG submission 187461) | Marine sediment microbial communities from White Oak River estuary, North Carolina - WOR-2-8_12 (SPAdes) (version 2) | ecosystem: Environmental > Aquatic > Marine > Intertidal zone >...
GGAAGCGATGGCAAGGGGGACACGAATTATTCAATTGAAGGTGAAGGAGATTGTTATGATGAATACCCCCTCATGATGCCATTTCAAAACCTATTTACTAATTACTCAATACTACTATCTGAGGGATGGAATCTTATTTCATTACCGTTAATCCAGAGTAATGAATCGATTGATAAAATTCTTAAAACAATAGACGGTAAATGGGACCACATTCGAAAATTTGATCCGCTCAGCGCAAACCCTTGGAAATCAAATGCAACCTTCAAACCCAATGTATTGAATGACTTTAACACAATAAATCACAAGCAGGGTTTCTGGATTAACATTACAGAACCTGACGTTTGGTTATTTATAAGGGGGTACTGGCCTACAAATACTCCTATCCAACTCTATGCAGGCTGGAATCTTGTAGGTTTCCCCACATTAGGCTTTGAATCGGTCGGAAACGCCCTCTGGGGCACAGGTGCGGATAAGGTCATGGTCTGCGATACCTCGGAGCCTTACCACATCAAGGAAGCAGGCCCCACTTATTTCATGAGGCCCGGAGAGGGATATTGGGTGCACGTGGTGGCGGATGCGACATGGGTTATCGACTGATGAGAGCAGGATGCCTATTCGCAAAAGATTTTTTCAGATTATCCGATTGAATTATTTGCCATACAAAGTCTTTTATATCTAAAAGTTATTGTAGATATTGGTGATTTAATGGGATTGGGAATAACCAAGATCTCCAAGAGCGGTCAGGTGGTCATCCCCGCCGAGATACGAGAGCTTATGGGTATTGAGCCAGCAGATAGGTTCCTCGTGATCAGCGAGGGCGACGACATCGTTCTCAGGAAAATAAAGAAACAAACCAGAAAGGACGAGTTCATTGAATTGCTGGAGAGCATGCAGGATGAGATCAAGAAGCGCGGGATAACGAGAGAGGACCTGGAAAAAACAATTATCGAGGTCAGAAAGGCCAAGAGGAAGGCCAAATGAGAATTGTGATGGATACCAACGTGTTGGTTTCCGCGTTTGGCTGGGATGGAACCGAAAGGGCCGTTTTACTCGAAACCCTGTGCGGGGAATACGACCTTCTGATAAGCGCTGACATCATTACCGAGTTCATTCACGTGTTTTCCCACAAGAAATTCTCGCACATACCGGTGGAAAAGATATGCCATTTCCTGGAGATATTGATGGAAACCTCAATATTGGTCGAAGTGAAAACGAAAATTTCAAGAGTGAAAGATGATCCTGAGGACGACAGAATCCTCGAATGCGCCGTTGATGGAAACGCCGACTCGTTTCCGGTGACAAGCATTTGTTGGATTTAAAAGTCCATAAAGGTATTGAAATACTCAACGCAAGATCATTTCTGGAAATGGTATAATCAAGGTTTTTCAAGCGGTTGATTATGGTCAGATTAGTTCAGGTCCAATGAGACGGCTCAGACGTACTCGCTCCAGCCCTTAACTTCGATTTCCTCCAACGACGTAGTTGAGAGGGCCTCGGCCAGCCTCTTGGCCAGCTGCGGGTTGGTGATAAGGGGGACGTTGAAGTCCACCGCCTTCCTGCGGATGAGGTAGTCGTTGTCCAGCTCTTCCTTTTCGATGTTCTTCGGGATGTTGATGACGAGGTCTATCTTGCCGTTGGCGATGTAGGTGAGGGTGTTGGGCTCCTTCTCATCCAAGGGCCATTCCAGCACCTCGGCTTTAATGCCGTGCTTCTTCATGAACTCGGCGGTGCCGCCGGTGGCGTAGAACCTGAACCCGAGGTCTTTCAGGGCCTGGGTGCTCTTGAGCAGGTCGGCCTTGCTCTTCGGCGGGCCGGTTGACAGGAGGATGTTCTTCTTGGGCATCTCGAAGCCGACCGCGAGGAGGCTCTTCAGGAACGCTTCGTTGAAGTCGTCGCCCAGGCAGGCCACTTCTCCGGTCGACACCATCTCCACTCCGAGGATGGGGTCGGAGCCCTTCAATCTGGTGAAGCTGAACTGCGGGGCCTTGACGCCCACGTAATCCAGGTCGAAGGCCGAGCGGTCGATGCGCGGGACGCGCTTGCCCATGATGATGCGGGTGGCGAGGTCTATTAAGTTTATCTTGAATACCTTGGAGGCGAAGGGGAAGCTTCTGGAGGCCCGCAGGTTGCACTCGATGACCTTGACCTCGTTGTTCTTGGCGATGAACTGGATGTTGAACGGGCCTGTGATGTTCAGGGACTTGGCTATCTGCCTGGCAATGTGCTTGACGCGGCGCATCGTCTCCAGGTATGTCCTCTGCGGCGGGAGGACGAGGGTGGCGTCGCCCGAGTGAACGCCGGCGTTCTCCACGTGCTCGGATATCGCGTAGCAATGGACCTCGCCGTTCCTCGCCACGGCGTCTATCTCTATTTCCTTGCCGCCGGTGATGAACTTGCTGATGACCACCGGCGTCTCTTTGCTCACCTCCGAGGCCTTCTTAAGGTACCGCTTCAACTCGGACTTGCTGAGGGCGATGCTCATGGCTGCGCCGCTGAGCACGTAGCTCGGGCGGACCAGGACCGGATACCCCACCTTGTTGGCGAACCTCTCGGCCTCCTCGATGCTCGTCAGCTCCTCCCACTCGGGCTGGTCGATGCCTAGCTTGTCCAGCAGCCCGGAGAACTTGTGCCGGTCCTCGGCGCGGTCGATGTCCTTCGGCGTGGTGCCGAGTATCCTCGCCCTCGCCTTGCCGAGCGGGAGGACAAGGTTGTTGGGAATCTGGCCGCCCATGGAGACGATGATGCCGAGCGGCGCCTCCCTCTCGTAGATGTCCATGACCCGTTCGAAGGACAGCTCCTCGAAGTACAGCTTGTCGCAGATGTCGTAATCGGTTGAAACGGTTTCCGGATTGCAGTTTATCATGATGGAGCCGTACTTCATTCTGCGGAGCGAGATGACCGAGTTCACGCAGCACCAGTCGAACTCAACCGACGAGCCGATCCTGTAGGCCCCGCCGCCCAGCACCACGACCTGCTTCTTCGCCTTGAAATCCAGGTCGTCTTCTGACGCGTTATACGTCGCGTAAAGGTAATTGGTCTTCGCTGGGAACTCGGCGGCAAGTGTATCGATCTGCTTGATGTTGGGCAGTATGCCCCTCCGCTTCCGGAGCCCCCTCACCTTCATCTCGTCGGACCCGATGGCCAGTGCGATCTGGAGGTCGGAGAAGCCCTTCTCCTTGGCTTCTCTAAGAAGGGAGATAGGCAGGGATTTCAACGACTGCCGGCCCAGCTCTTCCTCCACCGTCACGATGTTCCTGATCTTGTGCAGGAACCATGGGGTGATGCGGGTCAGCTCGAATATCCTGTCCGTGTCCAGGCCTCTCCTCATGGCCTCCGCCACGGCGAAGAGCCGCTTGTCGGTGGGGCGGCTCAGCTCCTTCTCGATGTCGTTGAACTCCATGTCGTTGCACGCCAGGCCCAGCGCGCCGACGTCCAGCATGCGGATGGACTTTTGCAGAACCTCCTCGAAGCTCCTGCCGATGGCCATGACCTCGCCCACCGACTTCATCTCCGAGCCCAGGCCCATCTCGACCCTCCTGAACTTCTGGAGGTCCCAGCGCGGGTACTTGAGCACGATGTAGTCGAGAGCGGGTTCGAAGCAGGCCGAGGTCTCCTTCGTGACGCTGTTGGACAGCTCTGTGAGGGCGTAGCCCAGGGATAACTTGGCCGCGATGAACGCGAGCGGGTAGCCCGTCGCCTTGGAGGCCAGCGCGGAGCTCCTGCTCAGCCGGGCGTTGACCTCGATTATCCTGTAGTCCTCCGAGTCGGGGTCGAGGGCGAACTGGATGTTGCACTCACCCACGATTCCTAAGTGGCGGATGACCCTGATTGAGATGGCCCTGAGCTTGAAGTTCTCTGATGCGCTCAAGGTCTGGACGGGCGCGACAACGATGCTCTCCCCGGTGTGGATGCCCATCGGGTCCAGGTTCTCCATGGAGCAGACGACGATGCAGTTGTCGACGTTGTCCCGCACGACTTCGTACTCCACCTCCTTCCACCCGCCGAGGAACTCCTCGACCAGTATCTGGTCGGTGAAATGGAAGGCCTTCTCCGCCAGCGCGGTCAGCTCCTTCCTGTCGTATGCTACACCCGAGCCCAGTCCCCCGAGGGCGTAAGCGATCCGGCACATGACAGGGTAACCTATAGAGTCGGCGGCCAGGAGCGCCTGCTTGACCGTCCCCACGGCGGAGCTCTTGGGGGTATTCAGGTCGATCTCGTTCAGTTTGCCGACGAAGAGGTCTCTGTCTTCCGTGTTCAATATGGCCTTCACAGGCGTGCCCAGGACCTCCACGCCGTGCTTCTTCAGGATGCCCTTCTTCTCCAATTGCACGCCGACGTTCAACGCGGTCTGGCCGCCGAAGCTCAGTAGGATGCCGTCCGGCTTTTCCTTGGCGATGACCTTCTCAACATATTCTACGGTGATGGGCAGGAAATAGACCTCGTCGGCCAGGTAATCCGAGGTCTGGATGGTGGCGATGTTGGGATTGACAAGGACGGTGCGGACGCCCTCCTCCTTGAGGGCCTTGATGGCCTGGCTGCCCGAGTAATCGAACTCGCCTGCCTGACCTATCTTGATGGCTCCCGAACCGAGTATCAGTGCCTTCCTGACCTTCCGCCTCATCCTATTGCCCTCACGAACATGTCGAAAATGAGCTCGGTATCGTCCGGGCCCGGCGAGGCCTCGGGGTGGAACTGGGTTCCGAAGAAGGGCTTAGATATGTGCATCAGCCCCTCGTTGGTCTCGTCGTTCTTGTTGAAGAACCACTCGCGCCAGTCCCGCGGCAGCGTCTCAGATCTCACCGCATAACCGTGGTTCTGGGAGGTGATGTAGCAGCGCTTCGTCCCCGTCTCGACGCAGGGCTGGTTCTGCCCCCTGTGGCCGTACTTCAGCTTGTAGGTCTTCGCACCCGCGGCGAGCCCCAATATCTGCGAGCCCAGGCAGACGCCCAATATCGGCGTCTTGTCGTCCAGGGCCTCCTTCACCCGGTCGATTGTGTCCCTGCACATTATGGGGTCACCGGGGCCGTTCGAGATGATGATGCCGTCGGCCTCCTCGGCCAGGAAGTCGTGGTCCCATGGAACCTTCTGGACAGTGAACCCGCGCTGCAGGAACGCCCTGATGATGCCGTTCTTGACGCCGCAGTCGATTACGACGACCTTTTTCCCGCCGCCCTCGTAATGTACCGGCCTGGTCGAGCTGACCTCGGCGACGAGGTTGCGCCTGTTAGGGTCCTCGAGCCCGACCCTCTCGCCCTTGAACACTATCTTCCCGAGCATCGTGCCCTTCTCGCGAAGTCGTCTCGTCAGCGCCCTGGTGTCGATGCCGTGGATGCCCGGTATGTCGTTCTCCAGAAGCCACTCCGGGAAGGACCTCTTCGCGTTCCAGTGTGAATATGAATCCGGCCTGCACGCGAGGACCACGCCCTGGACATGAATATTATCTGATTCAAAGAATTTTAATAACTTGCCGTTCCTGTCGTCACCGGGCACGCCGTAGTTCCCGATGAGAGGGTAGGTGAACGTGAGTATCTGGCCGCGGTAGGAGGGATCGGTCAGGCTTTCCGGGTACCCGACCATTCCGGTGTTGAAGACCACCTCGCCGCTGACAGACCTTTCCGAGCCGAAGGAGTAGCCTTTGAACTCCGTCCCGTCCTCGAGAACGAGCGTGCATTCGCTTCCCTTATCGCTCATGCCAATATCCCCTTCGCGCAGAACAGCCATCCTTCAACCTAATCAACATTTCACCCACCATGACACCGCTCATTATAACCCTTTTCATGACGGACAACATCCTCGCGACCGCGATGGAATTCTGCGGGGCATTCCTTCTCCCCATATAGCCATTCCCCACACACTGCAAGCGGTCGGAAATAATATTTATCAGGGCTACTTCTCCCGAACCATGAAGATGCGCGGCCAATGCGTCAGCTGCCTCATGCGAAGGATACTGATGGAGATAAACGAGGTCGACCCCTCCAAGGAGATGGAGGTGATGGAGGCATGCACCGTCATGCTGGGGCAGGAGTTCCGCGCGGGTGTCGTTTCGGCGGAATGCGCGACAAAGATACACAGGCTGGCATATGACCTGCTCGGTGCCGACCCGTATATCCGGTTGAAGCGCGGGAGCAACGAGCAGGCGCAATCCCTTTTCCCGAGGGCGGAGGAGTTCGTCAACGACGCGCCCGATGCCTTCAGGGCGGCGGTGTTGTGCTCGATAATCGGCAACGTGCTGGATTACGGCATACACAAGGAGCTGGACAGGCCCGATTTCCTGCTGAGGAGCTTCGAGAGCCTGCTCGAGGAGGGCCTGGGTGTGGACCACACGGCTCGGTTGAAGGAGCACCTGGAAAAGGCGGAGAGTGTCCTTTACTTCCCTGACAACGCCGGGGAGATAGTCTTCGACCAGCTGCTCATCCGCGAGATCAAGAAGCTGGGGGCGGAGATAACACTGGTGGCCAAGGGGGAGCCGATACTCACCGACGTGACCCTCGAGGACGTAAGGGACCTGGGCATTGACAAGCAGGTCGACAGGGTCATAACCACCGGCGGTTTTGCGGTAGGATTCCCGTTCTGGGCCATGAGCCTAGAACTTGAGGACGCGATCGAGAGCACCGACCTCATCATCTCGAAGGGCATGGGCAACTTCGAGTGCTTCACTGAGATAGAACACGGCCCGATAGCCTATCTGATGAGGACGAAGTGCCTGCCGGTGGCCGAGGCCCTGGACGCGCCATTCGACAAGAACGTGGCAATGGTCTTTGATTGAACATCGTAGTTTTATTTATCGAAAGTACACACTCGATATTCAACGATTTGGAACATAAATAAGACGGTTCACTGCATCTTCATCAGGTCCTTTTCCACGATGGCCGCCATGGGGTCAAGCTCGATCTCCTTGTAGAACTTCAGGGCATCCTTGAACTCCTTCAGGGCCCTCTCCTTCTCCCCCATGGCCTTGAAGCCCTTTCCGAGCTCGTAGGTATATCTGGCAACGTAATGGAGCATGTGAACTTCCGCGTAATATTCGATGGACTTCCGGTAATATTCCTCCATCTTGTCCCACTCTTCCTTTTCCCGATAATACATGCCGTAGACGTGATAGGCCCCGGCTAGACCTGGCGTGCTGTCTATCTTCTCGAGCATGTCAATGCTCTTGTCAAGCATCTCCTTTGCCCTGTCCATCTCCCCCATGTTGACCAGCACCTCGGCGGAATTGAACATGGTGAAAGCCTGGACGTACACCCATCCTCCCTTCTCGCCGAACTCCTCTCCAAGCTTGAAGTTCTCGAGGGCGTTCTCCCAATCCTTCATGATCAGGTAGGTGTCCCCGAGGTTGTTGTAGGCCCTTGCAAGGTCGCGGTAGTTATCGGTGTTCTTCAGTTTTGACAGCGCCTCGACATAGTTGGTGATGGCCTTTGCCAGCTCGTTGCGGCCCTGGTACACGTTGCCGAGGCCGACGTGGGCCGCCCCGATGTCGGAATCGTCCTCGCCCTTCTTGACGGCCTGCATGTAAGCGGCAAGGGATCTCCTGAAATCGCCCTTGTACCAGTAGATGTCGCCGATGTGAATGAAAGACCTCGATATGTGCCTCGGGTCCTTGGCCTCCTCAGCTTCGATAAGACCCTTCTCGAAAAGCGCCAGCGCGAGGTCGAAGTCCGCCTTCTCCTTGTGGAGCGTGCCCATGAGATTGAGGTACTTGGCCTTCGCGGCCTTGTTGTCCTGCTCGTTGGCATCGGCCAAGAGCTTGTCGATGTACTCCGAGGCCTTGGAGAACTCCCCTGCATACAGGCTTGCCACCGCGAGGTTCTCGAGCATCTCTGCCTTGTGGATGTCGTCCTCCATCTCGGCCAGCTCGTCTAGGTCCTGCAGCTTGCCGATGTCCCTGTAGACCCTTTTGGCCTTGTCATACCCGCCGCACGTCTTCATCAACTCGGACAGCCGGCTTGCCAGCGCCGGCAGGTCCTCCGGCCTGATGTCGTCCTCGATTATGTTGAGATGAAGGCACTGCTTGCTCAGAATCGACGCCCCCAGGGACTGCATCTCCCTCTCCATGATGTCCTTGACCTTCGCCGAGAGCTCGGAGCTCATCGATTACGAATATGTCATTTCCCCTATTAAATGTTATACCTGATTCAAAACGCCCTCTCGCACTCCACTCCGGCTTCAGCACAAATTATCTCCACATCAGCGTACACCTTCTCCGCCCACCCCCGACTGCTCGCCAGCCTGAAAATAACCGCGCTCTCCTCCCCGAGGGCCATCTCCATCCTCTTTTTTACGATCGGTTTGAGCCGCAGCTTGTCGTATAAAACACGTTTGCAGCCCGTATCGCGGATAACCCTGAGTGCTGTCTCCAGACTATCAACAGAATCATTCATCGTTGGAATTATCGGCCCCAGGAAGGCCCACGTACGGATGCCGTTGTCGGTCAATTCCCTGAGCGCTGCGATCCTCCTTTGCGGCGGGACAGCACCGGGTTCGAGCCTTCTAGCCAGCTCCTCGTCCATCGTCGTTACCGTGAAGCCGACCTCCGGGTCCTTCATCCTCTTCAGTATTTCGAGGTCGCGGAGGACGAGGTCGGACTTGGATTGGATAGAAACGGTACAATCCGAATTTGTTAACTGTTCAAGGCAGTAACGTGTGATTTTTCGTTCTTTTTCTATCGGCTGATATGGGTCGGTGACCGTCCCCACGCCGACCGTCCCCTTGAGCTTCTTGCGCTCTTTCGCTAGGAGATTGGGTGCATTGGTTTTGATATCAACACGTGATCCCCAGCCCTCCCAATTCGGGTCCCTGAGAACATCGGGGGAGTAGCAGTATACGCATCTGTGAGCGCATCCTCTGTACGGGTTGATCGCAAAATCCAAACCTGGTAGGCGCGACTTCGAGACGACCGTTTTAGCTTTCACGGCCCTTGTGTCCATGCTCCTCCTCCAAAGTCGGTTCGAACGCCTTCTTTCTCGGGTCCAGGAAGTCCTCAAGGCGGCGCTGGTACAGCATGTCCTTCAGTATCCCGCTGGTCTTTATCCACCGCTCCATGGGGATGGCCATCTTGGTGGAGATGTGGTCGAGGGCTTGTGACAGCGTGTCGAACTTGCTTGGAGGATTTTTCACGGCCTTTCGCACGTTCTCCCGCACGTTCCAAACGCCCACCGGCATGATGTATCCGGGGTGCGCTTCCCTGAATATCACCACTCCTGCCTGGCGGTTCCTTGCCGTCAAATTCTCGTTGACAGCAAGCCTTGCCGAGTAATAACAGCCGCCGATCTTGGCGTATGTCCTCCGGGGCTTGTAGAACTCGAAGTCAGAGAACAGCACGATGCCTTCACCGTAGGGATTCCAGACGCTCCTCGGATACCAGGCCTCGATGAGCTCATACCTCCACGAGCAGGGCATCATCAGTATCTGCCAGCGGTTGTCGAGTTCTTCTGTCTCGTACACCTCGAACTCGTTGATGAGCGGTGCGTGCCGGGTCCTTTCCAGCAGGTTCTTGCCGAGTATGTCGTCGACCGCGGTGATGCTCCACCTTGTGGGCACGAACCTGCGCCGCTTGCCAACGCCGAATGCGCCTACGCTGAAGGCCTTCTGTATCCTCGAGACCAAGATGTTGTTGGCATAAAGGTCTTTTACCGCATCAACTGCCTTAAGGTCTGTGTCCGAATAGGCCCTGTCCACCCTCTGATCTATCCTGATGTTGCCGAGGTTCATGCTCCTCAGGGGGGCCGAGGGGCCGAAGGGCTGCACCTCGGTGTCGAATGTCAGCCTTCCTGTAGGGCGCCTGACGAACTCCGCCTCCATGCTTGCGGAGAGGGAGCCGAGGGCGAGCTCGCGTGTGTCATCGACTAGACGGCCGCCGTTCTCCACGTTGGTGACCTCGGTCCTGTGCATTCCCCGAACCAGTTGCATTCTCATACTGACGATGTCCTCGATGGTAAGACCTGGCCACTCCTCGGGGAGGTCCATGAGACTGGTGTCGCCGGTCACCGGGGGCACAAGGGGCCCGATGAAGACCTTCGGGTATCCGTAGCGGCCCACGAAGACGCTCGGCGGCGATGAGCCGGCTATCGAATCCGAGATGGTCAGGTCCTTCGACTTAGAATATGCATGATACTTGGCCAGGACAGGGCACCGGTCCTTTCCGCAGAGGAGCCGGGAGCCCTTGCAGGCCACGCACATGGAGGTGGCACCGCCTCCCTTGATGTCCACTCTGGCCTTCTCGAAAATCCTGTCATTCCTGTTGGCTTGACCCGTCCATCCCAACGACATGATACTGCCATAGCATATGTCGCCGGGAGCATATATAAGGATTGACCGGGGGTAAGTGAAAGTGAATCATCCGTTTACAATTATATGAAATGTTTACACGACTTTCACTTAGTAGCTCATCCAATCTACAACCGAGTCGTCAACAACACACAAAAGGTTATATCCAAATCTCGCATTATCTGGGACGGTGGAAAGATGGACAATCTACAGTTATTCTTCACCGTAGCATTGATGGGATTCTCTCTGATTCTGTTCGTGATATCGGCGATAGCCTACAAGCGCATCGGCAGCCCGAGGTTGCTGCTGGTGAGCCTGGCTTTCTGCCTGTTCTTCGCAAAGGGTCTCCTGTTGATGCTGGGTCTGTTCGTTGTAGACGTTGAGAAGGTATTTAATTCAACAGTATGGATAATAATTCTCGACTTCGGCATAATGGCTTTCCTCTACCTAAGCATCGTAAGGAAATAGGACAGGAGAGGATGGAAGAAGAGGTCCTTGAACTGGAGAACCGCCGTAAGATATACCAGCTCGTCTCCAAGTATCCTGGTATGTACCTCAGAGAAATCGAGAAGGAGATAGGTCTCTCGATCGGCGTCCTGGAGTATCACCTCAGCTACCTGGAGAAGAAGGAGATACTTTCGGTTGAAAGGGAGGGCCACAGGAAGAGGTACTTCATACGGGAGGACGTCAGCTTCGGCGACAAGGCGACCATCGCCCTGCTGCGCCAGGAGATCCCCCGGCGAATCGTGATACACCTCATGCTCAACCCCGACTCCAGCTTCCAGGACGTGCTTGCGCAGTTCAACATCTCGAAGTCCACGCTGTCGTTCCACATGAAGAAGCTGACAAGCCAGGAGCTTGTCCTGACCGAGAAGGTGGGCAGGGAGACGTACTACAAGGTCGGCGACCCGGAGGACACGGCCAGGATCATCCTGACCTACAAGGCGAGCTTCCTTGACAGCGTTGTGGATCGTTTCGCTGAGATCTGGGAGGGCATTGGTACATGACGATCTCAGCACCTTTACTACCCGCCCTCCCCCGAGGGTATTGGTACATGACGATTTCCTACCCAAAATACCCTCCCACTCTTGGTTGGATAAAGTTTCTAATGATGACTATGGAACTCAAGACCTGCCATAATATCACCAAACTGCAAACTAACTCAATACATCTCCAAGCTTGTCCAGACGTCGCGCTTCACTGATCTCGCGGGCAATTCGTTGGCCCGTGGAAACGCCCGCTTCGACCAGGTCGGAGTAGGGTGACCCAGATATGTTGATGTTGGTTCCGGCGACTATCCTAGACGATATCTCGAAGACAACGAACTCCAGGTCGTCGTTGACTATGGTCTCGAGGCAGAAGGGCCCCATCATGCCGCCGAAGAGCTCCAGCGAGCGCTCGACGACGCGCTCGCCCATGTCGAAGACCTTGGGAAGCAGGGATTCCCTTATGACCAGGGGGAGGTTACCGGTGACGACGAAGGACGGGTAGATTCCCAGGCGCTTCAGCTCCTCCTGGGAGCCCAGCTTGTACATCTCGTCGATGTTGGTCTCGTCCCTGCGGTCCATGCCCATGAGCTCCAGGCTGCCCTTCGACAAGCGGTAGCCGTCGGTTTTTATTGGAGAATAAAAATAATGTAAATAATATCTTGTTCCGAGAATATATTCTTGTATCATGTACTTCTGGGTGTGATCGATGCCCAGCTTGAAATCGTGGTAGTCCTTGGCGATGAAGAAGCCGCGGCCGCCCTTTGCCCCGTGGTACTTCACGAGGACGGGGCGGTCTATCTCCTTGGGGTCCTCGATTATGTCGGGCATCTTTATGCCCGCCGAGGTCAGCCACTCCCTCTCCATGTTGCGGTCGGATTCCCAGGCGAGGACGTTCCGGTTGCCGAATGTCGGCAGCGGTATCTGTGTGAACTTGTCCGCACCGAGGTATTCGACAAATGAGCCGTGGGGGATCAGTATCGCGTTCACGGAGGAAAGCTCTTCGGCCCTCTCGAGTATCCGGGGATATTCATCGACGACGAAGAACTCGTCCGGCTTGGCAAGCGGGAACGCGTCATAGAACCTGGGGGGTTTCCCGATGGCGATGCCTATGGTCTTGAACCCCTCCTTCTTGGCGCCGGCGAATATCTGAAGACTGCTGTGGGAGCACACCGTAGCCACTGCTAGTTTATCCTTGTCATAATCATGGAGCATCCGGTCGATGTCTTCCTTTGCTACCATAGTGGCGAATAAGGAAAGTTCGATTTATAGATTGTGGTGGACCAAAGAATCTGAAAGTGTGGGCCGCGGTGTGTCGCCCGCAGCCCATTTACTCTGAAATGCCGGGTGTTCTGTGCTCCACTCACCAATTTACTATCCAAATAGCATCCGCAGGCACATGCACCCAATATCCCTCGCCCGGGTTCATCGGGTCTGCCGGGCCTATCGGGCTTATCCTGTAGGGAGCGGCGCCGTCGAAGGCCTCGACCGGCATGTCATATCCCGTACCTCCCAGTGCGATACCCGACTGCATCGGGACCAGCGACGGGTAGCCGACAAGGTTCCAGCCGTTCAGCAATGGCATGTTCAGGGGCGAGCCGAACTTGTCGCCTCTTACGGTAAGCACCGTGGGTGCGGTGATGTGTATCCAGTATGCGTTGAAGTGGTTCATCTCGTGGAGGTCGTTGAGCACGGCCGGTCTGTGCAGGTTGGTGGACAGCCAGGTGTCGGTGGCCGGGTCGTATGCCTGTATCACGTCCCAGGAGCCGTTGATGCTCTCCAGTACCGCGCCCGGGGCCCAGTCGAACTGCCTCACCGGAAGCGATATCAGGTTCCAGCCGAGCTGCAGCGTGATGTTGAACTCCGTGTACTCGTACGGGGCCTTCAGGGGGTACCTGTCCACCGGTGTGTAGTTGTGCTTAATGGCGACCATGTGCTCGCAGACCGTGTAATAGAGCGGAGGCACGGGTATGCCGTAGCCCGAGAAGTATCCCGGCAGCCAGAAGCAGTTCGGCGGCAGAACGGGATGCGGAGCGCCGGGCAATGCATTGTACTCATCGTGCGAGACGTTGGTCGCGTTGTTGTAGGCGAACAGGTCCGCGATGGGATTGGCGATGTTGTAGATGGGGTCGCTGAGGCTTATCAGGAACCCGCCCATCTCGACGCCCGCGACCGTGACGATGTGCCCGAACAACCTGTTGCCGCTGTCGTCGTAGAATCCCAGGAACAATATCACGGCGCTGTTGTTCTGCTGCTCGAACCCGACCTGCTCGAAGAGGGGCCAGGCCCTTTCGAGGACCGTATAATTGGCATCCATGCCCCGGTCCACGAGGTATTGGTCAAGGCCAAGGGTCATGCGGTTGACGTCCGTGTCCCCTATAAGGTTCGTCTGGAAGTAGTCGGCCATTGATCCGATGAGCAAAGGCGGGTTGTCCGAGTCGTGGTCGTCGCCCACGCCCATGTCCTTGACCAGGGAGTGTGTGTCGTTGCCGTCACCCGGTATGCCTGAATGGTCGGCGAACTTCGAATCCAGCCACCACAGGGCGTTTGCCGCGGAGACCGGACCGCAGTAGGCGAACTCCATAGTGTCGTCGCCGAAGGGCGGCGTTTCCAGGATATGGTTGGGTCCCGGCGCCACGCAAATCCCGTTCGGGCCCGGGGTCGGGTCGACCAGGATGTCGTCCCCGGCAATGCCCGAGTCTATGACGCCGTTCCCGCCGGCGTTGATGGTCATCCAGGGTGCCTGCTTCTGATCGAAGTCGGGCATCCCGGCCGGAGCGTAGTTCGGGAAGGCCGAGCTGTTGGCCCAGCCCATGTAGGCGTCGTGGTTGATGTTGATGTAAGGGGTGTCGCCGATGCCGTCCGAGCCGAGCATGTCCTGGTCCGGGCCGTTGTTGATGTCGATGCCGGCATAATCTGACCAGTAGTTGCCGCCGGCGGGATAGCCGGCGTCCCACAGGTTGTCGCCGTTGTCGTAGGCCTGGCGCCAGACGTTGTCGATGATGTTGTTGTGGTAGATGTGGCCGCCCGTGCAGTCCACCAGGCTGATGCCGTAATTGGTGTTGTTGGCCACAAGGTTGCCGCTGATGTCGAAGTTCTGGCATTGTTCCATGTGGATGCCGTCCCGCGTGTTGTTCTCGAACCTGTTGTTGATTATCTGGAAGTTGGACTTGTTATAGTAATTCGCATATGGTTGGGGGTGGCCGATGTCGAAGGGCGCCGGGTGATTGCCGCCCTCGAGTCCGGTATAGGTGATATACTTCGAAGAAGAGCCTATCTTGTTGTTGTTTATGTCATTGTTACGGATCAGGATCTCGGAGAACTGATTGAGGTCAGAGTCCTGAAACAATATCCCCACGTCGTTGGTGTTCACGTCGTTGTTGTTGAAGTCCAACACCAGTTGGTCGTCCAGAGGACTGTCAGCAACCTTGAGGTAGGCGACCGCGCCGATGGGCTGGTTCTGTATCACGTTGCCGTTCATATCAAGCAGGACGAGGTCCGAACCGTCGATGTCCAATATGAAGCGCATACCTGCATCCCTGTTCCAGTCATATCTGCAAAACTCTGAGGATGTGTGCAGACGCACGACGTCAAAGCTGCCCGAGGCATCAAGCTCCAATCCTGTCCCGCAATCGAGGAAATCATCCTGTTCGAACGATATGTCGAAAGCCGTGGAGAAGCCGCTCTCCAGGTTGATGGCCGCGCCCTTCGAGCAGTTCTCGAAGGTGTTGTTGAATGAATTGATGTTGGTATTGTTCGCGTTTCCGTTCGCGGTAATATTGACCCCGTCCCCGGAGCAGTTCCTGAACGTGTTGTTCTCCAGGTTGATGTCGACCGCGTCGCAGGCGTCACCATCGATGCCGACGTCGCCATCGATACCGTCCTCGCAGTCCTCGACGCAATTGTCCAGGAAGTCGATGATGCCGTCGGTGTCGTTGTCCGGTGGGTCCGGAAGGGGATTCACGAACTCGAAGCGCACGGCATCCGCGATGACGGTGCCTATGTTCGATTCCTTGATCTCCACCCTGGATTCCTCGCCGATGGAGAAATCGAATCCGTTCAGGGAGTTGAACACGTTACAGTTATCGAAGGTTATTGTGCCGCCGCCGGTCGCGTTCACCCTTGCGGCCGTTTGGTTCTCGCCCTGCAGCGACCCGTTGAATATCGTTATCTGACTGTTGTATGAATAGAATGCATAGGTATCATATGCGTGAACGGTCAGGTTCCTTACGTTGAACCCGCTGGACCTGGTAAACACAACGCCGACGATTCCAGGCTTGCCTGTGAAGTCCCAGTTCTCGTTGTTGCCGCCGAGGTTGTGTGAATTGGTGGAGACCACGACTGGCCCGTTGTTCGCGTTCGAATCGGTTATGCTTACTCCCGTTATGCTGATCTCTCCGGTGGAATCCCGGAGGGTCACCACACCCCAGTTGCTGCGCCCGTGGCTGTCGGACCACCTGAGCTCTCCTGAGTTCTCGAAGGTCAGGCCGGAGCCTCCCCTGTTGTCAGGGGGGAACATGGGTGCTTGCCCTTCCTCCGCCCCGATTATCTCGGGATTGCCGAGAATCTCCAACCTCGAGCCAAGCGGACAGTTGATGGCGTGGATGCCGTCTCCGCCGTCGCCGACGTCGAGCAATCCGGTGCCGCCGTCCATGGCAAAGTTGTCGCCGCCCCGGCCGCCCTCGATGTGGTTGTTGTTGGAGACCTTCAGGCTGCCCACCGGGTTGAAGTCCGTGACGTAGATGCCGTGGCCTCCGTTGCCGCTGTAGCCGTCCATCGGGGCCAAGTTGTCGCCGCCCAGGCCCCCGCGTATGTCACCGTTGCCCTGTATCTTGACGGCGTGCTGGTCCGTCATCCAATCCCCGTTGTCGGGCAGGGGGGAGATGTGAATCCCGTTGCCGCCGTCGCCCGCAGGCTGCATGTCAAAGTTATTGAAGCCGCCGTTCCCGCCTGCTATCCAGGGGTTGTTCTCGATGACAAGTTGAGGTCCGGGGAACACCAGGCCGTCGAAATTGTCCACATGTATGCCGTGACCCCCGCTTGTCACGGGGCCGAAGTTGAAATCGTCACCGTCACCGCCGTTGATGGTGTTCTGGGAGATGGTGGTGTGCCATGCGTTCGGGGCCAATCCCGTGATCTCGATGGCGTTCCCGCCGGGGAGTCCCGAGCCGGCAAGCGCATCCCAACCAGTTATGGTGTTCGACCAGATGTCGGCGAAGGAGCTGTCTATGTAGATGCCGGCATCCACGTTCATGTAAATTCCGTTGTTTGCCACGAAGCCCCCGTCGAAGTTCCAAAGGTGGACACCGTATATGTTGTTCTCGTAGATCTCATTGCCGTCAATGGCCGGTCCGGCCCAGCCCTGCGCGTACACTCCGACGTTGTTCCAGTAAATCCAGTTGCCGAATATCATCGAAGAGCTATCCACGGTGTATATGCCTACGTCACAGCCGTGGATTTGATTGTTCTCTATCATCGGCCCGCCCATCACGTTAATGAATTGTATGCCGGATTGGGCGCACTCGTGTATCATGCAGTTCCGAATATCCGTCATGATGGTGTTCTCGGCATAGACCCCGTCAACGGCCAATAAGATATCGACGCCGTTGAGCATCAGGTTCCCGCCCATTGCCCGGAAGCCCTGCCAGCTTCCGGCCGGCCCGGGGGCCATGAACTGCGCTCCCATGCCTGTCATGCCGTCGAACATGCCCATGTTCATGATTTCTATCTTGATACCAAGGCCGGGATCGATGTCAACGTGCTCTCCACCCATCAGGTAGATGCGGTCGTTCGGCGATATGATGAGGTCCTCGTGAAGCTGATAGACCCCTCCGCCGCCTGTCACGGCCCCTCCGGAGAACATCACGAGGTCGTCGAAGTTCCAGTTCTCGCCTGTTCCGGGCGTAATGTACCCCCGGGCGTTCTGGGTCCCGAAGGGTATGGCGACCAGCATACCGGCCGCAACCATGCTGACAATAATCATCAAGGAAAACACTTTCCTGCTTTTCACTCCCAAATCCGTCATCTCAATCACCTAAAAGGCATCTGCCCATTATTGCAGTTATAGTTAGGCAGACTATTTGATTTTTTCGTATAAGTGATGTAGAGGATTGTACAATGAGATGTTGGGGGGTTGCAAATAGAATTGGGGAGAGGGCATGGCCATCGCTCCTTCCCGGGAAAGTGCGCGGCCTTCACTTCCTCTCTGATCAGAAACGGATTGTGCCAGGGTTTACACAACCATTAAATACTCCCCCCCGCTGCCCGCAGGCGATGGACATATACTTCGCCATTGCGGTAATCGTGGCGGTCTTCGCAATTGTCAACCCGATAGGCAACGTATCGTTCTTCGTTGCCTTGACCCAGGGTTATTCACGAGCGGAGCGTAACGCCGTTATAAGGAAAGTCATCATCGTTGCGACAGGTGTCCTATCCGTCTTTGCGCTTGTCGGGAATTTCATATTCGACATCTTCAGCATAACCATTCCCGCCTTCAAGATTGCCGGGGGCCTGCTCCTCCTGACCATCGCTTTCTCCATGATGCAGGGCAGTCACCCCAAATCCAAGGTCACCGACAGGGACAAGGAGGAGGCCCTTGCAAGGGAGGCCGTGGGCATCGTGCCGCTGGGCATACCCATGTTCGCCGGACCGGGTGCGATAACCACCGTCATGATATACATGTCCGAGGCCACGATGGAGGGCGTCGCATTGGACCAGATAGCCCTCGTCTTCATGGCCATCTTCATCACGATGGCATTGTCGTTTGTGATACTGTATTACGGCGAGAGGATTTTCGAGAGGATCGGCAGGATGGGAGCGCTGGCCTTCTCGAGGATAATGGGTCTCATACTCGCGGCGATATCTGTCCAGTTCATGATGGACGGGATCATAAAATTCATCATCGATAGTGGTGTAATATAAGGTCTCTCATTTGCCTCTGATAGTGAATAACCGGCCGCCGTCGGTCTCCATCTTCTTCGAGGCGTCTAGAAGGTCGATGCAATCAAAGCAAAAACCGTGCCTCATGTCGTCGGGGAGCAGGACGAGGGGCTTGCCGCATTTCCTGCAGGCACCACCGAAGTCGGGGGAGTCCTGGATGCAGCGAATGTCAGGCCTGATATCAAGCATCTCCATGCAGTAAATTCCCCCCAAATCTGAGCAGGAAGGCAGGGTATAATGTAAATCTATAAATAGCTTGTTTTTATTACACGATGACTGATATAAGAGAGAATAGGCACATAGGGGAAACGCTTATTAACTTCCCTTCGCATAGGGTATATCGCTAAGAAAATTTCCCCAATCATCATCAGGATGAACTCTTCCCCACTTGGGCGGAGCGATTCTCTCTCCAACCTTAGGCTTCAAGCCTAAAAACGCTCCGCCCTTTTTTTATATGTTCCTAGTCAGCCAGTGCTCTGTCAATATGATTCAGATAACATAATTTAAGTAGGCATTTGACATTCCGCGACCGTGGAAAAATGATGGTCGCCGAAGTGAGGGTGCGTTTGAAGAAGGGAGTGGCGGACCCGGAGGGTGCGAACACGAAGAAGGCGCTGGAGCTTCTGGGATTCTCAGAAGTAACCGGCGTGGAGTCGTCGAGATGCTTTTCCATATCTCTCGGGACTGACGACGAATCGCACGCAAGGGAGCAGGTCGAAAGGATGTGCCAGAACCTCTTGGCGAACCCTGTCATCCACGATTACGACGTGACGCTGAAGAGGGTTGAGTAGATTGCCTTCTGACGAGTTTTACAGGACCGTCGACGCGACAATTCCATTGAGCGAGGTCCTGATATCGAATGCCGATGACAGCACACTTGAGCGAATCGCCGACGGGAGCGGGACCGGACTCAGCCTCGATGAGATGAAGATGATCGCCAAGTACTTTGGAGACAAGGGACGGAATCCCTCCGACGTCGAGCTCCAATCAATAGGCCAGGCATGGTCCGAGCATTGCTGCTACAAGAGCTCCAAGCCAATCCTTCGGGAGTTCGTGTTCGGCATCGATACCTGCGACGTAATCGACCGCGGCGATGCCGGCGTCATGAACTTCGACGAGGAGCACGCTTACGCCCTGCGCATCGAATCCCACAACCATCCGAGCGCGGTGGAGCCCTACGGAGGGGCAGCGACCGGAATAGGCGGCATCATAAGGGACGTCCTCTGCATGGGATGCCAGCCCATCGCCTTGATTGACCCGCTGTTCTTCGGCCCGCTGGGAACAGCCCCGGATGACGTGCCGAGGGGGACCAAGCACCCCAGATACCTTCTTTCGGGCGTCGTGGGTGGCATTCGCGATTACGGCAACAGGATAGGCATACCCACGGTAAGCGGCGGTGTTTACTTCGACGAATCCTACATCGGCAACTGCCTGGTCAACGTCGGCTGCGTGGGCATCGCGAGAAAGGACGACCTTTACCGCAACCGTGTCGGCGGTGTGGGAGACAACCTGGTCCTGGTTGGGGGAAGGACAGGACGCGACGGCATACACGGCGTGACGTTCGCATCCGCCGTCCTGAAGGAGGATTCCGAGACTGAGTCCAGGGGCGCGGTGCAGCTGGGTGACCCGATAATGAAGGAACCCCTTATTCATGCCGTCCTCGAGGTGGGCAGAAGGAAGCTAATAACCGGAATGAAGGACCTGGGCGGAGGTGGGCTCTCCTGCGTCTGCGGGGAGCTGGCCTTTGCAGCCGGCTTCGGGGTCGAGGTCCGGCTGGACCGGGTCCCCCTCAAGGAAGAGGGGCTGGCCCCCTGGGAGATATGGGTCTCCGAGAGCCAGGAAAGGATGATGCTCGCAGTGACCGACGACAACCTCGACGAGGTGCTTCACGTCTTCAGGTTCTACGATGTCCCTGCAACCATAATAGGGAAGGTCATCGAAGAGAAGGTGGCCAGGGTGTTCTTCCGGGGCGTCAGGGTACTCGAGCTCGACCTTGACTTCCTGACCGCCGGGCCGGAATACTGCAGGCCCAGGAGCAGCACGGACCCGAGGGAGGCCGTCGATGATGTCGTCCCACCGGAGATAGACGATTATTCACCGGTCCTTCTCGATATTCTGGCCTCGCACAACGTCTGCAGCAGGGACTGGGTCATCAGGCAATACGACCACGAGGTCAGGGGGAACACGGTGGTCAAGCCGCTGCAGGGGGTCATCGGCCACAACACCCACGGGGACGCGGTCGTCATGAAACCGGTAGAGGATTCCTGGAAGGGCATCGCGCTGTGCACGTCCAGCAATCCCTGGGCTACCTCTATCGACCCGTATCGGGGAGGCAAAGGCGCGGTGGACGAGATGTGCAGAAACCTCGTTGCCGTGGGGGCGAAGCCCCATTCCTTCTCCAACTGCCTAAACTTCGGCAATCCCGAGAGACCGGACAGGCTGGGCTCGTTCTACGAGACAGTAAGGGGCCTGGGCGAGGTGGCGGCCGCGCTCGACCTTCCTATCCCGTCCGGCAACGTCAGCTTTTACAACGAGTCCGAATCGGGCTCCGTCCTGCCAACGGCCGTCCTGCTGGGGGCCGGGCTGATCGACGATGTTCGAAAGGCGGTTACGACTGACCTCAAAAAGGAGGGCAATTGGCTGTACCTGGTGGGCGAGACCAAGGACGAGATGGGCGGTTCGGCGTTCTATCGTGAAAAGGATGGCTCGAGCCCGATAGTACCGGACGTTGACATCGAGGTCCTTATCAAGACCATGAACGCCATGCTGGTGGCCATGGACGGCGGCTTCGTCCGCAGCTGCCACGACCTGTCGGACGGCGGGCTCGCGGTGACCGTGGGCGAGATGTGCATCGGCGGCCAGCTGGGTGCGGGCATCGACCTGTCCGCGCTGGGCAACCTCCGCTCCGACGTGAAGCTCTTCTCGGAATCCAACACGCGCTGGCTCGTCGAGGTCGAGCCTGTTAGCTCGGAGATATTCGAGAAGACCATGGATGGCCTGGCATGCTGCAGGCTCGGCGAGGTGAAGGGCAGGGACCTTATCATCAACGACGGGGAAAGGACGACTGTCAAGCTCAGCGTCGGGGACATCGAGGAGGCCTGGAGCAGCTCCCTCTGGAGCGCAATGGAGGGTCCTTGATCCAGACCGAAGGGATGAACCTCGTTCTCGTCCATCAAGCGTGATCAAAATTAAAAAATCGAATACCCTTCAATATCTGACCTTGGTCTTCTCCTGCCACTTCCGCTTGCCCTTGCTTCTGAGCACCGACTCGGCGATAGCACCGCCGAGTACCGGTATGGGTGTGTTCATGTATCCCAGGCAGCCGACGACGGCAAGCATCTTGTTCCTCCTACGCATCTCGTGCATGAGGTGGAGCGGGTCGTTCTCGTCGATGTACAATTCCGGCCTTAAGAGGTCCTTGGCAACGTGCTGCGCGACCTCGAAGCTCCAGGAGATGTATTGCCTAAGTGTTGTCGTTGTTCCCCCGGGTTTCGTGCTCCGCTGTTTCAGGTCTTTGAATAAGTCCTCCTCGTTGTCCCCATTGAAGCTGGTGTATGCGGTCCCGACCACCCTCGCGGTATGGGCGTCGCTGCCGCCGGTCCTTGCCAGGCCCTTGGAGTTAGCCTCGGCTATCCTATTGATATAGCCGTCCCTGTGACCCGCGTTCAGGACCTCGATGCCGTCAAGTCTCAGAGCGTGGACCCTGTCGTCGAGGCTGGGGCAGTGATAACTGAACGGATGGGGGGCGACCGCGAGGCCGCCCTGTCGATGTATCGCGTCGACGGTCTCCTCCGCGGATAATCCGGGCTGGATGTGCTCCTGGATGAACCAGCCGAGTATCTCGCCGTCCTTCGACGTTATCTCCTCGCCCGGAACGACGCAGATGTCCAGCTTCCCATCCTTCGCATATTTGACTGCCTGGAGCGAACCCTCAATTGTGTCGTGGTCTGAGATGCCGACGACATCCAGGCCTTTCCTGACAGCCTCGTCGACCACGTCCGCCGGAGTGGCTATCGATTCGGGGAAAGGGATGTTGAAAAGCCTGGTGAAGCCGGAGTACTTGGTGTGGGTGTGAAGGTCGGCGCGCCCTTCGCCGCCCTGCCTGTGACCCTGCACCCCTTGCCTGGGTTTTTTGCGCTCTTGACCGGATTTCGAGCTTTCCTGGTCAACCATCTCCCTACAACCTTCAGATTCCAAACGGATTATTTGATGAGTAGGGCGTAATGGTTATCACATGAAAAATATTTCCTCTCAACGTCGAATTCAGACGTCGAGATGAGCTCGGAGAACTCCTCTTCGGAGAAGAGGTGATAGTACCTGGGGAACACCCTGCCGTCGGGAAGCTTCCAATCAAGGAGCATGTCCCCCTCTTCCCAGCTCTCCCCAAGTTCAGTCCTGGCCCGTTCGATATTGCCCTCGAACCTGTCCTGGCCGGTCGCCCATACGCCGAGCAGGCACGCACCTCCGGGGGCCAGGCACCGGCGCGCCTCCCTAAGGGCCCTCAGCCTTCCTTCCTTTGTCGGGAGATGATGCAGCGTGGCCACCAGTATCGCTCCATCGGCGGTATCGTCCCTTATAGGAAGTTCGGAAACGTCGCCGCGAACGAGCATGGGCATCGGGCCTGAACTTGGGCTTGTTCGCTGCACATTTTCTTCACCCGGCTCGGACGCTTGTCCAGTCCTTCCGGAAGATGATACGGCCCTTGCAGGATCCTGAACAACATCATCGCAGAGCGGCCCGGCCGGAGTACCCGGGCTTGCGGGAGATCGCGGGTCGTCACCCACGAGAGGTTCGGGAGGGTCGCGTGCCCGGGCCCTCACAACCTTGAGCTGTTCCAGGGAGAAGTCCAGCCCTATCACCCTCACCCCCAGGGATTCGAAGTGTTTGAGGTCGCGCCCGTTGCCGCAGCCGAGGTCGAGCACCGTGTCACCGGGTTTGAAGCGTTTCGAGAACTCTATCGTGTCCGGCCAGGGCTTGTAACGCGTTCCGTCGAAATCCGCGGCGATGAGGTCGTAGGTCTCCATCACTGCCTTCCTGGTCTTCATCATCTATTTACCACGTTTCCAAAGCTTGGGATAGGTGCCCGGCGGCATCAGGACCCTCTTGAGGTTGATCGCGTTGCCCTTCTGCTTGCCCAGCAAGACCATCGAATCGGCCTTTGCCTCGCCGATGGCCACTGCCTCGTCCTTGTGCGTGAGGACGGCCACGGTATCGCCCCTGGTGAACTTTCCTTCCACCTTCATTATTCCGGGCACGGCGACGTTGGCGCCGTGGCAGACTGCGTCCACCGCCGAGTCCTTGATAAAGACCTTCGGAAGCGCGTCAAGCATCCTCTCGAAGGGAAGGACCAGGCGTCTGACCTCTGCTTCGTCGCCTGTTTCTTGGAGGTGTGCAAGCGCGTCCTTCAACTGATGGAGTTTGCATGCTTGCTCCTCGCCGAAGTGGCCGCTCCTGGTCCTGCGCAGCTCGAGCATGTGCCCGCCCACGGAGAGGGCATCGCCGATGTCCTTGCAGAGTGTTCTGATGTAGGTGCCTGACTCGCATTCCACACGGAAAAGGACGTCCCGGCCGTTCATCTCCAGCAGTTCGAGCTGGAATATCTCCCTGACCCGCCGTTCCCTCTTGACGGCGGCCCTAACGGGCGGTATCTGATATATCGGACCGGTGAATTCCCCGAACACCTCGTCCACATCCCCACGCTGGACCTGACCGTGCAGCTTGAGGATGCCGATATATTCCTTGGTGCCCAGAAGCAGGACGTTCAGGGCCTTCGCGGCGTCGTCCAGGGCAATGGGCAGGACCCCGCTGACGTTGGGGTCAAGCGTTCCGGAATGCCCGGCCTTCACGGCACCGAACATGTTCCTCACCCAGGCCGATACCTGGTGCGAAGTGGGCCCCCTCGGCTTGTCCACTATCACGAAGCCGTACCTCAGATGGTGTCGCAGGTCCCTGTCCTCAGGACGGACACCGTGGGCGCTCACCGACAGGGGGGTGTCACCTTGCATCGGCAAACCTGTCCAAAATGTCGTTCACGATCTCCCCGGGGGTCACGGCGTCCGATTGTATGACCATGTCATAAACCCCAAGGTTCCTGGTGTCTATACCGTATATCTGCATGTACCGCTGGTACTCGCACTCCTCCCGTATCCTGTTCTCCTCGAAGACGTTGTCCGGGTTCTTTCGCTCGCGCCTTGCGATCCTCTCGGCCCTGACCTTCGGGTGCGCGTCTATCCATACCTTGAACGCGTTGAAGCCGTTTAGGTGCATCATGTGACCCGCCAACCTTCCCTCCAGGACTATGTTGTCCAGGGCGTATTCGAGAACCCGCTGGTCAAGCTCCTTGTCGATGCTGTGGTCCGCCTTGGCCATCTCACCGAAATGGGCGAGAGTCACGCCCTGCTCCTCGGCCATCTGCCTGAAAATCATGCCCGTCGATATGAACTTCCTGCCCATCTTCTCGGCAAGCATCATCCCGACTGTGGTCTTCCCGCTTCCCGGAGGTCCGCTGATCGTTATTATCATTCCTCTTCCTCTTCGTCTTCTATGAAGCCCTCGCCATCCCCGTTCTCTTCAACGGCCACGTTCTCTTCCACGAAGCCCTCGGCTTCCCCTTGCCCTTCATCGGCCTCTTCCCCGACGATGAAGCCGTCCTCGAACTCGGTCTCCTCCTCGGGGGAAGCTTCCTCTTCGATTTCCGGCTCCTCGTCGACGGTTTGCAGCTTCTTGCTGAAACTGTACCATTTCAGCACCCTCTGCACGACCTGGGCCATCGAGATCGATATGAGGAAGTAGACGAATATCCAGTTGCTGAACCCGCACACGATGCTGCTGTTCATGTCGACGTTGCTCGACCACGGCACAGAGAGCGTCGCCCCCGGTATGTCGACCATGAAGGCCCCGATGAACGCGAAGGTGGCTATCAGGAAAACCATTGTGAACATCATGGGCTTCAGCTGGTCCATCGTTGACGACATCTGGTCCTTGGTCATCTCAAGCTGCTTCTTCATGAGCTTGTTGACCTCCGCCATGTTGCCCTCCATCCTGGCCTTTCTCAGCGTCTTGTTGAAGTCCTTCATCTTTTGCTGTTTCTGGGCCATGCTGACCCAGTCGATGAAGTAATGCCTGAGCGCGGTTGAGAACGTGACCATTGTGAGCCCTGCCATCAGCACTGTTAGAACGGGGTATTGCCCGTTGAAGCCTATGATCGGCTTGAGCACAATTCCAGCCAGGTTCCCGACGGCATCCCTCAGGTTAGGGTCGAACATGATGAACAATGTCAGGAAGAGCATCATTATCATTATCAGCTGGCCGCTGCTGCCGGATGCGGATGGTGTGGTTCGGGCTTCAGCCATGATATGACTCCGTTTTGTTAATCGAAAAAAAGTATAAAGACTTATCCTGCCTGCGGGGCATCGGAGAGTGCCTTGGTAAGCTCATCCTGGAGCTCCTGGTACCTGTCCCTCAGGCTCTTGTCCTGGTTGCCCAGGGTCTTTGCCCTGATGCCCAGGGTCTCCTTCTTCTCCTCCAGCTCGGATTTCAGCATCTCCTTGTCTTCCACGTTCAGGAGAAGGCTTCCCACGCTCTTGTAGACCGGCGTGTCCTTTCCCAGCTTGTCGAGCTCCTCGATGGTCCTCTCTATCTCAGCAACCTGCATGTCGACCTGATACTTCTGCGTGCCAATGACCTGGATCTGCTGCTGCAACTGCTGGAACTGCATCAGTTTGCCCTGCAGCTCCTCGTTCACTTCCATTCAATTCCCTCCTATAGCTTCCTCGGTGTCCAACGCGAGCTTCAACCAGCGGGAGTACGAGTTCAGGGCGGCCCTCAGGGCGTTCACGTCCTCGGCCTCCATCCTTATCACGAGCTTATCCCCGACGGTCTCGACGACGACGCTCGTGCGCGGAATATCCCTCTCCGTCTCGGGCCTCAATGCCCCCGCGAGAAGGTCAGTGGCCCCGCAATCGCTCAACGTGATCTCGGCTCTCATCATTGGACAGGGATATCCAGTTTTGTATATACGTTTTGGCACTGACCTGCCTCTGGACAGGCAGACCTCCTATCAACCTGTATATTGCCGCATTGCGGTGTTGTTAACTCCGGTTCAGAAAAAAGGCTCTATCCAGGCAAGTTCGAAGGATTTATAAACCTATATGTAATACAAGTCTCAGGACGCCTGGTAACACTGGTGAGCTTGGGAGACAAGAGATGGCAGCGATTTTTGGTGGAAAGAAAGAGAAGAAAAGCAAGTCCGTCATTGCTATCGAGGAGATATTGGACGAGGCGGACGGCCATCTGAAAGGGGGAGAGACAGACAAGGCCGCCTCGGAATACAGGAGGGCGCACAGATATCTCTACAGGGAGGAGAACCTCGCGGAGGCCCCGATAGACTTCGCCGAGCTTTTCACCCGCACAGGCCACGGCTTATACGAGACCGGAGAGCCGGACCGGGCCATCGAGTGCTTTGACAAGGCCACCCAGCTGAACCCGAAGAACACGATCGCATGGATGAGCAGGGGGATAGTGCATCTGAAAACCGAGACCATGCTGAACTTCGCCATCATGTGCTTCGAAGAGGTCCTTAAGCTCGAACCCGATAACCAGGAGGCCATGGAGAACCAGGCAGAGGCCTACATGCTGAGCGGCAAGAAGGATGACGCGGTCGAAACATACAAGAAACTAATAGAACTGGTCCCAGACAACGAGGAATACAGGACCAAGCTGAACGAGATGGAGCCGGTGAACCTCGAGACCGTTACGGCGAAGTTAAAGAAGACGCCGAAGGACGTGAACCTCTGGAAGATAAGGGCAAAGCTGCTGGAGGACGAGGGCCAGACCGCAAAGGCCATCGAGTCGTACCTGAGGGTGGGATACCTGGAGAAGAAACCCGACGCATACGAGAAGGTCCTGGAGCTCAACCCGAAGAACAAGACGGCGCTGGACAAACTGCTCAAGCTCAAGCCGGATGACCAGGGTTACATGGTGAGAAAGGCGGAGATACTTCTCGCGGAAGGTGAGAAGGAAGAGGCACTTGAACTGTACCAGAGGCTTTCCGAGCTCGACCCTGCGAACAACGATTACGCCGAAAAGGTTAGGGAGCTGAAACCCGACGAGATGGAGGAGGTCGAGAGTATTCTGGCCACAGACCCGAATAACCTTGAGGCCCTGTCGAAGAAAGCGGCCATACTCGGTTCGAGGGGAGACCAGGGTGCCGGCGACATCTTCATGAAGCTTGTCCAACTCGAGCCCCAGAACACGGCCCACTACGAAGGCGCACTCAAGTTCAAACCGGATGCCATCGGACTCCTGAAGACAAAGGGCGAGCTGCATTTCGACAAGGAAGAATATGATAAATCGCTGGAGTGCTACGCCAAGGTTGCCCAGCTCAAGCCCGATGACGTCGATGCACTTCACAACAAGGGTGCCGCACAGTTCAAGCTCGAGAGGTTTGACGATGCGGTCAAAACGTTCGACCAGATAATTGCCATCGACCCCGAGGACACGATCGCATACCTTACAAAAGGCGCGGCCCTCTTCAAATCGGGCCAGATAGATCCGGCGGTAGAGGCCCTGAACAACGTCGTCAAGCGGGACCCGGAAGATGCCGCAGCCTGGTATTATAAGTCATGCGCCGAGGCCAAGAAGGGCAATCTGAAGCCGGTCGTCCCCTTCCTCACCAGGGCCATTGACATGGAGGAGGACTTCAGGGAGAGAGCGAAGACCGACGAGTGCTTCGCTCCGGTTAAGGACACTCCCGAGTTCAAGGCCTTGTTCGAATGAGGGGGAGGTAAGTTGAAGCGCGTTTGGGTGGAGAAATATCGGCCGAAGACTCTTGATGAGGTCGTGGGTCACAAGGAGATTGTCTCGCGGCTCAAGGCCTATGTCGGATCTGGTAACATGCCGCACCTGATGTTCGCCGGGCCCGCCGGTACGGGAAAGACGACATGCGCCATTGCCCTGGCCCGCGAGATGTTCGGGGAGCACTGGCAGAACAACTTCCACGAGCTGAACGCGTCCGACGAGAGGGGCATCGACGTCGTGCGCAACACCATCAAGAACTTTGCCAGGACCGCGCCCCTGGGCGAAGGTGAGTTCAAGATAATCTTCCTGGACGAGGCGGACGCCCTAACCTCGGACGCGCAGGCGGCCCTCAGGCGCACCATGGAGAAGTACACGAACACCTGCAGGTTCATCCTATCGTGCAACTTCTCCTCGAAGATCATAGATCCCATCCAGTCCAGGTGCGCGGTCTTCCGTTTCAGGCCCCTGAATCGCGAGGAGGTGATGGAGTACATCGGCCGGATAGCCAAGGCGGAGGAGATCGACATCACCGATGACGGGCACGAGGCGCTCCTTTATGTCGCGAGGGGCGACCTGAGGAAAGCCGTGAACGTGTTCCAGGTCTCGGCCGCGCTGGGCGAAAAGGTAGACTCGGAGATAGTCTACAAGACCAGTGCCACCGGACGACCAGAGAACATATCGGAGATGATGCAGCTTGCATTGAGCGGCAAGTTCCTTGAGGCCAGGGAGAAGCTCGACGAGCTGCTAATCGAGTTCGGGCTGTCTGGAGAGGACGTCATCAGGCAGATGCACAGGGCGATATTCGACCTGGAGGTGTCCGAGGAGGGGAAGGTCCGGCTGATCGAGACAATAGGCGAGATAGAGTTCAGGCTCATCGAGGGGAGCAACAGCCGTATCCAGTTGGAGTCACTTCTGGCGAACTTAGCGATAATCGGTAAACAACTGGTTAGGTAATACTTATAATTATTATATCTATATACTATACAAAGTTTTATAAAGGAGTATTTTCTCTCGGCCTTGCGCCCAAAGGGCTTTATAAAAAGAAAAAGAGGTGTAAAAATGACAGATGAATACGAGCCAAAGGCAAACGTTGAGTTCGAAACGATAAAGCACGAGAGAGTGAATTTTGGAAGGAACAACTTCCTCGAAGTCGCAAGGAAGAAGGCGATCACAACAGACGGTGTTAACGAGTTCATCTCCGTGTCCAGGGGTTACTTCCTCCCGGACGGTAGTGCCCGGTTCAAGAAGTCTCTGACCATTCCGGATGACGCCGATATCAAGAACTTCGTGGCGGAGAACATCAAGAACCTATGAACAACGGATCTCGAATTCCTTTCGGGTATATGGTGAAGCATGCCAGACGATAAAGGTGATGACTGGCTTAACCTGCATTCGTTCATTATCCTTTGCATAGCAATGGCTGTGGTCGTTGCAGGAACTGCCATCGGATACATCATCCTCGCGGATATCCATCAAGGGTCCTCGGACCTGGTCTACAGGGCGGGCTCGGGAGACCAGGTTGAAGTGGATTACGTGGGTACATTCGAGGACGGGACCGTCTTCGACACGTCCATTCCCGAGGTTGCCAAGAACAACGCCCTGTACCCGAAAAGCCTTTCTTACGAGGAAAAGACCAACTACGTGCCGCTGTCCTTCAAAGTGGGTGACGGGCAGATGATAGCCGGTTTCGAGGCCGGGGTCATAGGCATGGCCACGAATGAGACGAAGGTCCTGACGATCCCCCCCGAGGAGGGTTACGGGTATTCCAACCCGAACCTGATAGAGACGAAGAGCCTGACGATGACCTTCCCGGTCTACGAGTGGACCACCAACACGACCACCTTCGAGCAAGAATATTATGTTCCAGCGGAGATAGGGACCACCATCAAACACGCAGACTACGGCTGGAATTCGACGGTATCTTACATAGACCCCATAAGCGACCTAGTGCTCCTGAAGAACGAGCCGAATCCCTACGAGACCATCTATGTATTCAACGACTGGCCCTCGCGAGTGATATCAATAGACACCAGCGCGGATTCCGGCAGCGGCGAGATAAAGGTCAGGCATCTGCTGACAGAGGCCGATGCCAATAACATCATGTCCTCCGACAGCAACGGGAACAAGTTCATCGTCATCGACGTGGACACGAGCAAGAACACGTATACGATAGACTACAATCGAGAGGTCGTCGGAAAGACCCTGACCTTCAAGGTGACGGTCGTGAAGATAATCCCGACCTCCCAAAATCCGTAACAGTGGCACCACATAAATTATAATTTGGTATGTTTTTTCGGGAAGCCCTGAACATATAAACTATATTTTCCGCGATTATTAAATATAATGTATTGGCACATATATGTACTGGTATATGCGTTAATTTTATATACCGTTACGAATATGTTGACTTACGCGTGTAAGTTAAGAGTAGCACGGTTTGGGCGGCTATGCTATTCTGACTCGGTAGGTCGGAGTTGGAAATAGTGACCAGTAGTTACCTCAAGGCCATGCAGCTCTCCAAACAGCTCGAGGAGAAGGCCAAGGAGGAAAAGAAGACAAGGCACCTGGCCGAGGAGGAGCTGCAGAGAGTCGAGGAAGCCATCAAGTCAGCCGAGGCTTCAGATATCGAAACAGCCAATGCCAATAAGTTCTTTACCGAGGCCCATACTGCTTTTGAGGAGAAGAATTACAAGGACGCCTTATCGCTTGTCACCCAGGCCAATGAACAGATAAAGAAGGACTTCAGGGAAGGCATACAGTCCATCCTAAACTCCGCGAACGAGCTCATGGAAATGAGCTTGGCCATAGATGCCGATAACTCCGGGGGGAAAGCCCTCATGGAAGAGGCCAGGAAATCCATGAACGAGGAGGATTTCGAGAAGGCCATCACTTTTGCCAAGCAAGGCTGGGAGGTCTTCGAGAAGATTGCCCAGGAACACCTTTCCGAGTCATTTTCCAACGCCCAATCGATGATAGTGCTTGCACGGAACAGCGGCGAGGACGTCACCAACAGCGAGGCCCTCCTGGAGGATGCTAGGAAGGCCATCGAGGCCCAGGAGTACGGAGTCGCATCGTCGAGGCTGAAGGAATGCCTTGAATCGGTGGGTTCCGGCCTATCAACCCAGATCGACGAGCTCCTGGATGAGGCAAAGGGATATCAGATAACGGCAAGGGAGATGGGCGCCGACGTGGCCAGGATCGAGGAGCTGGTCCAGAGGACCGAGGAAGAGATCGGCAAGGAGAACATGGAGGCGGCGCTCAGCTCGGCCAGGCTGTCGAAGTCCGAGGCAGAGAAGACCCTGAACAGGGGTATCGGGGATTTCATCGAGGTTCAGAAGAAGGCCTTGCTCGAAGCCGAGCATCTGGACGCCGACCTCAGCAAGGCGACTGACCTTCTCAGCAGGGCCAGTGCGGCGTTGAAGAGCGGGGAGTATTCAGAGGCCATCAGCGCTGTGAAGGAATCGGGGACAGAGATCCAGAATGCGCAGTTCCAAAAAGTGCTGGAATCGATATCGCAATCACGTTCAAAGTTCGTAGCGGCAAACAAGGTCGGGGCGGACCTCACCGAAGCCATGGAATACCTGAACAATGCCAGGGAAGCCCTGAAGGAGGGTAACTACCTCGAGGCATTGGAGCTGGCGGTCAAGGGGGATAACGTCGTCGACGATATCGTCAGGGAGTTCGAATCCATAGAGAACACCATCGCCGAGCTAGAGGACCAGATCAACGTCGGCAAGGAGAGGGGCATCGACTTGTCGGCAGCGGAGGAATCCCTCGGACTGGCCAAGGAAGCCCTGGACGTTCGGGATTTCGAGAGCATCACCTCGTTTGTCAGCAAGGTTAAGGGCGAGATAAACAACGCCTCCTATTCGTTCGCGACCGATTGTATCGAGACGGCCGAGCTGGTCATCAGCGCTGGAGACAGGCTCGGCGCCAACCTGTCGGAACCAGAGGAGCTCATGAAACAGGCCATCGCCGCGACCAAGGAGGGCGATTTCCAGAAGGCCATCCAGTTCGCTGAGGAATGCACCTCGAGGGCTGAGGCCATCATCAAGATCCACGTTTCCAACACTATAGCCTCCGCCGAGCTGGCCATCTACGACGCCGAGAACGTCGACGTCGACACCGTCCAGGAGCTCATCGACTCGGCGAAGCAGGAGTTCGAGGCCTTTGCCTTTGACAAGGCGTTCGAGTACGCGGACAAGGCCCTGAACATGCTTGAGACCGCGCAGTCGGCAAAAGCGAGGGACATGGTCAGGAACATGGATGTCGCCATTCACGCCGCAAGGAAGATGGACTGCGACGTGAAGGCCCTGGAGGACATCAGCAAGAAGTGCGTCGAGTTCCTGAACAACAGGGACTTCGCCAGTGCCCTGGACGAGGGAGAGAAGGCCTACAAGGACGCGATGAACCTTCAATACGTTGCCGCCGAGAGGATGTTCGGCGAGGGAAAACTTGCCGCCATCGAGGCAAAGAAGCTCGGCATTGACATCTCGGACATGAGGGAGGCTCTGAAACGGGCAAAGCTCGCGTTCTCCGAGGAGAAGTTCGAGAAGACCTACAAGGAGAGCGAGAGCGCCAAGGTCGCGGCCGAGAGACAGATAAGGTTACACAAGGAGGCCTACGACACGATAACGCAAGCAGCCGCCATGGTCGCGGAGGCCAAGAAGAACAAGGCGGAGGTCAAGCAGGTCATGGCCATCCTGACGTCCGCCAAGAGCATGTTCGAGCACTTCGACTACGAGAACGCCAAACAAGAGGCCGAGAAGGCCATCGAGGAAACCAGGAAGGTCGTCATGCTTTACACGTCAGCCGACATGCTGGCCACTGTGAAGAATCACATATCACTGTTAGGCTCGCTCGAGGGGATCGAGCTGGACGAATTGAACAACATGGTGCAGGAAGCCAAGAATTTCCTGAAGACCAAGGATTACGATAAGGCGTTGACCCTGTCGGAGGATACATTGGCCAAGTCCAGCAGCATGCTGGAGAACGGCATCGCCAACCTTTTGTCCTCTGCCGAGTCGACAATCATGGACGCCACCGACGTGGGCATCGACGTCTCGGCACAGTCCAAGGAACTGGAACAGGCCAGGAAGGACCTCAAGGAGGACCGGTTCGAAGCCGCCATCAGCCTGGCAAGGAAGTCAATGCAGGAAGTGGAAAGGATCAAGGAGCTCAGCCAGAGGGCCGCGGTTGAAATAAAGCTTGCTCAGGGAGCGCTCAACGAGGGCGAGACCTTACACGCGGACATGAGCAAAGCCAAGGACCTACTCAACCAGGCCCTCTCTGAGCTCAAAACATCTAATTACGAGAATGCCATCGACCTTGCCAGCGGAAGCACGGCAGAGGCCAAGCACTCCGTCGAGGCCTTTGTCTCGGACACGATAAAGACTGTCCAGGTGGCCATAGAGAAGGCAAAGATGGACGGCACCACCGTCAGCACGGCCCAGACCCTTATCGTGCAGGCGACCCAGGCCTTTGAGAAGAAGGAGTTCAAGGAAGCCCTGGGTCTTTCGATGAAGAGCGAGGGCGAGCTCGAGAAGGTCGGCTTGCAGCAGGAGATGGCTGAGAAAGCGATAACAACGGCCGAGAACAAGCTGAAGGAGGCCAAGGAGATAGGCATGTACTCCTCCAAGGCCGTTTCACTTCTCAGCGAGGCAAAGAACGAGGTCAAGGACGGGCAGTACGTCAAGGCATTGGAGCACGCGATCCAAAGCGGGGACGAGATACACGCGGTGAGCGAGGAGTTCAACGAGGCCACCGACACCCTTGGACTGCTTGAGACACAGATCGGGGTGGCCAACAAGATAAACGCCGAGATTACGATCGCCAAGAAGATGTTCACCGATGCTCAGAGCGCAAAGGCGGACCACGATTACAAGACTGCGACGGAGATAGCCAAGGAGGGGATAATCGAGGCGCGCAGGCTTTCGCACACGCGCCTGAGCGCTAAACTCTCGGAGGCTTACAAGTTGACGGACCTCGCGGCGAAGTACAACATCGATGTTTCCGGAGCCGGACCCCTGCTGGCCGAGGCCAAGACATTCATGGGTTCAGGTAAGTTCGAGGTCTCGAACGAGAAGATAAACTATTGCATGGAAGACGTCGAGGGCAAGCTGAACACCTACATAATGGACCTGGTTGACCAGTCGGAGCGTGCCATGGAGCACGCGAAGGAGGTCGGGGCAGATATCGAGGAAAGCGGTAAACTCCTGGTCAGTGCCAAGGAGGCGCTCTCGACGAAAAAGTACAGGGACGCGCTCAACCTGGCCGAGAAATCAAAGAGCGCCATCGACCTGGAGAAGGGCTTCGAGAGGGAGTTCATCGAGCTTACCTACGAGGCCGAGAAGATCATCTTCAACTCCAAGAAGTTCGGTATCAACATGAAGGAGGCCGAGGACCTCTTCAAGACCGCGCGGGAGCAGAAGGAGAAGGACTACCAGACAGCATTGGAGACCCTCCGGAAGAGCATAAACAACGCCAACGCATCCGTGAAAGAGTTCAGGCCCCATCTTACGGCGACAATGCCTATCGAGAAGATAGCGCGCGGCACCCTGACCGAGGCCGAGATAATCATCAAGAACGAGGGAAAGGCCCTGGCAAAGGACGTCGAGGTCACGCTGATAGGCGACGTGACCACGGAGGGACTGGCCACCATCGAGAACATCCGCGGCGGCGGAGGCGAGGTCAAGATACCGGTCAGGCTGAAGTTCGAGAGCGAGGGGGACATGCCCCTCGTCCTGAAGCTGAGGTCCACCAGGATAATGGACGGCGCGACCTTCGAGGACGAGAGCGTGACCAGCGTGTTCGTGACCTCCGAGGAGGTTGCGGCACCCCAGGCGGAGGTCGTCAAGGCAGCTGCCTTCCGGAAGCTGAAGGCCGATGAAGAAACAAAGTGCAACATCTGCATGGGAACGGTCAAGGCCGGGTTGGACATCATCAGTTGCTCCTGCGGCAGGGAGTACCACGCCATGTGCGGCGAGAGGTTCGGCAAGTGCCCCGGCTGCGATACGAGCTTCGTGGAAGGAGAGGTGACCTCAGAGATCGAGGACCTAGAGGTATCCAAGAAACCCACGGAGCCGCCAGTACAACCCTCCGAACGGCCCGCTCAACCGGCCCCGGAAGCGGCCGAAGCACCAATGGAACAGGCACCAGCTGAAATGCCCCCGCAGCAACCGGAACCGAAGAAAAAGAAGGGATTCTTCAGCAAGAAGTAAGCAATCATAAGTTACCGTTTTCATCTTGGTTACTAATAAGCATAGGGATCCGACAACGGTAAATCCAACAATCGATGTCTCGGCCAACAAGCGAAGTTCAACCAATTCCGAGCGAGCATGCTGAATGAAAACGTTTGGAAAATAACCCCGAGTGTTCTGAGTAACCGATGAGAAACCGGTTTTGGCGAGTATTTTTCTTTGCGAGGGGGCTCGACGATGACGAAGTCATCTAGAGTGCGCCTGTGTCGTAAGACCAGGCTGCAAAGCCGGGGCAGCGAGGAACCAAAGAAAAAAACTCAGGGGAAAGGTTTAATTAGCCTCCTCCTTTTCCCCCACCCAGACGACATACCAGAAGGTGTGTGAATGGTACAAATTCACGAACAAATATTAAGGGATGCGCATCAGTCTGTTTTGGCCACTCGAATGAGAACGGAAGACATGCTTCCGATATGTGACAAGCTCGATCAGGTAGGTTTCTGGTCCATGGAGACTTGGGGGGGCGCCACATTCGATGTGCCAATACGTTTTCTAAACCAGGACCCGTGGGACCGCCTGAAGATCCTGAACGAGTATTTACCCAACACGAGACAGCAGATGCTGCTCAGGGCGATGAACATAGTCGCCTACTGGAACTTCCCTGACGAGGTTGTCAAGGAATTCGTCCACTGGGCCGTCAAGGACGGCTGCGAGGTCTTCCGCGTCTTTGACGCGCTGAACGACTTCAGGAACATGAGATACCCCATCGAGCAGGTGCTGGAGAACGGGGCGCACGCCCAGGGCTGCATCAGTTACACCATAAGCCCGGTGCACACCGTCGAGCACTACGTGGAGCAGCTTCTGGAGCTGGAGAAGATGGGTTGCCAGAGTGTCTGCATCAAGGACATGGCCGGCATGATATCCCCGAAAAGGGCCTACGACATCATCAAGGGCTACAAGGATGCCGGCGGAAGGGCTCCCATCGACCTTCACTCGCATTACACGAGCGGAATGACAGGGATGGCGATCTGGGCGGCCTGTGACGCCGGCATAGACATCATCGACGCTGCCATCTCTCCGATCTCCGGGGGAACGGGCGGGGCGCCGACGGAATCCGTGGTCGCCGCGCTCCAAGAGACCGAATACGATACTGGCTATGACCTCCCGCTTCTTATTGAGATCCGGAAATACTTCATAGAGATCTGGAAGAAATACAGGCACCTCCACCGCCAGGAGGCGATGAAGGTCGACCCGTCAGTCATGGTGCACCAGATACCGGGCGGAATGCTCTCCAACCTCGTCTCGCAACTGGAGATGCAGGGCGCCTCGGACAAGTATTACCAGGTCCTGGACGAGACCGCGAGGGTGAGGGAGGAGCTCGGTTACCCGCCGCTCGTCACCCCGACGAGCCAGGTGGTCGGGGTCCAGGCCGTGATGAACGTCCTGTTCGGCAGGTACAAGAAGATACCCAGGGAGACGGTCGATTACTGCAAGGGGATGTACGGAAAACCTCCCGGCGAGATAAAGCCCGAGATCATGGAGAAGGTGCTGGGCAAGAACTGGAAGGACGAGGTCATCGACTGCCGGCCGGCCGACCTCGTGAAGCCCATTCTGAAGCAGAGGAAGGAGGAGCTCGAGGAGATGGGGCTGTTGAAGAAGCCAGAGGACCTCCTGACATACACCATCTATCCCGAGGTCGGTCTCAAGTTCCTGAAGGGCGAGGCGGTCCCCGAGTTCACATCGGAGGAGCTTCCGTTGAACAAGGACCACGCGTTCACCAGGGGCATGGTCAAGGCCATGTTCCCGGAGCTTTCGGGTGTCTACATCGAGACCGAACCGCCAGAGAAGAGGCAGGTGGCAGGCCCCGCTCCCATACCAACGGAGTTCAACGTCCTGGTCGACGGCGAGTTCTTCGAGGTCAAGGTGGAGCCCACCGGCGGGTTCGTGGCCGCTTCTGGCGGAGCCGCGGCCCCGGCAGCGGGCTCAGGGCCCGACCCGAACGCACCCGGCATGCAGAAGACTGGCTGCCAGGGCAATCTCTGGAAGCTCAAGGTCAAGGTCGGCGACCGGGTGAAGAAGGGCGACCTCGTGGCCATCCTGGAGGTAATGAAGATGGAGACCAACGTGGAGAGCGAGTTCGACGGCGAGGTCAAGGAGATCTTCGTGAAAGAGGGCGACATGCTCCAGACCGGCGACGTCATGATGAGGATCGAGTGAGGGGAACGGATGCTCGAGAAGGTTCTCATAGCGAATCGCGGGGAGATCGCCATCAGGATAATGAGGGCGTGCAAGGAGCTGGGCATTCCCACCGTCGCCGTCTTCTCCGACGCGGACAGGACCGCGCTTTTCGTGAGATACGCGGACGAGAAGGTGCACATCGGACCGGCGCCGGCGGCGGAAAGCTACCTTGTCAAGGAGAACATCATCAAGGCCGCGCTGGATACCGGTGCGGACGGCATACACCCGGGATACGGGTTCATGGCGGAGAACGCCGAGTTCGCCTCGATGTGCGCGAAGAACAACATAGAGTTCATCGGCCCTCCTGTCAGCTCGATGGAGCTCATGGGCTCGAAGATAGACTCGAAGAAGAGCATGATTGACGCCAGCGTTAGCGTCGTGCCCGGCGTTACCGAGGCCATAGCGGACCACGAGAAGGCCAAGGACATAGCCCACGAGATAGGATATCCTGTGATGCTCAAGGCCTCGGCAGGAGGCGGCGGTATCGGGATCGTGGAAGTGCACAGCGAGGAGGAGATGGAGAAGGCCCTGGAATCGGTCCGAAGGCTGGCCAAGAGCAGCTTCGGCGACGACGCGGTCTTCATCGAGAAGTTCATCAAGGACCCCAGGCACGTGGAATACCAGGTCATCGGCGACAAGCACGGGAACCTCATCCACGTGTACGACCGCGAGTGCTCGGTCCAGAGGCGCCACCAGAAGCTCATCGAGGAGACCCCAAGCTGCGCGCTCACCCCGGAGCTCAGGGAGGAGATGGGGGAGCAGGCCAAGCTGGCCGCCAGGACCGCGGGATACTATAACGCGGGCACGTGCGAGTTCATGTTCAAGGACGGCGAGTATTATTTCCTGGAGATGAACACCAGGCTTCAGGTGGAGCATCCCATCACCGAGATGATAACGGGCGTCGACCTGGCGCGCGAGCAGTTGAGGGTCGCCTCAGGGCTCGAGTTGGAGTACAGGCAGGAGGACATTAAAACGAAAGGCCATTCCATCGAGTGCAGGATCAACTTCGAGGACCCGATGAACAACTTCCTTCCCTGCCCGGGCAAGATATCCAGATACGCGGAGCCGTCAGGCCCGGGCGTCAGGGTGGACTCCGGCATCTACCAGGGCTTCGAGTTCCCGCCGTACTACGATTCGATGGGGGCCAAGCTCATCGTCTGGGCCGAGGACCGCCCCCGGGCGATAGAGCGGATGAAGCGCGCGTTATGGGAGTTCCAGATAGGCGGCGTCAGGACCAACATCCCCTTCCACGAGGTCGTGATGAACGACGAGGTCTTCCGCAGCGGGACCTATGACACCAGCTACATACCCAGGTACGACATCATGGACCGCGTGGTCAAGTACGTGGAGGAGAAGAAGGCCCAGGGAGGGAGCAAGAAGGTCGCCGCGGCGATGGCGGCGGTCGAGGCGGTCATATCCGGGGCCAGCCAGGGCTGATAAGTTTTAAATATCCCCGATAACCTATCATATTGTAGGAGGTTAGAGAATGGCAAAGGCGACATTGATGAAGGCCGGAGAATCGATCAAGGAGATTATGGGCACAGGCGTCCTCTTCAGGAACGTGATCAACATCGAAAAGCTGGAGGCGAACGTCACGCACATGCTTCCGGGGACCAGGACGGACAAGTTCAGCCACAGGGGCGAGGAGATCAAGTACGTGGTCAAGGGCGAGGTCGTGTACCATGTCGGGAAGGAGAAGTACGTTCTGCAGAAGGGGGACATGCTCTATCACCCGTCAAGCGAGACACACTGGTCAGAGAACAAGGGCTCCAAGGAGGCGATCATCGTCACCATCTCGACACCGCCCACGTTCACGCCGTTCCACAGGAAGAAGTAGGCCGGTACGATGAAGGTCGGCCAGAAGATCTTTCGGTATGATAGCCTAACCTCCACCAACGAGGTCCTGAAGGAGCTTGCGCAGGACGGCTTCGAGCCGGGGATAGTGGTCATCGGCGGTATCCAGACCAAGGGCCGCGGGAGACTGGACCGCACCTGGGAGTCGCCGGAAGGAGGACTATGGCTCTCTGTACTGATGGATGCCACCCCTGTCTTCCACGACAACAAGTTCGGTGTCATCCCTCTCATGGCCAGCTGCGCGGTGGCGCGGTCGATAACCGCGCTCACCGAACTGGAAGCCAGGGTCAAGTGGCCGAATGATGTGATGATAAACGGCAGGAAGACATGCGGCATCCTCGGGGAGATACTCGACCTGGAGAAGGGGCTGGCCATCATAGGGATCGGGATAAATGTTAACAACAGCGTCAGAGAGGGGTATGACTTCAGCCCCGTGTCAACCTCCATACATGAGGAGGTGGGCAGGGAGGTTAGCCTCGAAGAACTGGAACACGTTCTCCTCGATGAGCTGGACCGCAGGGCCGTGCAGATTACAGAGGGGAGTTCAGACGACATTCTTGAGGAATGGCGGAGCCTGTCCGATACGCTTGGTAGAAATGTCAGGATAACCACTACCACCTGTGAGATAGTGGGGATTGCCAAGGACATTGACGAGAACGGTTCACTCATCGTCGATACCGATGACCGGGAAGTGACCGTGCTCGCAGGGGACTGCGAGCACCTGGAATAGGGACCGAGGATAAGTGAATGGCCTGGCCTATGAGAATACCGTAACCATAAATATCGGGAATGCCATATCATACCCGATGACCGCCAAGGTGTATTTTGCACCCTACGGGGCAGAGAAGAGCTCGGATGCGATGACAAACAAGGTCACCGAACTTTTCGACAAGGCGGGGTTCGCGGATTGCTTCGAGAAGGATGACTTCACTGCGGTCAAGGTGCACTTCGGCGAGGTCGGCAACACATCCTTTGTGAGCCCGATATATGTCCGCAAGGTCGTCGATTCCATAAAAAAGAGCGGCGGCAAGCCCTTCATAACCGATGCCAACACCCTGTATTTCGGGCAGAGGGCGAACGCCATCGACCACATCAACACCGCGCTCCTCCACGGCTTTGTACCGAGCGTGGTGGACGCCCCGGTCATCATCGCCGACGGCCTCATCGGCAAGGACGTGATGGAGGTCGAGGTGAACCTCAAGCACTTCAAGACGGTCAAGCTGGGCGCGGCGGCCGTCCACGCCAAGGCCATGATGTCCATCGCCCATTTCAAGGGGCACATCGCGGCCGGGTTCGGCGGGGCCATCAAGAACGTGGGCATGGGCTTCGGCTCCAGGGCCGGTAAGCAGCAGATGCATTCGGACATCAACCCAAAGGTCAATCACGAGAAGTGCATTGGCTGCGGCACCTGCGTGAACTGGTGCCCCCAGGGCGCGATAACCGTCGAGGGGAACAAGGCCAGCATCGACCAGGAATCGTGCTACGGCTGCGCGGAGTGCTTCATCACGTGCAAGCCCAAGGCCATCGAGATACGCTGGGACTCGTCGTCCGAACTCCTGCAGGAGAAGATGATAGAGTACACCCTCGGTGTTGTCAAGAACAAGGTTGGGAAGTGCGGTTATTTCAACTTCATCAACAACGTCACGCCCCACTGCGACTGCGCCGGCTGGAGCGACACGCCCATCGTCCACGACGTGGGTATCGTGGCATCCAATGACCCGATAGCCATCGACCAGGCCTCGGCCGACCTCGTGAACAAGGCGATTCTTAACCCGGGGGCGAACATCGAGAGAGAGGATGGAAAGGACAACATCCGGCTGGCCAACGACATCGACTGGACGCTGCAGCTCGCATACGGCGAGGAGGTCGGCCTGGGGACGAGAAAGTACGAGCTGATAGAGATATGACGAACCACGTTTGCCCGCAATGCGGACGGCAGCTTTACCTCAACCCGCAGAACAGGCTATGGTACTGCGGCTCCTGCAGATATTATCCCGAACCTAGCCAATTGACCTACCAGCAGCGTTACGTGCATTATCCGCCGCAGCCGACCCTGCCCACAAGGCAATCGTCCCTGGGCAAGATACGGAATTCCCTGGCCCTCAGGGCCACGACCGACCGGCCGATATCGACAATGTGGCCTGCATTGCTGGTCCTCCTCCAGGTGATGTGGGTGCTCTGCCTGTTCGCCGGCATCTACCTCCTGATCATCGGAGAGGGAGGGTTCTTCTATGACCCGGCATCGACGTTCGAGCTGACCGCAGAGGCCGTGTTGCTGATATTGCTGTCCTTCCTTTTCCAGCTGGGTCTGACCATCATCCACGCCTACCTGGCATATCGCATCGTCCAGAGAAGGGACGAGCATTTCCAGCGGGACTGGGTGTTCAGGGAAGGCGCGATCGAGTACCTGGGCGCGGAATCCCTGCAGAGACAGGTCGACCTGAACGTGGAGAGATGGTCAATGACCACGACCAACCAGGAGGCCTACGTAGTGGAGAGGGAAAGGGGACCCGTGTTGTGGGGCATCCTGGTGGGCCTGTTGAGCTTCATGCCGCCTGTCGGCCAGGTGCTGCTGATTTATGTACTGCATTTCGTGACGAAGGAGCAGAGGATACACGAGGACCGCCAGCTGGGGTTCAACCACCAGCTTCTCCTGGGTATGACGAAGACCAACGCGCAGAACCTGCCGCACAACTGGCAACCCATGCCGAGGCGCAGCACCGCCCTCTACATCATCCTCACCGTGCTCACGCTGACCTTCTTCCTGCCCTACTGGTGGTACGTTGTCATCGCGGATTTCAACGAGCACACCGCGAACCAGAGGCGCTTCGAGGACCAGCTGATGGCCAGCATGCAGAGCGGGTGAGCGCATGGGACGGTTCAGGAACATCAGGCCGAGACACGTCTTCATCGTCTTCGGCCTCGGTGCCCTGTCCGGGTTCATCGCGTCCTGGGGAGAGATAGGCCTGCTGTTCAGCTCGGCTCCCCTGTTCGGCGCCTACCTGTTCGCAGAGCCCACCATCGGCATCGTGCTGCTGGCGGTGATAATAGCCCCCCTCGTCGAGGAGCTGGCCAAGCCGCTCGGCCTCTACCTGATACAGGGAGAGGAGAAGCCGCACTTCAGAGTGGAGGAATGGGCGATGCTGGGGGCCATAGCAGGCTTCGGATTCGCCGTGCTGGAGAACATCCTGTACTCGGTGACGGCGCTCGAATTCGGAGCGGACGCCTCCCTGAGCCTCCTTCTGTTAAGGTTCATGCTCCCGCTGCACATGATCGCGTCGGCGATAGCCGGCTTCGGCTTCGGCCTGTGGGTGAAGAACAGGAACGGCCTCTACTTCCTCATCTGCCTGATAATAGCCATGCTGCTGCACGGCCTGTTCAACTTCGCGGCGATATTCCTGGGGTGACAAGATGACGCTCGAGAGAGAGGAACTCAAGGGACTGGCCCGCATCCTGGGCATACTATCGATCTGGATGTCGGCAGGCTGGGCCGTCTTCCCGACCCTCATGCAGGACATCTCGATAGCCGCCGGCGAGATAATCGACATGCGGGAGGTCGAGCTGTTCTCGATGATAGTCGCCCCGACCTGCCTCATCCTCGGGATAATCCTGCTCGCCTACGGCTTCCTAGGAAGAAAGACCGCTCAGTAGTTTAGGACGGTCCAGGTGGTGTCCCCGGTGACGTGGACCCAGAATGCGTAATTCTGTGATATTATCTCAGATCCAGTAGGTGTAATTATTTGGTATGGGTCTCCTGATTCCATGCCATCTATCAGCATCGCATCATATCCCGGACAATTTGCCACAAGATGAGCTTCGATTACGGAAGTCGTCATAAATCTGGCCGCAAAAGGATACGCTACAAGGTTCCAACCGTCATACAATGGGATTGCTTTATCCTCAATATATCCAGCAAGATTCAAACGGGTACTTGCGGTTATATGCATCCAAAATCCTTGATTTGTGTGAATATCTGTTATCGCGTTGATAGGCGAGCCTTGCACCTGTGTAGACCAAGTCTCGGTAAGACTATCATAAGTGCGTATGCAATCCCAATTAGCGGGGAGTCCCTGCCCTTGCATGACATGTGAAAGAGAAGTGTCACTAAGAACTAGCGAACAACCCATTAAAAACCAATCTGGCTCTCTTGAGAATGTGCTCTGGGTTGACCCATATTTCGCTGCCTGGATTAACGTCCTAGTTTCATGACCGGCACTATCGTAAGTCCTAACTTGATAATCATACTCTCCAGGATTGTTGATGCCAACGTTTGGATGAAGTACATTTGTGTTCAAACCTGCATTAATAAAGACAGTATACGAGTTTCCTGTTGGGTCAAAACCGTTATGCCTCCACCAAACCTCATAATGATCTACATCAGCCGAAGGCGACGCCGTCCAGTATATTCTGACCCCAAGGCCATCCAGCTCCGCATACGGGTTCGTCGCCGGCGCCGGCGCCGTCGAGTCAATCTCGAAGTTCGCCGGGCTCTCCGCCTCGCAGGTGTTGGTGCTCGTGTCGGTTACAACGACCTTCACCCTCATCTGGTCGTTGTCGATGAGTGGGAGCGGGTCCCAGTTGTAGGTGCAGGGGTTGGCAGCGTATCCTGTCAGGCCGGTGGCGATGGTGCTCGGGTATGTCGCGCCGCCGTCGGTCGAGTAGTACAGGTCGGCGACCAGCGATGAAATCGGGTCAAGGGTGTCGCCCATGTCCCATGATATCGTCTGCAGGCTGCCGCCCATCCAGACCTCGCCCCCAACCGGGGAGTTCATCACGGCGGTCGGGGGCTGGTCGGCAAGAATCTCGAAGGCCACATCGCTCGTGTCGGAGCCGACCTTTCCGCCGGTGTCCCGGGCCTCGACCTTCACCCAGCATTGCGTCGACGGGGTGTTGGGGATGGGCTCCCAGGTGTATGTTCCATCGTTGGCCTCGTTGGCGGCTATCTGCGTCCAGGGGCCGTCGCCCTCGGGGTCATTGTACGAGAAATAGAGGGTTATCGGGTCGGTGTCCAGCGGGAGATTGCCCGGGGTTGCGCTCCAGGTGATGACCTGTGAGGAACCGACCGGCCATATGACAGCTGTGTTCGGCTGCGTGACCAGTACATTGGGGACCTGCGGCGGCCCGTCGTCGAATGTGTCGAGGGTGGGGTCGCCGGTGATGGTCATTCCGTAGAACCAGGCCCTTGAATCCACACCCGCTCCGGTCTCGCCGTTGAGGATGAACCATTCCAGGAAGCTCTGGCCTATGCTCTCGCCGGTGCCCAGCGGGGTGTAGAAGTCCGCGAAGTTCAGCATGCTGCCGGTCTTGGCCGAGCCTATCGATGCCAGTCCGTACGTTTCAGAGAACACGTAGTGACCGGCTATGTAGCCCTCACTGTCGTCGTCGGTGTAGTTCGAGGCGGAGCAGCAGAAGAGGTTGTAGAAGTGCGCCAGCGGGTCTGCGCCCGATATCTCCTCGTTGTAGAGGTACTCGAAGTTCGAACCGCTGTTGTAATAGAACCCGTGGCCTCCGGGCCAGGAATGCGCGAACAGCGATATCCAGTCGTAATTGTCATCGAGGCGGTTCAGGTAGTCGGCAGTCCTCGTGGTCTCTGGATCGTCGACCAGCGTCCTCGTGGAATAACGCAGTCCGACCTCGCCCGAATATTGCGGCCCCCAGGACGCCCAGTCATCGTCCACGTATACGAGCGCGCGGTCGTTCAGAGGCAGGTTGCCCATCCTGTAATCGTGGTTCTTGTCGAAGTAGTTCTGAAGAAGCGTTACGTCGGTATAACCCGGGATGGTCAGGGTCGAGGTTATCAGCCGCCCAACCCATATCTCCGGCTCGAGGTCCCCCAGGCCGGCCGTGTGATCGTCGTACGCGCCGTTGAGGTTCGAATCCGTCCAGGAGCCGTCCAGGTCCATGAGGTACAGGTCTATGGGGAACTTGGTATAGCCGTAAGGCACGCCGCCGAACCAGTCGTCCATCTCATACCAGGCATATGGAATATCGCCGACGAGCACGGCTCCCTGCATGCCTTCCCCGTAACCAGTATTCAGAAGGCTCTTGACCTGGTTAACCGTAGACCATCCCGCGGTGTGAAGCTCGGGGGTCCAGCCCTCGTTTGCCAGATCGGTTAAGTACCTGTCGATCCCTGTCTGGATAGCCATGTACAATGCCGGCTGCACAAGAACGTAGACGCTGCCGGGTAGCAGAGGCCCGTAACCGGAGTTCCAGTGATCGGAGTGGTCCTCCGTGTCAGGTATGTTCGTCATCGCATCCGAGATTTGCCAGCCTTCAGAGGTCTGCGTCTCGGAGAACGTCAATCCCGAGAACGATGATAGCATGAAAGTAACGATAATAATTGCGACCAGTGCCCTGATGGTGTGGTTTAAGCCCTTCATAGTTCCACCCAAATATCAGATACAATATTGGGGTAATGAGATAAATACATTGTGTATGAAATATCAGCAGGTCGAACATATAATATTATTACGTTGGTTCATTACTCCTGGTCCTGTAATGACGCGTATACTTTTTTTAGCTTACCTACGTCAATAAACTAAACCACGTGCTCGCAAACACAGATTTAATCTGTTATCATATGATGCTCTGTGTGGCCTAGCCAGGATACATCTACCAATCCTCCGGGCTTGGTTTTGCTCGCAAACATATGGATTTTAAATATTATTATTCTGTTTGCTCGTGGCAAGCCATATCCTTTTGTTTGGACGTGTGGCCTAGCCAGGATATGGCGACAGCCTCCTAAGCTGTATATCGGGGGTTCGAATCCCTCCACGTCCGCTTTTCTTTATAATTAAATTATGTAACGACCTTAAAATCAGTATTTATAATAAAGGAAACTAATTTATATAACCACTATTATCGGGGAAGCCAACCCAATTACTGGTGAACATGATGAAATGGCGAAAGGGTCGTTCTGAGGAGGTTGATGAGAAGTTCGCCTTCGAGGAGCCCGATGAACCCGTTCCGGTCGGGGATGCCGCTGTTGAAGAGGATATGAGCATTCCGGAGGAGGACTCCCCAGACGAGGTCGAAGTTCCAATGGAGGACTCCCCTGACGAGGTCTCAGTTCCGGATGTGGATGCCCCTGACGAGGCTGAAGCTCCGGAGGAGGTGGAGCCCTTTCAGGTCGAACCGCGCAGGTCCTTCAGGAGAAGGCGCGGGTCCAGGGCCGAGGAGGAGCAGCCAGAGTTGGTCGAGAGGCCCGTCGAGGTGGCAAGACCCCAATCCTTCAGGAGAAGGAGGATGACCTGGGGCGAGGAGGAAGAGACCCGCAAGGAATCACGATTGTCCAGTTTGTTGGAACTCGGCTGGCTGCGCGCCCATTGGAAGACCATTGCCATTCTTTTGTTCATATTTGTTTTTGCACTTTACATAAGAGGTTATTACGGCTGGGACCCCGCCACTGAGGACGGATTCCTTCTGTCCGGCGGTTCAGACTCGTACTATCACAACTGGGTGACCAGCCATATGCTGGATACCGGAGACCATAGGTTCTGGGAGGACATGCTCAATTATCCGGTGGGAACGAGGAACCCCAGACCTCCGCTGTATGACTGGTCCATCGGCCTGGGCGGTATCGCGTTGAACCCCTTCATTTCGGGTGGGCTCGAGGATTCGATGTTCACGGTTTTCCTCTTCTCCACGGCCTTCTGGGGCGCGCTTACCATATTCCCCGCATACTTCCTGGCCAGGGAGGCTTTCGGGAGGAAGGCGGGCATAGTCGCGGCCTTCCTGTTGGCCATCATGCCCGGTCACGTCACCAGAAGCGTGCTGAGCAACGCCGACCACGACGCGATCGCATTGTTCTTCATCGTGACGGCCTTCTTTTTCTTCCTCAGGTCGTTGAAGGTGCTCGAGCAGAAGCAATGGGTTGATACGTGGCGCAAACCCAAGGAGGCCCTTGGCGGCATCAGGACGATGGTGGCCAGCAATCAAAGGTCCATCCTGTATGCCCTGATGGCCGCGTTCTCCATCATCACGGTCGCGCTGATTTGGAAGGGATACGCATACGTCATCGTCATCCTGACAGTCTACTTTGGCATTCAGATCCTGATAAACAGGTTCAGGGGCACGGATTCCCTGGCCGTCCTGATGGTCTATGCGATCACGGCCGGCGTCACACTCCTGTTGATATTCCCGTATTATCACCTGTCAATCCAGATAGCGAGCTGGTATGATGCGCCGGTGATCATGTTCCTGGCGGCAACGATATTCACGTTCATACTGATCGTCACGAACAGGTTCCCCTGGGTGCTCGTCTTCACATCCATGGTGATGGTGGGTGTGGCGACCGTGCTGGTGCTCTACGTGTTCGCCCCTGCTCTTCTTGACGTCATAATCGGTGCCCTTTCAAGCGGCGCAGGATACTTCGTTTCCAACAAGCAGTACCAGACGATCGCGGAAGCGCAGGCCCCGCCCTTCAGCAACCTCGCCCTGTCCTTCGGCGTCATAACGTTCTGGCTGTCATTCGTCGGTGTGGCGTGGGCCGCCATACAGCTGCCGAAGAACATCAAGGCGGATTTCATATTCATCCTTATCTGGACGGCAACCTCCATCTACATGGCCGTTACGGCGGCCCGTTTCATGTTCAATGCCGCGCCGGCCTTCGCGATCACCGCCGGCTGGGTCGTGGCACTGCTGATAGAGAAATTATCAATCCATAAATTCTCCGACCAGCTGAAGAGGTTCTCCAGACCAGCCATCTCGAGAGGGTTCAAGTTCGGCCTGATGGGCGCTCTTGTATTCCTTATCTTGGTATCGGTCGGGCTCTCGGGCTCGGCAGACCTGGCCATCGGCGTTTTGGTCATCGGGATCGCGGCCCTCACGGGCGCCCTGATGATGAACCTCATTGCCGAGACCAATCCCAAGAGGAGCTTCCACCTGGCCGCGATACTGGTGCCCTTGGGCGGTGCCCTGTTCTACCTGTACGCGGCACTGGGGACAGAGTGGACCCTGACCATGGCGACCCACGGTTTCATTCTCTTCGCGATGATATTCATCTATTTCCTGCTTTACCTGATCGTCAGAAGGACGAAGTACTCCTTCACTGCGGGCGTGATATTCCTGGCCTTCTTCATCGTCCTGCCCAACGTCTGGGCGGGGCTCGATGCCGGTATCCCGTATGAGACGAAGAGGTCCTACGACGAAGAGGTCCACGCCGTCATGCCCGTTTTCATGCAGCCCGACGATTATGCGAACCAGTCCAACTGGTACCTCGGCGGGTTCGGATTCTCGCTTCCGCTGAACACCAGGTATTGGCCGGCAGCTTACGATTGGCTCGCCACGCAGGATACCGAGGTCTATCCGCCGGAGGACAGACCCGCGTTCCTCAGCTGGTGGGACTACGGGTTCGAGGCCGTGAACGAAGGGCATCACCCTACGGTGGCTGACAATTTCCTTGGCGGGCACCAGCTTGCGGGTAACTTCATCATGTCACAGAGCGAGGAGGATGCCATAGCACTGCTCACATCGAGACTAATGGAGGGGAATTACCACGGGGTAATGAGCGAGAACCTGCCAAACCAGTTCGACGACGGCATGAAGGCCATCATCACGGCGCACGGATTGAACCTCGCCGTTGTCGAGAACATGATGAAAAACCCTTCGGATTACATTGATGAGATATTGGCCCACCCCGAGATATACGGGCCCAGGGACGATATCATCCAACCGAACAACGCCAGGTATATCGTTTTGCGCAATCTCATTACATCAACGTTAACCAAGGAGCAGGTGGTTGCTCTTTACCACGATGTCAGGGAACACACAGGGGATTCGATTAGGTACTTCGCCATCGACAGCCGTATGTTCCCGTTCTCGGCTGAGAACACGGGTATCTTCTACGCTCCGGCCAAGCTTTCGGACCACAGGATCGATGAGATCGGCAACCAGCCTTATGATTTCTGGGTTATAAAGGCGGTCAGCGAGACCGGGAGCGAGTATGATATTGACGACATACCCCCGGACGTGAAACTGGACCCCCAGACCCCATATAAGATCGTTTACCATGACATGTTCTTCAACACCATGTTATACAAGACCTTCATTGGCTTCAGCCCCATGGACATCGGTCGTGAGATGGACGCCGGTATCCCGGGACTCACGGGCGAGTTGGCCAGCGAGGCCATCATGCCTGGTTGGAACCTCACGCACTTCAAGCTCGTCCACAGGACAGGTTATTATAACCCATACCCAGCAGAGCAGATCCAGAACCATACAGACGCCTGGCAGGCCATGAACTACAAGGACGCGCAGGCGCTGCAGCAGACCGGGGAAGGGATATCGGACCTCAGTGACCGCTCGAGCCTGTACCAGGGCGTTATGATGCTGAAATATTACGACGGGGCCATCATCAGCGGGACCGTTATGCTCGAGGACGGCACGCCTGTCCACGGCGCCCGCGTAACCGTGTCGGACGACTTCGGCATACCGCATCAAATGGTCTACAGCGACGAGAACGGCATGTACTCGGTGATCGCGCCATTCGGTGCCGTGAAAGTCACGACCTCGGCTGGAGCCGAGAACCCGAGAACGCTCATCGGCGGTGAACTGAACATCACCTCGATGATGATTGAGGACTACCAGGCCATGAGGGAGCCCGACGACAGGAACAACGACGGCAGGCCGGACTATCTTATCGACCTCGACCCGGTGATACTCAGCGGCAACCTTAACGGAATCCTTTATTGGGACGAGGACGAGAACGGCGCCATCGGGGGCGCCGAGGAGAAAATTGCCAACGCCCAGCTGGTCTTGACCAATGGCCATTTGAATATGGATGCTACCGGGGAAACCAATGAGACGGGCGTCTTCAACATCACCGGCATTGCCCCGGGCGACCATTCGATCGAGGTTTATCTGGCCGGGCGACTAATCGGCTCCTTCGATGCGACCGTCACGAGCGGAGAGAACGCAACTCAGGACTTCGGGGCCATCCCCCTACCGTTGAAAGGAAAGGTCACCAGGAACACCGGAGAGGCCCCGGGTCCGACGCACGTTACCGCCTGGATACCCGGGGAGGACATCGTCGTCGAGGTCCTCTCGGACGCCACTGGCAACTATAGTTTTGACACCATGCTTCACGGTGATTATTCCATACAGGCCGTCACGGACGACGGCTGGGCGAGCGTCATCACGATGTACTCGATGAACCAGGAGGGGAACAACAGTCTCGACATCGAGATATACCCGTCCGCAAGGGTCGAAGGTCACGTCCAGTTGAGGGACGGCACACCCGTGCCCACGAATGCCATCAGGTTGCTTGGCTTCTACGAGATGCTCTTTTACACCGGTGAGGACGGCACTTACGCATTGGACATCCCGAGGGCCGCATATGACACTCTGATTTGCGAGTACGTCAAGGGATTGGACTATTACATCAACATCTCATCGGACGTAATCATCTTCGGCGACAAGCGTCTGGACATATACCTTGACGGAGGCTCAAAGGTCTACGGGCAGGGATTCCTCGCCAATGAACTCACGGCCAGGAACGTCGAGATCGAGTTGACGGATATCGAATCAGGCTCCGAGATATCGGTGCATACGAACAACCAGGGCATATTCACCACAACGGTCCCGAAGGGAACCTACCGTGTCCAGACCTCTGCCTACATAAATGAGGTCAACTGGACCTATTACGGGCTGCATAACCTCGAGTCCTCGACGGAGCTCGGGTTCACGATGTCCAAGGGAACAGTCGTGAAAGGGAACATAGTCTGGGACGTGGTCACGGAGACCGGGCAACGGATCGGGTTGGACGAGGCCAGGGTCACGTTCAAAGACACTGCCGGCCGGGAGAACGTGGTATTCACGGACAGAATGGGCACCTTCGAGGCCGTGCTGTACCCCAAGAAGAACTACCTTGTCACGATTGAGAAGCCCGGGTTTGTCACTGTCTCCCTAGGCACGAAGACTACCGAGGTTCTCGCCGCAAATCCGATATACGAGTCCTTGTCACCCATCACCGTCCCGGTCTCGGGAACTGTCCTGATGAACGGGCTTCCGCTCGAGGACACCAACCTTGTGCTGGAGTTCGAAGGTCAGTCGGCAGGTGCCACTGACCACGAGGTCCAGATCTACCAGGACGGCACGTACTCGATCAACATTCCGCCCGGAGAATACTGGGTGACCTTCTCGTACTCCCCTGATCCCGGCAATGACTCGGTCAAGATCGAGATAGCAAAACCCTTCATGCTGGAGACCGATTTCTACACGGGATCTCCCCTCAAATACGACCTGGAGGCGAGGCTGAGGGCAAAGGTCAATGTGAACGTGCTCACGGCAACACCGGTCAATTCGAACATACAGTTCTCGAACGGCCCGGAGTTAAGGAACTTCACCGTTCAGAACGGTTCTGGCGTGTTCTACGTCATGCCCGGTGAATATACTTTCACGGCCGCATATTCGACGAACGACACCTACCTCCTCGGAATGACGGCAGTTAACATATCGACCTCCAAAGACAATGTCGTAAGCGTCTCGCTGGACAACGGCATCGAGATCCACGGCATCCTGACCTACAAGGACTCGAAGATAGGTTCCAAGGACATCAGCTTCATAGACGAGGACAGCGGCGGTGTGGTCACGGTCCGGACGACCGCCGATGCCGAATATACCGTTTACGTGATACCGAACCGCAACTACACGATAGACGTGGACTTCATCGATTTTGTCACCGACCCGAGCCTTGAGTTCGAAAGCGTAGCCACGAGGACCGCATACCGCTACACGAACAGCGATTCGTTCTACACGTCTGCGGACATGACGACGGTTCGCCCGATCACCCTCATCCGAGAGGAATACTATACGAATGTAAACGGTGTCGTCAAGGCGAACGGCGCAGCCGCCCCGTTCTCCGAGATATCGTTCACGTCCTCCTCCGGCACTGAAGAGGTGACGGCTGGGGAGGACGGAACCTTCGCGCTGGACATCAAACCCGGCAATCATACTGTGTACGTTCACCACGGACAATCGCACATGGTGTACCTGGAATACCAATACTTCGGCATCGACCCGATAGAAGGCCTTGTAATTGACCTTGTTGAGGGATACAAACTGTCCGGAACCACGTATTACAATCTGAACCAGCACAAGGAGACGAGCCTCTACTTCACGTCCGGTGATAGATACATGGAGGTCCTATCCGACGATCTCGGCTTCTATGAGACCTGGCTGCCCCCGGATTCCTACGATGTGACGGGCAAGGCGGTCGCCGAGGAGAACGGTCTCGATGTCAACTACGAGCTGGACATGAGCATTACACTGGAATCAGACCTGCTCATCAACCTGCCCATGACGAGGGTAGAAAAGGTCTCTGTAACACTGGAGTACGATGAGACCAATATTATCACGGCCCGTCCGGGAGAAAAGGTCACCTATACAGTCAGGGTCGTTAACACGGGCAACGTTGCCGACACGTACGCAATGGGCGCTTCCGGAGCAAATCCCGACTGGGTCTTCGAGTTCAATCCTGTGGACGTGCAGGTGAACCCGGGTACGAAGGACAACATTGGATATACCAAGATCAGCTTCACGGTGCCAGAGGCCGCCACCACGGCCCAGAACAGGTTCAGCGTCACCGCGGTCTCCCACAGGGCCGGAATCACTGCAAGCCTGAACATGGAGGTCAACATCGTCCAGAACTATTCGGTGGGGGTCTACGAGATCCCCCAAGCTTCCCCGCTGTACAATGTGGGCTCGCTCAGATGGAGCTTCAGACTTCAGAACGACGGGAACGGGCAGGACGCCTTTGACATGACCATTGTCAACTTGGAGGAATTGCGGAGCAGAGGTTGGGCCCCTCAAATAGCCTGGGACGAGGACATCGGCGGCGAGCTTCTGGACGAGAACACCATAGTTGGCTTGCCCCTCAGTGCGGGCGCATCGATGTCCATCAACGTCGAACTGGTGCCCTACGGAAAGCACCAGTCAAGGACCGCGCGCGTCCTGGTTGCGGCCTACTCGAACGGGGACGTTTCCGAATCGACCTCCAGGTACTTCACCATCGCATACCCGGAGCTCAACCCCTATTCCTCGAACATGACCGTGTTCGGCGACGACGTCCACGACGCCCCGACCGGAAGCGAGGCGGCCAACGCCGGCGTCATGGTGGTCGCGGTCGCCGCCACTCTCATTATTTTCTATGTTGCCAGGAAGAAGAGGTGGTTGAGATGAAGGCCCTGAAGAGAACTCCCAGGCCCGTCATTCTCCTAGTTACACTGCTTATTTTAACTTCATATTTCATGATGATACAACCACCCGCAGCCGCCGAGGGCAACGTTGTCGATATCAAGGTGCACCTGTCCGGCGAACCGGTACTGGCAATCAGCGGGAGCAGCACATACCACGGGACCCTCCTTGACACCAAGAACAGGATGTGGAATTACGAGGTCTACGTGACCTCCACCGAAGGAGAGAACATCACAGGCGCCTCCCCCTCCCTGGAAAGCCCGGCAACTGGCAACCTGACAATATCCAACAAGACGTTCAGCTTCGACCTCATGGCGCCCCTGGAGCCCGGGGACATAGACATCAACATCAACATTTCGTCATTCACGGGGGACAAATGGTACAAGACCACACATACGATAGCCGTTGTCAGGCCGGTGACGATCAGCGCCACGATAGACAACCCCAGCAACACGGCCGTCACAAACGCCACGGTGAGGTTCTACGTCGACAACGACCATATCGATACGCAGATCGTGGACCAGATACCTCCCGGAGATTCGACCGACGTCAGCGCGGAATGGATATTGGCCGAGTTCCCGCCGGGATGGCATGATACCCGCCTCGAGATAGACCTCGACAACAACGGCGAGGCCGAGTGGACCGTGCATGACCGGTTCTACGTGGAAGGCGGCGGGACACTCATCCTATATCTCACAATCCTATTCGGACTCATTGCGATGCTGGGCGGTATTTATTACATCAGCAAGCGCAAGATGCGGTGAACCCATAATCTAACATCGTTTTCTTTTCGACGATTATGGAACAATAGACATTTCTCTTCGTTTGCACATCGATGAAATGTCGGTCGGATGCGGTTTCAACTGAGTTGAATTGCATCCGACGATTGTTTGCAGGTGTCTTGAGATTTGGTTTTTGGGGAATTGGACGTGCCAGCCCATCAATATCCTCAAAGGGTGGATCAGTAGTTCAGCACGGTCCATATTGTGTCGAAATTCACATATATTCCGAAGGCCTGATTGTGGAATATGTTCTCGGAACCGGTCGGCACGCCCCAATGATATGGTTGAGTGACATCCTCGATTAACATGTAGGAATATCCTGGACAGTTAGCTATAAGGTGGGTCTCTATGGCTGCCGTGCTCATGAACCTTGTTTCGAAGGGATAGGCGACCATGTTAAAACCAGCCTTGAGTGTGATGGCCTTGTCTTCCACATACCCTGCAAGTGCATATCTAGTGCCACCGTTGATGTGCATCCAAAAGGCCTCGTTCGTGTAGATGTCGGTGAGTGTGCATATCGACGGCGGCCAATAGGGTGTCCAATGCAGCCAAGTACCGTTCCTGTACAGCTCCACGTGGTCGATAGTCCCAGGCATGCCCTGGCCCTGAAGCACATGCTCCACAGAAGTGTCGCTTTGGGGTAACGAGCAGCCCAACAGGAACCAGTCAGGTTCTCTTGTGAACGGGCTTTGAGTGGAACCGTGTTTCGTGGCCTGCTGGACGGTCCTAGTCTCATGACCAACTGAGTCATAGGTCCTTACCTGGTACCAATATGAACCCGGGCTATTGATACCTATGTTTGCATGCAGAATATCCGTGTTTAAGCCAGGATATAATGCAGATGCATATGTGTTCCCAGTAGGATCAAAGGCATTCATCCTCCACCAAACCTCGTAACGGTCCACATCAGTCGATACAGATGCATCCCAGTAAATCCTCACACCCATACCTTCCAGCTCCGCATGCACGTTCGTCGCCGCATCGGGTGCCGTGGAATCTATCTCGAAGTTGGCCATGCTGATATCCTCCCACATCATCATCCCGAGGTCCGTGACGACCACCTTTATTCTGACCTGGTCAGAATCTATCATCGCCACAGGGTCCCAAGTGTAGATGCAAGGATTGCTTACTAAACCGGTCAGGCCCGTTACTATCGTCCCCGGATAGGTCATACCGCCGTCCATGGAATATGTGATATCAACAGTAAGGTCGGAGATGGGGTCGTTTATGTCCCACATGTCCCAGATTATCTGCTGGGCGCTGCCGCCCATCCACAGCTCCCCGCCGTCGGGGGAGGTGAGGTCGACCGTCGGGGGCATGGGCGGTCCCTGGATGACGTAGAAGTCAACCGACTCGAATGGGCCCCAGTTGGCATAGGCATCAAGGGCTCTGGCGTACAGGGTATGCGCGCCGAACGTCTCCAACACCATGTGGTCTATCTCGGCGGTCTCCAGGGGCGAGTCGAACGCGCCGTCGGTCGGGAACATGCTCCCCGCAAGCTCCGCCGGGGTGGTCCCATCTATATAATATTCGACCTGCGCGATGTCCGAGTTCCCCCTGTACCGGTCGTCCGCCACAGCCGTGACATGGAGGAATTCACCCCTCATGACCGGTATCGGCGAGACCTTCACCCCGCCTGCCCATATCACCGGACCGAGGTCGTCCCCGCCGCCGTTCTGGACCGTGAAGTTGGCGTCGGATACGTCAAAGCCCTTCAGAAGGCTTCCGTAGCCCTTGACCTTGACGCGGTAGTGCTCCCCGTTCGGGAAGTCCAGGCCGGGGCCGTAGACACCGGTGGTCGTCGTGTCCCAAGCCCAGTTGGTCGGTGCCGGCGGCAGGCCCGTGACAACCGTCTCATAGCTCATTCCGCCGTCTTGACTTATTTGTATGTCGAAGGTGTTGGCATTGACAGCGGTCCATGTGATCATGGCAACTCCTGATACGACCTCCCCGCCATTTGGATAAGTTATGTTGATATCAGGGTGGTCCTCGCCGAAGAGCCATATCAGCGTTCGGTCGGCCACGATCGCCCTGTCCGGGTCAACATCCGTTCCAAAGATATGCCCTGGGAGGCCATAAGTACCATCTTCCTGTATCATGCAGTGGGCAAAAGCTTCGTACACTACCTTGATATTCGAGTCTGCGAACGAGGTTGCAGCTGCATTCCCTCCTCCTGCATGTGTGCTGTAATCCCAGGGTGGCGGGACATCACCGAGGTTAGTTATATCATCGGGCCAAAACCTAGTAGCCCCATAAACGTCTTGTTCAAGGTCTAAATACGGACCCAAACCTATGCTAATTGGGTGTGTAGTGTTTATCAGTCGAAATGGAGTTCCAGGTTCGTTTCCGCCCCCACCGTCCGCATCATCTCTCCTATATTGGGCATGAAGATAATCCTCATACCACGTTACATCTCTATCAGTGCCAGTTACATCGCACATGTCCCAGCCGATGTCCTGGCCTGTAACATACCATTTCTGCTGACCGGGTTGGTTCAACCAGGTTTCAATGATAGCCCTCTCATCGGCCCCGAGTTGGGGATATCCTTCTCCCACATCCCACAGAACCGCTTTTGCCGTGTTCAGGTCGTTGACTGTCGGCAGTCCGAAATTCACAGTTTCCCATGTAGTGTATGTCCAGTTGTAGAAGTCTAGCGACAGTTTCCAATCGTTGATCTGCCTACTGCTGGATTCGAAGTCGCTGTGTTCGAGCACAATCAATACATCAGGATCGTCGAGCGTCGTGAAACCGTAATGGTATCCGCCGTTGTCGTCCAACGTGGTGGGTCCGCCGATACTGGTCGATTCAACGTCAAAGTAATAATCAGTGAAGCTCGTCAATCCGGTGAGGGTCACGGAATGTGCTAGCACCATGTCGCCGTCGAACGGCGTGGATAATCCCAAGGCCGTTGAATTCCCGTAATAGACCTGGCTGGTCGCGGGAACGTCCGTAGTCCAATGTATGATGGCCACTGAGTTGGAGATGTCTGTCACGTGAACATCATATATCATCGGATTGGTCAGCTCCGTCGACGCCCAGCATGTCGAACTGTGGAGTGGTGAGGACTCATTGTAGTAGGCCCGTATCCAGCCGTCATCTTCGATGGCCAGTACCCCATCCAACATCACCATCTCATTAAGTGCCATCGAAATCGTCGATACGAACCTTCCCGAGCTCGGGTCGACCTCCGTGCACACCAGCTGTTCGAAGTCCCCCCTCGAGGTCACCAGGTCAACGGTCAGGGTCCCGCTTTCATCTGTGTCCTTGACCTCGACCTGGACCGTGTCGGCATCGTTGTAGACGTGCCTGTCGAACTTCACCCAGCCGTAGTTATTGCCCAAATCGCCGGTCAGGACTAGAGCGTATGGCTGTGGTCCGACCGGTATGTTCGAAGCGTCGACCCGGATCGTCCACATGCCCGTTGGAGGAGAGGTCACAAGAACACATTCAACGTTGTTGATATGGTCATAACCGGCAGGATTCGAAGAATCGGATTCCCTGCTTGAACTGCCGTAGTTGTTACCGATGTATGTGGTAAAGCCATTGGGTTCTGTGACCGTGAGATCAAGGTCATTCACCAGCGAGCCGGCTGCCGGTAATGTCCCTTTGTAATCCGTCCATACAAGTGTGATCTCCAGAGGATCAGAACTGTCCTCGACGTAGAACTCGTATTCGCGGTACTGGCCGGTCATTAATCCGACCTGGTTATCGTCGACCTCCATTTCCCTGCCGCCGTTCTCATTATAGAAATAAAGAGAATCGCCTATGTCGGTCATCCCCCAGCCCTGGTCCTCGTTTGGATAATCCATCGAATGACCGTTCAATGTATAATCATGAACATTGGCCTGGCTTCCAGAAGGCGAATCTCGGGCACCATTTAACAGGCATGCCTTCACAAGAGATGCGCTCGGAATGAAACCATTCGCAGCAACTGGAGAAGCTGGAGTGACCGGGTAAAAACCATCCTTGAAGTACTGGTGGATTAGAACGGAGCCGCCCATGCAGACCGCTCCGGAGGGAGAAGTTCCAGACATGGATGCGTATCCAGTATCTGGATTCCCATCCCTGTTCCCATCTCCGAAGGCAGATGATACTGAGCCATCGGAACAGATGTCCGGCTTCAACCTGCCGTTGACAAATGAATTGTAATAATCGGTTGGGTCGGAATAATCCGGCAGATAGGATTGGGTCGGACCGAAGCTGCTGTATGATTCCAGGTTCTGCCAGCTTGCACCGGAATTATGGGCACCGACCGTCACACCGTTCTTGGCGGTTCCCGGCGGGCAAAGTGTTGAGCCATACGGATACAGGTCTGGCCTGTCATACGCCGGTTCAGTTCGGTCTCCACCAGCTCCGAAGAATGCAAGAAAATCCTTGTTATTCCACATGAACCAGTCAGAGTTTTGAGCATCGTTGTTGTATCTGCCCTCCATCAGGCTTCGGGAATCCTTGATGGTGTCTCCATCGGAATCCCTGCCAGATTGATATCCCCAGGAATTCACCGTCAATTTTGCTCCGTCGTCATATTGTAACTGGTATAATTCTTTGAAGTCATTCGGGCAGCCACTCAAAGACTGGTCGCTTGCACCCACATCATGGAACGAAACCTTTGCCTCATAAGCCATTCCGAAGCGGTTTGCATTCGCGTCACTGACATACTGACCGTTCCCAACTGCATAACCCGTGATGTGGGTGCCATGCTGGCTGGGTGCCTCATCGACATGGTTATCAGCCCATTGCTCATATCTGATGACCTTGCGATGGCTTGGTGACGCTCCGGTCCAATCAGATGCCCCTCCCCATGCCGGGTCTCTGAATTGGTTATGGTCTGTGTCCAAACCGGTCTCGGTAACTCCGACAATCACTCCTTCGCCGTGGATGCCGTGGTCCCACGGCTCAGTGCTGGAACCGTCCTTGGATTGTTCCCATGTATTAGCGGTCGCCAGGAAGGGTGTTGGATAATCATAAGGTTCAACGAACTGAACCTCATTTACGAATGACAAGACCTGAATGCCCTGCTTCGAGACCACAGCTCTGACACAATTAGCAGTCTCAGAAATATCAAGAACGTCTCCTCCGGTCTTGCCGATGAGGGCCGCAACGTTGTACGGGTTCTCCCCCTCGTGGGTGATGACGTTGACCGTTACCCTGTCTTCCCCCTCGCCAATGGCCTGGGCCTTTGACCAGAGATTTTCGTATTCCATGAAGTCAATGGCGTTTGCGACAATGAGGTCGTCCTTGAGGTCCACATCTTTGATAAGGGCGGAATAGAACTTGAAGGCAGGCTGATAAATGCCAACGTACTGCACGAAGTCGAGGCGCTCGACCTCTGCTTTGGCTTCCGCGCTCATCTTGACGATGAATGCGTTGTACGGGATGTAGCCGCCTATGGTGCCGCCCAATTGGCGCACCTTGGCCTTCCAGTATTGCTGCACAGGGCCGTTGAACTGGACTATGTAATGGCCGTCGACGCGCTGGTCGTAGGAATCTATCGATAGTTCATCTGCCAGGTCAGGGCCTTCGTTGACGTCGAAGGCGCCGGTTCCTAACCTTATCATCGGATTCTCCACGTAGAAGTCGTTGACCGGTGCGGTTGTCTTCACCGGTTCCCCGGCCTGCTCTCCAACGCCGATGACGAAGCTGACCGGTAGTATCATGGCCAGTACCAAAACGATCGCCGCTGCTCTACCCACCGTGCTTCTCATGCGCCCACCTCTTTCCATGGTCCGACCTCCCGGTTCGGATTGAAGATTATATGTTTGTGATGTCTAATATATGTTTCGATTATTTGTATCAGATTATAATCGAAGTGGGTTGGATTGTTTGATACAGGGTAATAATAATCACTTTGACATCAGCTTGATTATCGCCTCTGCCGGCTCTCCTTTCGCTTCGATGAGGGCGGCCTTGGCATCTTCGTACGAGGCATTGGCCTGGGCCATGACCAGTTCTATGTCCTCTTCCGGGATCTTGATGCTCGGTGGGGCACCGGGGGCTGCTGTGGCTGCCGCCTGGGCCTCGTCGCCCTCCAGGACCTCGGTCTCGCCGACCACCTGGTAGCTCTTCTGGCCCTGCATGGTCGTGATGGTCACGGCCGCGTCGCGGATGACTATCACCTTGCCGTCCGCCTTGATGACGACCTCCTCGACGTTCTCCATCTCCTCGGTCTCGATACCCATTCTCTTCATTGCCTGCTTCATCTGCCGCGGGTTCATGCCGCGCATTCCCGGCATCATGGCCTCACCACTGCCGAATCGGATTTCAGAGTAATATGTTTTTGCTCGGTTTTTGTTTGAGACTTGTTTGGATTTCAGAGAAAGTTGTGCTTACGTATCTATGTGAGCATCCAGAAAATCCCATCACGGTACGGGCGGCCCTCTCGGCCGCTCGGGCATGAGATACCGGGCCAATAGCAGGAGGGCCAGACCGCCGAGGAAGAACCCCCAGGAATACAGGAAGTATCCGGCGAAGTTCACGAACAGGCCGATGACCATTATCGCGGCGCCGGCGATGAAGAGGGCTATGCCGAGCCTCACTTCAAGCCTCCCTGGAGTGGTCTGACAACAACTGTCCCTTCAACGGCATTCGGCTCAGGCCTCCTTGCCGACGACGATGGCCGCGTGGTCCTTCTCGTAGGGGCCCAGAAGCGTTATCTCGATGAACCTGAGACCGGCCTTCTTCAGTTCCCAGACGCATTGCTTGTATATCTTGCTCGGAGGCGCGGACACGTCCACGCACCTGGCCTTGAGCATGAGGAATCCGTAGCCGCCCGGCTTTAGGAGCCTCGAGTTCTTGATGAATATCTCCGTTTGATTGCGCTGCGCGATGTCCTGGTACATGACGTCCACCTCCCTGACCAGCCGCTCGTACTTCTCCGGGTGGTTGGCATCCTCCAGGATGGGCACGATGTTGCCCCTGCCCTCGGCTACCGAGAGAAGGTCCTTGAAGGGGTTCTTGGCAACCTCCACCGCGAAAACCCGGCCGCCTGTGACGATGTCCGATATGTGGCTGACCGTTGTCCCCGAGGCCGCTCCCAGGTAGAGGACGGTTGTCATCGTGTCGAATGGGAACGTGTTGCCCTTGTTGTACAGGAATGCGGCGAGCTTGCTCCGCTTTGGGTCCCAGATGCGGTACTCGATGCCCCCGAACCTCCTGAGGATCTCCCAATAAACGGCCACGCCGGGGACAAGATTCCTGGTGTAGAGCCTGGACTCGTACCACTTCAGGTTATCAGATATCTCAGCCACAGGTAAGTATAGTGAATCATGTCTGATAAACTCTCGCATGCCCCTTGTTAAATCAGGTATGAAGCCTGGTTTGAGGAACTGAGGTTTGTGAAGAAGTCCGACCAAATACTAACGGCCGGCATTCATCCGCCGCTGATGAGGTGTATGACCTCGACCTCGGAATCATCTGGGATGTAGGTATTGGGGTACTCGGATTTCGGTATCACCTCGCCGTCTATCTTGACGACGACCAGCGGGAAGGTGTAGGTCATGCGGCTGAGAAGCTGGGTTACGGTCTCGCCCTCGACCCAATCCACCGGCTTGGTGTTCACCTTAATCCCCATCCGAGCCCTCCAAAAGGATCTCGAGAACGGTGTTGGCCTGCATGTGGGCGAAGAGCCCCACCCGCGGGGCCAGCAGCACCGCGTCGTCGCTCGAAGGAGCGTCATCATCGTGAACGAGATATAGGTTTCCAGTGCGTCTCAATCTGATGCCTTCCGATTTCCCATAACCTGCTACTCCGGAGGCTGCGACGATGGGTTTCTTTGGTAACTTCAACAAGATCTCTTCGATGAATACGGCCTTGGTCTCCGCGCTGTCCAGGGCCTCTACCACCACGTCGACATCTGTGAAAGGCACCTCCATTCTCCCGCCTTCGAGCCTGAGGTCGTGCAGCTCGACCTTGATGTCGGGATCGACCGCGGCAATGTTTTCCGCCATCGCCGTGGTCTTCTTCGAGCCGACCTGTCCAAGGCCGAATGCCTGGCGGTCGAGGTTCTTCTGCTCGACAACGTCGAAGTCCACGAGGACCAGGCGCCCTATTCCTGCCCTGGCCAGGGCCATGGCTGCGTTAGAGCCCAGGCCGCCCAGGCCCGCGATGCCCACGGATGACCGTGCCAATCTTTCACGCACCATATTCTCATAACCTGCACGATTCGAAGGTATTAGACTTTTTCCCATCAAAAAGGAAATATATGGTGACGGTCTATATGATATCCGATGAGGCTAAAGTGCAGCATCTGCGGTTGGGTTTACGACGAGGAAGAGGGATTTCCCGGCGGGGGCATTGACCCGGGAACTTCGTGGCAGGACGTTCCCGATGATTTCAGGTGCCCGATGTGCGGGGCGATGAAGAAGTGGTTCCAGCCGTTCGAGGAATGAGGTGGATCGGTTCCCATAGAATAATATTGTTTTTATTATATTAATACAATCATTTAATTAGCAGAGCTCTCATCGATGTCGAAAAGTTCTTCGTCATTGAGATAGAATAGCTCCGCGGCCAGAGCCTCCTCGTTCTCCTTCGTGCACTCGGTCCTTATCCTGTCGAGAACACTCTGCTTCACACTTATCATCAGGTATCTTCCGTCGTTGTCCGTGAAAATGACCTGGGCGGCACCCGCTTCCTCCACCTCGATGTTGCCCTTGCCAAGTGTGCATCCCGAGGACAACTGGACACCGTCAATCAGGCAGGACATGGGACGAGTCGTTCCGGTCAACGCCCTCGCGCTCTTGCAGAACGGTTTCTCCCCCAACTTGGAGTTGGCGATCCGGCCCATGCGAAAGCCCAGGGCTGCGAAGGGACCGAGGTGGCCGTGGAATTCCCTGATGCGTTTGAGAACATCATCCATTTTAATCACTTGGCGGAGGCCTTCGCCCTCTCGTAGTCGTCCCAGTTCTCGACCACCGAAGGGTTGCTGAGCGGGAAGGGCAGGGTCTCGACCACCGTCTTAGTTATGTCGTGTACAAAAAGCCTTCCCTTCGGCGTCACGCCCGACCTGTCCACGTGGCCTGCCGCGCGGAGTAACGACATGATCTTCCTTATCTTGCCTGGCAGCTCGTCAACCGACCCCTGGTCGAAATCCAACTTGTAAAGCTCCCTGGCGAACTTGCGCCAGTGAGCGGCGTCCTCGTCCACCTCCGCCCTGAAGCCGAACCATCGGTCGTTCTCGATGGCCTCAAGGTAGGCCTCTACCCCCGGGTTGACTATCTGGGCCCTTCCGATGGTGCTGAATGCGCCCGGGCCGAAGCCCAGGTAATCGCCCACCAGCTCGTCCTGCGATGAATCGTATACCTTGCCGCCGTTGTTCGAGAATATCCAGATGCTGTCGCGATAATACCCGGACCCGGACAGGACGTCGCCAGCGCCCTCGATGGCCTCGAACATCTGCTCGGTATCCATGCTGGGCACGGCCTTAACGCCCGATATCTGCATGAACGGGTATGTGGTTATCTGGCCTGGGCCTATCTCCGCCACCGTTCCGATATCTGCATGAAAGGCCTCGGTGCTCTGCCCGGGCAGGCCTATCATCAGGTCGAAGTTCACGTTGATGCCGTGCTCCGCCGCGGCCCTGACTATCCCGCGGAGCCTGTCCTTCCGGTTCTCCGCCCTGTTGACCGATTCGAGGGTCTTGCTGGTCATGCTCTCGACGCCGACGCTGATCTTGTTGATGCCGGCCTTCGCGATCGCATCGATGTACTCCGGGGTGAAGAGGTCCGGGACGCCCTCCATGCCGGCGTCGGCGAGGTCGACCGTTTCCCTGATGCGGCCCAGGAGTTCCGATATCTCGTCGCCGCTGAGCAGGTTGGGTGTGCCGCCGCCCATGTAGAGCCAGTTGGCCTTTCCCCCGAGATTCCGCATCCCGAACTCCTTCCTGATGGCAGCGAGATATCTCTCCTTCTGGCTGTTGTCCAGCAGGACCTTGTAGAAAGGGCAGAAGCTGCATAACTTGGTGCAGAAGGGCACGTGGAGGTAGATTCCGAAGACGCGACTCTCGTAGGCAGAGGGGTCGAGCTCGGTGTAGTTGAACCGTATCCTGCCGAAGTTCTTGGTCAGCATCTTCTTGGCCATCTTCCGCATCATCGTATCACGCGTAATAATTTTCCCGATTTCGTGCCACCGTAATCCCGGGACGGGTAAAAGCCTTTTGGTAACACAAACTTTATATTCGTAACACGAATGAACATGCCAGTGACACGGAGGGAAACCATGGAAAAGGTTACGAGAATGGGGGTTTCGCTGGACCCGGAGCTGCTGAAGGAGTTCGACGCGTACATCGGAACGCACAGGTACACGAACCGCTCGGAGGCCATCAGGGACCTCATCAGGGACGCGCTGGCGACCGAGGAATGGGCGAAGGGCACGGGAACAGTGGTCGGAACCATAACGGTGGTCTACGACCACGACGCGCATCAGGTAGTGGACAAGCTCACCAAGATACAGCACAGGCACCACCACAGCGTTCACAGCACGACGCACGTGCACCTGGACGAGCACATGTGCCTGGAGGTCATCGTGGTCCAGGGCAGGCCGAAGGACGTTCTGGCCCTGGCCGACTCGGTAAAGGCCACTAAAGGAGTGAAGCACGCGCAGCTGGCGAGGACGGCGGGGAAGTAATCAGTTCACAATGCACCGCTCAGCCAATCATGCCCAGCCTGTAAGGGCGGGGTTCTAACGCCAGATTTCTTTGATCTGGCGCTAGTGATGGGAATATCGGATAAGATTCGAAACCCTGGCTGTCAGGCCGGGGAGATCAAAATTTAAGAGTGCGGGGAACGAGATTCGAACTCGCGGACCACTAAGGACAAGGCCCTCAACCTTGCGCCGTGAGTCTCAACGTGTTGCCGCTTTTAGCCGACTTATGGCTTAGTCGCAGCCAGGTATGGCTGCTCCTTGCGCCGTTGACCAGCGGAACATACGGATTTGACCAGGCTTGGCTATCCCCGCGCGTGAAATCCCAGTATTTACTATTTCTATATAATCTTAACTTGATTTCTCCAAATATTCCTTGATTATCTTGATGGCGCAGTATTCCCCGCACATCGAGCACACGTCCTCGGTGCCGGTGTCCCTGCCCGTCTTCCTCGACCGTGCAAGTTGCGGGTCCATGCAGTTGGCGAACATCTTCTCCCAGTCGAGCTCCTTCCTGGCCCTGCTTATCTCCAGGTCAAGGTGGGTGTCTATGCCGCGCGTCATGTCGGCCGCGTGGGCGGCAATCCTGCTGGCGATGGTGCCGACCTTGATGTCCTCCTTCGTGGGCAGACAGAGGTGCTCCGATGGGCTGACATCGCAGAGGAAGTCCGCCCCGTGCCAGGCCGCGAGGGCGCCGCCGATTGCGCCGGTGATGTGGTCGTATCCCGGTGCGATGTCGGTGACCAGCGGTCCCAGGACGTAGAACGGCGCGCCGTCGCACACGCTCTTCTCCAGGCGTACGTTGGCCTCGATCTGGTGCAACGGGACGTGACCGGGGCCTTCGACCATTGCCTGGACGCCGGCCTCCCGGGCGCGCTTCACGCACTCGCCCAGCGTGAGAAGCTCCTTGATCTGGGCGGCGTCCGTCGCGTCCGCGGTGCAGCCGGGCCGCAGGCCGTCACCGAGGCTCAGGGTGAACTCGTGCTTCTGAGCTAGTTCCAGCAAATAATCATATTCCGACCACAGCGGGTTCTCCTGGTCGTTGTGGACTATCCAGGCGGCCAGGAAAGCGCCGCCGCGGCTGACGATGTCGGTCACCCTGCCGGTGCGCCTGAGGAGCTCGACGGCCTCCCTGGTCACGCCGCAGTGCACGGTCATGAAGTCTATGCCATCCATTGCGTGCCTCTCTATGCCCTTGAATATGTCGTCGACGGTCATGTCCACCACGGAGCTCTTCCTGGCCAGCTCCAGCCCGGCCTGGTAGATGGGCACGGTCCCGATGGGGACCTTCACCGCCTTGACGATCGCCTGGCGTATCGCATCTATGTCGCCGCCCGTGCTGAGGTCCATGATGGTGTCGGCGCCGTATTTCACCGCGACCTCGGCCTTCTCCAGCTCCTCCTCTAGGCTCGAGGCGTCCATCGAGGTGCCGAGGTTCACGTTGACCTTCACCCTGAGGCCCTCGCCGACGCCCAGGGCATCGGGAGCGTGGACTGGATTGTAGGGTATGACGATGCGGCCGGCGGCAACACCGCGCCTGACCTTCTCCGGGTCGACGCCCTCCTTCCCGGCAACCTGCCTGACAAGGTCGGTGACACCGCCCTTGGCCTCCGACATGATGGTCATCGCGTCTACCAACATGTAGCCAGATAAAAAACTTCTCCCGCGGGGGCACCATCGACCCTCGGAACCTCCCGGAATGGACCGTCTGATCTTGGGAGTGCCGAAGCCGATTCGGTATAAGACTTATCTATCCGGATGACGTTATGGTCATGATGCTGGAGACCAGGAGCTTGACCAAGAGGTTCGGGGACGTCGTGGCCGTGGATAGCGTCTCGTTCACGGTGAACAGGGGGGAGATATTCGGCCTTCTTGGCACCAACGGGGCGGGCAAGACCACGACGATGAAGGTTTTCTCTTGCCTTCTGAAGCCCACCTCCGGCCAGGCACTGGTGGACGGTCTTGACGTGGTGAGGGAGCCATTGGAGGTGAAGAGGCGCATCGGCTACATGCCCGAGGCACCCAGCCTCTACGACAAGCTCACCGGGCGCGAGTTCATACTCATGCTTGGGCGGCTGAGGGGCATGCCCGCGGACGTGCTGGGGAAGCGCATGGACGAGTTCACCCACGTCCTTGACCTGGAGAACGCCCTGGACATGGAGATAGGCAGCTATTCCAAGGGCATGAGGCAGCGGGTGGCCTTTGCCTCGGCGATACTGCACCGGCCGCCTGTCCTGATACTGGACGAGCCGACGACCGGGCTGGACCCCAGGTTCGCCAAGCTGGTCAAGAGCTGGATAAAGGATTACACTAACGGGGGCAACACCGTGCTGATGAGCACGCACGTGACTGAGATCGCAGAGAGCCTCTGCGACCGCGTGGCCATAATCCACAAGGGGGTCATAGCCGGCATAGGCACGGTGGCCGAACTGGCCCGCATGCACGGGACCTCGAATCTCGAGGACACCTTCGTCAAGCTCGTGGACACGGGTCGGGGTGGTGCGGATTAAGCTCTTCGAGATGTACGCGGCCGACGTGCTTGCCTCCTACAGGGCGGTGAGGCAGCGCATCGGGAAGCACCCGTTGTATGTCGTGTGGTTCATCTTCCTGGACCTTGCGGTGTTCGGGGGCGTGGTTTGGTTCGTGGCGCTCGTCATCAACAGCGGGGAGGCGGTCCAGTACCCCCTGGAGGTGGCGGACCTCCTGTTCCTGATGTTCATGGCCTTCCTGGGGAAGTCGCTGCTCGATTATTACCACCTGCTCATCGAGCGCCCTGCCTCGGTCTTCCTGTTCTCCCAGCCTCTGTCCAGGCACACAATCGTGGCCTCGAAGCTGTTGACGGTCTCCGTCTACAACCTCGCCCTCCTGGCCCTCGGCCTGGGCATCATCACGGGCTTCACCTTCCTGCATCCGGGCCTGTACTTCGTCATCCCGCCGTATCTCGTGGCTGACGCGATAATCCTCATGCTGCTCGCATCCTCCATCGGGCTCATGTACTCGGTGGTGAGCTCGCTCGGCTCGTGGCCCCGCAAGATAGCGGCCACCATCATGTACAGCCCGATGGTCTCGCTCGTGTGGCTGTTCACCCTGCAGTTGAGATGGGAGGGCTGGCAGCTGACGCAGGCACTGTTCATCGTCTGGGTGCTGTCGCTCATCGCGGTCCCGCTGTCATCCCACCTGATACTCGAGGCCTGGAACACCATGACGTCGTCGAGATCGAAGCTGCACCGGCGGCTTTCCCGGGAGAGACGACCGTCTTGGTTGAGAAGATTGGTGTCGAAGGAGGCATACCCAGTGTACGAGAAGGAGCTCAAGACATTGCTCAGGAAGCGCGAGGGGGTGGGCAACGCCATCACGCTGGCCGGCTTCGTGATATTCGCCTTCTACTTCTACAGCGAGGTCGACCAGTATCTCGAATTGCCGGCCTTTGCCATCGCGGCCCTGCCGATACTCGTTGTCGGCCTTTCCCTGTTCCTCGCGGTCGTCCTCCTCGCCCTGATACCCGCCCTCGGGGCCATCAGCAAGGACGGCAGGAGCACCTGGGTGCTGAAGTCGATGCCCGTCCGCACAAAGCACATCATTGAGGGGAAGCTCGCCTCGATATCGGTCATGCTGCCCTTCATCATAGTCTTCGTGGCCCTTCCCGTGCCGATGCTGGCCGGGCTTCCGCCCATCAGCTATCTGTTCTCGGCGATGGGCGCGGCCGTCATGTTCCTCCTCGCCGCCGGGATAGGTATCTGGCTGGGGGCCAAGTATCCCAACTTCACCGAGAGCATCAGCTATTCCCCAGACGTGATGACGATGTACATCGTCATGATGCTCGCGCTCTTCGTATCGGCGTTCCTTCTGCTGCCGCCACTGGCAATTGCGTTCGCCGACAAGTTCCTGGGCTTCCTGATACTGATATTGGCCCTGGACGTCGCATGCGTCATATTCATTCTGGGAAAGCGCGAGGCCGAGAAGTTGCTCGGCGACCTCGAGGTCACGTTCTAGAAAGAGAAACTATATATTTTCAAAAAACCATGTCCAACCATGGCAGAGACGTGGGTGAGGGGTAACTTCTTCATGCAGGCCCTGGACCATGTGAAAAGGAAATGGGGCCAGGTAGGGCTCGACAGGATAAAGGAGTCACATGACAGCTATCTCCCGGAACGCACCTATCCCTTCGAGCAATTCTGCGAACTGCTTTCGAAGATAAGCGAGAGGCTCGGGGAGGACACCATATCCGATTACTCGAAACTGGGCGGCGACATGGTAAGGAACGACGAGCGATGGAAGCTGATGTTCAAGGGCCAGGACCCAAGGGAGGTCTTCACAACGACAAAGCGGCAGGACGGCAGATACCGGGTGGCGGTCATTGAGGTGGAGTCAGACGATGTCGGAGAGGTCAGGCTCAACATGCGGGTGGATGTCGGCGAGAAGGGGCAGCAGGAGATGTGGGCCGAGTTCTACAAGGGTCGCCTGGAGGCGGTTCTGGAATTGACAGGATACAGGGGAGAGGTCGAACTTGGCAAGAGCAAGGAAACCGGTTCTTACTCGTACATCATTACCTGGGATACGGCTATTGGGTGACAGATGCCGTATGACAAAGCGAGATGATGCCTGGCGACCGAGGTTTCACGCCCCCGAGCACCGACAGGTCTCGGCGAATTGGTCGAGATGTAATAATGTATTTATACTGTTATTCGATGTTAATTTGTTATTTCGTAAAAGGGGGAACGCACCTTGAGCGGTGAGGAAGCTTCCATTTGGGACACCATCCAGAAGCAGGTCGACGAGATCAAGCAGAAAGAGGAAGAGCTGAGGGCCAAAGAAGCCGACCTCTCGAACAAGATCGATGAGCTTCAGGAGAAGACCTCGGCAATGGAATCGAGAGAGGGTGAGCTGCAGAGCAAGGAGAACGACCTCACGAACCATCTCAAGAACCTCGAGGAGAAGACGTCCGCCCTGGAATTCAGGGAGGACAAGGTCCTTGCCAAGGAGAACGAGATGGCCGTAAAGATTCAGGAGCTGGACACGAAGTTCAATGAACTGGAGGAGGTCAGAAGGAACTTCGAGGGCGAGAAGGCGAGGATAGCCGAACTGGAGCAGGAGTTCCAGAACAGGGAGAAGGTCATCGAGGGCAGGGTGAAGGAGCTGGAGTCCCGCGAGGGCGAGGTCATGGCCCTGTTCAGGAAGCTCGAGGAACTCAGGATGATAGAAAAGGACATCCTGGAGCAGAAGAACATCGTGCTGTCCAAGGAAGAGGCCTTCAACAAGATGGAGGGCGAGCTCAAGTCCTTGATAGACCAGATGGCGGCGAAGAACCCTCCGCCGCAGGAGAAGAAACCGGTACAGCCGAAGAGGGTGACCCGCCCCCATCAATGAAGATCATCATTATCGATGTTTTTAGGGACAGGGATTTTATTGTCTGCCAACGTGAAGGGCATGATGACGGAAAAGGCCATTTTCGCTGCCTCTCCGAAAAGAGAGTATGCGATGTTCGGAGCCGGTTGCTTCTGGGGTGTCGAGGATGCGCTCAGGCAGGTCGAGGGCGTGCTCGACGTTCAGGTCGGCTACGCTGGCGGTCACGTGGATGATCCGGACTATGAGGTCGTCTGCGAGGGCAAGACGGGGCATGCCGAAGCCGTCCTGATCGAGTTCCATCCCGACATAATCAGCTATGAGGAATTGCTCGAGGAGTTCTGGGACATGCACGACCCCACAACCCCGAACCGCCAGGGGCCGGACGTTGGCGACCAGTACCGTTCCATGATATTCTATTTCGGCGACGAGCAGAAGACAAAGGCCGAGAGCTCAAAGGCGGCCAGGCAGGAGAAGCACGAGGACCCCATAGTCACCGAGATAACGCCCGCAGGCGATTTCTGGCGCGCCGAGGAATATCACCAGAGATACCTGGAGAAGAGAAGGAAGATGGGCATCGAATGACAGACGAGGAGCTACGCCGAAAGGTCATGAAGGAGAAGGGCACCGAGCCGCCCTTCTCGGGCGAATACATCGATAACAAGGCCAAGGGCATCTACAAGTGCGCGGAGTGCGGCCGCGAGCTGTTCCTGTCGGATGCCAAGTTCGACTCCGGCTGCGGGTGGCCGAGCTTTGACAGGCCCGTTGCCGACGATGCCGTAGAAAAGAAACTGGACACGAGCCATTTCATGATACGCACCGAGGTCCTCTGCCCCGACTGCGGCGGCCACCTGGGGCACGTGTTCGGGGACGGCCCGACAGGGACCGGGCTGAGGTACTGCATCAACTCGATAGCACTGGAGTTCGAAGGTTCGGAATAGCCCTTTGGGATTGTTAGACCGCTATTATCGCCTGCGGAGGTTTTAGGGACCTCCGCAGTAGGTGCAGATTCGATGAGCTAAGGCGAGTTATGCCGGCCTCAGGGTTCCGGCGAAGACCTGCCAGGCCAGTGCCGATTTCGCCACCAGGCTGAGGACGATGTACATTCGCTCGCCGTACAGGTAGTCCTTCCACTTGCCCTTCTTCTTGTACTGCAGCCACATGTTGACCGCGAACAGGTTGAAGAATATCGCTATCGATACGAAGATGTATATCACGAAGTCCGGGACGGCCTCGGCCGCTATCAGGGGGATGAACACTATCACCCAGGGTATGAATCCGGCAAGGCATCCGATGTTGTAGGACGTCCAGTTGGTCTTCTTCGTGGTCTGGTTGTGCAGCTCCATCATCAGACCCATGAGATTCATAACGGCGGTCAAGGTGAACAGCGCGAGCAGGGTGCCGATGTCGTGTATGGATACGAGCATGGCGATGATCACAATCATCAGCGATGCGCTGAGCGAGTACTCGTACCACCTGGCCGGGTTCATGTGCCTCTTCAGGTTCTTGGTGTACCAGTCGTACAGGACCGTGGACAGCGCGAAGTGGAATATCGCGGATATGAACAGGAATCCCGCGACCAGAGGTCCGATGCGGACGGTGAACATCTCCATCATCACCGGCGATATCGAATCCGTGACCGGGTTGTATACCGGTTCGGTGTATGTCACCGGCAGCGAGAAATCGTTTGCCAGCGCAAGCATGGCCAGGGCCTGTATAAGGTGGAAGACTCCCATTATCAGGTTGAATCTCCTCAAATTCCGGAATTTTGTCTCCTCTTCCATGTTATCCCTCGATGATTAAATTATGTAATAGTTTATAAAATTATCGCCTGAGAGAGGTGCAGACCAATGGCCAGTGGAGTCCATTGCCCGGGTTAGTGAGCAAGGCCGCTTCAGAGCGCGTGAACTAGTCTTAAACGACCACCCCTTGAGCGGACAAAGGCCTATCTCATTAGCCGGGACGAAGGGCAGGCATCCCATGGAAAGCGAAAAGCATTAGTGCGCAAGCCCTTTCCAGAAGCTCATGAGACCGAGGTACGTGCTGCTGATTGGCATAATAGTGATGTTGCTCAGCCTGGTTGTCTTCATGTACTACGACCGCACGATGGCCTACATCGTGTTCGCCCTCGGCTTCGTATTGTTCATCTATGCAAGGTGGTCGGTGCGGCTCGGAGGAGGGATAAAATGAGCATCCTTTCAGCGATTGGGAACACACCCCTGGTGGAGCTGGCAACCCTAAACGGCAACTCAGTAACAAAGCTCTTCGGCAAGCTGGAGGGCAGCAATCCTGGGGGTTCGGTGAAGGACCGGGCGGCATATTACATGATCAAGAAGGCCGAGGATTCCGGTCTTCTGACCAAGGACAAGGTCATTTTGGAGCCCACGTCCGGCAACACGGGCATCGCCCTGGCAATGATAGGAGCGGCAAAGGGATTCAATGTCGTGCTCGTAATGCCCACGTGCGTGAGCGTGGAGAGGCAGCATACCCTGGAGGCTTTCGGGGCCGAGCTGATCCTGAGCCCTGGCTGCGACGGCACCGACGGGGCCATCAACATGGCAAGGCGTTTATACGAGGAGGACCCTGACAAATACTACATGCCCGACCAGTTCAGGAACGAGAGCAACGTCCTGGCACATTATGAAACGACCGGGCCAGAGATATACCAGCAGACCGCGGGTAGCGTGGACGTCTTCGTCGCGGGCATGGGCACCACAGGGACCCTGATGGGAGTCGGCAGGTACCTGAAGGAGCTGAAGCCCGAGGTCAGGGTCGTCGGAGTCGAACCACCCAGGGGCCACACCATCCAGGGGCTGAAGAACATGGACGAGGCCATGGTCCCGGAGATATTCGACCCGAACGGGATAGACGAGAAGCTGACCGTGGGCGACGACGAGGCGTTCGAGACCGCCAGGCTCCTGGCCGAAAGGGAAGGGCTCTTCGTCGGCATGTCCAGCGGCGCAGCGGTCGCTGGGGCCCTGAGGGTCACCAAGGAGATGGACTCGGGAACGGTGGTGACCATTTTGCCGGACAGGGGAGATCGTTATCTCAGCACCAACCTTTTCAAATCCGTATGCGCCAAGTGCCCGCCGTGATCTGATGGATCCCGGATATAATTGATGGGTCTTACTGATTGTAACGATAATTTTCAAAATACAACGTTCGGGAACCGCTAACCTGACAGGTCCGTACCGGCCATACCATTATATACATCCTCGATGTTGGCCACCTGTCCATGCGCGCCCAAATGGCGCGTGTAGGGACCATCGGAGAAAGAAATTAATGTACCAAGACAGAGAAATGCACAAGGCTACTTGTTCTGATTGCGGTCAGGAGTGCGAAGTACCCTTCAAGCCGGACCCGGACCGACCGGTTTACTGCAGGGACTGCTTCCAGAAGCACAGGCCACCGCGAAGAGACCGGTATTAGTTTTGTGAGCTAGAAACAATAACTGGATAACAACAGGTTTTACATCTCACGCACCTTTTGAACAGTGTTAACGATGTGCAGAGATATGGTCGGTCACCGCCTTGAATTGAAGCCCATGCCATAATTTTCCCCATTCAGGCAGTGAGTAACGATCAAACTCCGGATTCCTTCTTATAATAAGGGCAGGCGCGGTTCTGGACTATTCCCTGGTAGTACGTGTAATTGCCCCTGCTGCAAGATCCGCCTCGATTGTACGCACAATCCCCGCAATCCTCTCCTGGCATCCTGTGCCTCTCCTGGTCCTCAAGCCCCTTCAGGTTTAGGTGCCCGAGTGGCACTCCTGGTACCGTCATTACCATTCAGGCTTTTGCACCTGTCGATGCATCCGGGTCCTCCCTGATCGGACCTGTGGGAAAATATGAATTTAAGGATATTTAACATTTATCCCGTCAGTCGGATCCCGACATTTTCTCGAACTTCTCCGTCAGCTTCCCGGCTGCCGAGTACGGGTCTATCTGGCGGGTGATAATCTGCCGGACGAGGTCATCGAACTCCCCCTTGTCGATGGCCCTCTCGATTATGTAGTCCGTAATGTTGGCCTTCAGGATGGTCATGAACTCCTCGCGGGCGCGTTCCTCCTCCAACGCCTTGAGGCTGCCGCTGCCCGTCAGGTATTCCAAATGCGAGTCGATGCTCTCCCTCAACTCCTCGATGCCCTTGGTCTCGCTTGCGATGACCTTCAGGACCGGGGGCTCCCACTCTGGTCTCTCCGGGTTCAGGTCCAGCATCGCGCTTATCTCGGTGACCGTGGTGTCGGCACCCGACCGGTCCGCCTTGTTCACCACGAAGATGTCGCCTATCTCCATTATCCCGGCCTTGATGGTCTGGATGTCGTCCCCCAGTCCGGGCATCTCGATGATGACGGTGGTCTGCGCGTGAGAGGCGATCTCCACCTCCGATTGACCTGCGCCCACGGTCTCGACTATGACCTTTTCCATGCCGAAGGCGTCGAGCACTTTGACGGCCTCCCCCGTCGCCCTGGCCAGGCCTCCGAGGTGGCCTCTGGTCCCCATGCT
>Ga0209536_100000339_pt1 | contig 74701 bp, 108 predicted proteins | sample DeeMarSeWOR28_12_FD_187461 | JGI IMG/M metagenome (GOLD analysis project Ga0209536, IMG submission 187461) | Marine sediment microbial communities from White Oak River estuary, North Carolina - WOR-2-8_12 (SPAdes) (version 2) | ecosystem: Environmental > Aquatic > Marine > Intertidal zone >...
GTCGCCCCGCTACCCACCCCTATTCGCTATGCCACATCCTCCCGGCGGGGCGACTGGTCTTTATTGTAAGGTAGAACGTACTTCCTATTGAGATATTCAGTACTGAAATAGTACGAGCTCGAACCAAAAAATCCTTGTGAAAGTTCTTGACATGGTCGCTTGTATTTGAGAGAATGATAGTGGGAGGTATTCAGTTTAACCGGTTGCCCTTTAGGGGCGGAAAGGAGCATTATCATGACTAAAACAAAGCTTCCTAGTTTAGAACAATGGGTTGCGTACTTCAGGGAACAGGCACAATGTGGTACATCAGGGTGCGTCTACAATCCCATGCACGAGAATGCCACCATCATACTGGGAGAGGCGGAGTTATTGCTGGCGGATTGGCTTCGGGTCGGCAAGACTACACCAGAAATCGAGGAGAGATGTTCTAATCTGCAAAAAATGATTCTTGACCACGAAAAAATTAAATATGAACTTGGAGCCGATGAGCCATTGTATCAGTTATTAGAACTTGTTTCTAGTATTGACGTCGGCACCATACCTGACACGTCGCAAAACTAAACTAATTGTGCCCAGTAGAATGCCTCCCCTACTGGGCATTTTTATTGGCCCGTATCCCCAGTATAACACCGTATCCGCAAGCAAGATCCGTGCCACCGAGCTTGGCACGGAATTTGCATTACAGGGGCGTTTTGCCTTTTAGAACGAGGTTTGTGCGATTTTTTTCCAATCACCCCACCATATCATATCAAAGGGTGGGGTGATTGGAACAGAGTTATTTATCTTGCTAATAAGTATGTTATACCTAGTAGAACAGCTCCTCCTAGCCACCTAAAAATAATTTGCTAAACTTCTTGACAATCTTATCCGATTCGTTAAAATAGAAGATAGGGAGGCTTTCAACAACTAACTAGTCTAAGGGAGGAATCAAGATGACGTTATGGAAAACAATTAAAGTCGAATTGCTGACAACAAAAGATCTTATTGAGATCTTCGAGAAACTGTCATCATATCGTCCGGCAAGTGTAAGGGAATTCGAGGCGATTGAAATGGCTATGAAGATCCGTAATAGCTTGATAGACTGGTCGCAAGTAGAAGACGATCCAACCATCGACCAGTTTATCCGAGAACGTATCGAGGAAGATCTTAACAACAGTATTTCGGCATACATCGAGGAATACTCAATATAACCACTTTGACTAGGTAGAACGCCTCCCCTACCTAGTCATTTAGGGAGGGTAAGATTATGAGTAAACCGAGAGAAGTTATTAGTGACAACCCAATCTATGATGCACTTCAGGAATGTATGTATGCCATGTCTTCACTTAACATGGAGGATGAAATCAACCCTGACTATGATCCCGATTCCGATGACTTCAACGACCATTTCATTTCAAACAAGTTTGTCTATGGGAAACATAGTTATGAACACATGAGAGCGGTCATCGAGGCTTTGTTCGTGGCAGAAGAAGAGAAGAAAAAGACCAAGGTCAAATTCTATCAGGCCCTTGAGAAGCTACATTCTATGAAGCAAAACAATGAGCCAATTCCAGAAGAAGATACTTGCCACTCGATTGATTGTGAGTGTATCGATTGTTTGATCCTTATAACGTACCAAAGATTTAATAAGATCTAAATAAACTGATTGTGCCCAATAGAACACTCACTCTATTGGGCACTTTCTTTGTCTTGTATTCGGTTTATAACGTCTTTATATTTGGTATAGGTGGCGTTTTATTTTTTACAACACTTTTATTCCGCTCGCCCCGCTTTTTCCCGCCACCATCCCCATACACCTACCTGGCGGGGCGAATGGAATAGGTTTTATTTTTCATTTTTTTTTCGTTTTTTTTTCGTTTTATATGTACAAGAACAATGGTATATCCAAGCTGGTAAGTGGGATGCCAGGGAGATCCACAAGATTCCTACTCAAATAGTGTATGCTCAAATAATACGTGGTGAAATAGTCCGTAGTGAAATAGTACGAGTTCGTACTATCTCTTGGCACGATAATTGCTTGTAAAAAATGGTTCGTGAATCCTCTTGACAAGATATATATTGTTCATGTAGGATAAAAGGAAAAAACCACGAAAGGGGGTCGGGAGGCCATGGAAAAACCTATTTCACGAAAGGGGGTAGAAATGGATCGACGGGAACAGTTGCAAGTTCTTACCACGGGGATTGCGCTCGAAACGCTCAAGGCAAAAATTGAACTTGCCATACGTTCATATACACCAGAAGATTATGAACGTATGTATCTGGCGAGCGCATTGACAAAGGTCCGTGAGTGTATCGATTGGATAGACGATCTAATCTTACTTGCCAAATCAGAAAGGGGGTAATGATGAGTCAATTATCGATCCAATCCTTGTATGATGTATTGGGGTATCTAGATCGGGCAAAACGCCGACTAATGACGGTGTATTCGTCAGATCTAGACGATGGACAAAGGGAAATTCTAGACGATGCTAGATCGGCGATACGGGCAATCGAACCAGATCTGAGAGAGGTATTGAATGAACTTAAAACCGGCCAAAAATGGATTGCGCCGGAATGAAAGGGGGATATCATGTATCTCAAGAACCTAAGGCAAAATAGTCCGTACCTGATTGACGAGAACGGTATCTCTGTTATTAGTCCGTTCGGTGACAAATCTTCCTTGTATCTAATCAAGGATGCGGCCATTGGCGCATTCAGGGCATTTACCGCTTGTGATGCCAAGAACCAGAAAGAGTTTATCCGATTGCTTGCAGAACAGATGGTCAAATTTGCTGTCGATGAATATGATTGGAACCCTGATAACGCCAATGAGAGAATCAAGAGGGTTGTTTTGAATCCAATAGCAGAAGCATATGCACAAGGCTGGGCAGACAGTAGAGAGAATCCTTAAGCACTTTTCAAAGGCCCGTGAAATGCCCATCGATTCACGGGCCTTTCTATTTGGTAAAAAGCTATTAGCACGGTGTTTCTATATACAAAACACTCTTGATAACATTTCACCCTCTTTCTACTCCCACCCTACCCATATTTTTTTCCTTGACTTTACCTCTAACTAAATACTATAATCTAAGTATACAATTCATAACCATAATCAACCAGCAATCAGAGAAGGATACTTACATGACTCATTTTCAGTTATCAGCAAAACTAAATCACATACAATCCAGATACACTTACAACGCCCAAGCTTTTGACGAGCTAGATGGGGAGAGTGCATATTGGCTGGGGTTTATATATGCTGATGGGAACATGTACAACAATCGACTCACTATATGTTTACAGGCCAGGGATAGGTACGTACTAGAACATTTTCGTTCGTTCATGCAAGCTGACATTTCCCTGCACTACCGGCCTCGCACAAATGCCTACGCCGTCAGTATCGGAAATCCGTATCTTGCTGCACGGTTGAAGATGTTAGGGGTAGTTCCAAGGAAGGCTAGAAAGATTCGTTATCCTGAGGTTATAAGTGAGTTAGGGTTAGATGGCGCTTTTATTCGGGGCTATTTTGATGGAGACGGATGGATTGCAATAGGTAAGCGTTCTACTCTAAGACTGGGGTTTGCATCGAACAGAGATTTCTTGGATGGGATTACAACAGTTATAGAGGGGAAACTGGCGATAGTGAAACCCACATTCTTTGCAAACAAGCGTAAGCATCGAAATGGTTATTATGGTTCCATTAACTATTCAGGACGAGAGGACATAAAAAAGATTGTGGATTTCATGTGTTCTGATATGGGATTCTTTATGGAACGGAAATTGGGGAAATTCTACAAGCTCTACATGCAGCTAGAAAACAAAAAAGGGAGACTAACAGGAAAAGAACGTAACGGTCGCCTTTACAAGAAATTCTATCTTCCTGAAGCACACCAGCAAGCCTATAGCCAGCTCCTTCTATTGAGCAGGGTACATGAGCCCCTTCCACCCTTTCCCTTTCAATCGGGGCACTAAATGAGAATTAGTTATCAGGGCAAAGAGATGCGGTTGTCAGACTGGGCAAGGGAGACTGGCACAGGGACAAAAACGATCATGTACAGGATCAAAGCTGGATGGAGTGTGGGGGAGGCATTAGGATTTGTTGAGCGAGAAAAGAAGGGGCCGCAGGATTACGTGAAGGCCAAACGGTTAACTTACAATGGTCAAACTGCTACCTACAAAGAATGGAGCGAACTGACTGGACTGCCTATTACCACCATCAATTCCAGAGTGCTTGCAAACTGGCCGGAGGAAGCAGTACTGAATACCCCTCAAGGAACCCGACTGGAAGATTACCTGCAAGCTAGACGTGTTCGGGGGCTGTGGCGATTCTTGAAGTTCATTCTTTAGTTTGTATATGCAGGAAGGGACAGCCAAGAAAATTTTTGGAAATAAAATCACTACTTCATTTTACTTGACAACCCCTTACTCTACATAATATAATCATCTAAATACCCATCAAATAGAGCAGCCGGTAAAATAATCGGTAATATTTGGCTACTTACCGGCAATTGGGGGCACTTATCGGTAATATCTGGCAGTTTAATAAGCAATAGGCAAGCAATAAGGAGGAGCGTATGGAGCAAGCTAATACCGCCTTTGCAAGGGATTCTGGCGCTGTAGCTTTCGGAATGGAAGTTTACGAGGCCTTGAGATCGTATGCAATGGCTAGGAGAGAGTGGCCAAAGACATTACGAAAGCATTTAATAGAGATAATGGCATTTAGGATTTTAAGGGACCAGACCACAGACCAGAGAGAGCGAAACAGGTATACCGGTTATATCACTTATCGTTGGAATTTCTGGAATAACCAAGCAAAGAACAGGCGATATTACGAGAATACCCGAGAATGGCAACGAGCGAAGGCCAAGGTACATCTGGAGGAAAACTGGGAGGAGATAAATCACAGGAAGCGGAAAAATAATCGTAGGAGGACAGCAGAGAACAGGAAATTGGCAGAGCAAGGAGATTGGCGAGGGATAGTACAAAGGATGGTTACGTCGGTTCGGTCCAGGTCCAAGAAGAAGAATGCTTGGGATGAGCCATTTGACATAACCGATGAATGGATACTAACAGAGATGGAGCGTAGTGAATATAGGTGTCCAGATGACTGGCTGATACCGAGCATTGACCGTATAGATTCTACAAGAGGGTATACACAAGAGAACTGTCAGATTACATGTTTGCTATATAACTATTTGAAGAGGGAAATGAATGACGTAATAGCAAGGAGGATGATGGCTGATTTTTTAGATATGGCTTGCTTTTATTGGCCGCAGAAGAAGATAGCAATGGCACGGGAGCAGACGGCAGCGTAAACTTGGGGGCAAGGGCAATAACCGGCCAGATCTTACGGCTTAATAGGAAAGGGACAAGCTAACAGGAAAGATATTGCTGATAAAAACGCTTACTGCAGTGGATAGAGGGCACTGTAAACTTGTGTATTCTCAAACTTACAATGCCCCTGATCCTTTGCTGGTTGCTCGTTTAAGTGGTATGGATTTCTTCTTCCCTCTGGTTCATTTTGGCGAGCTGGCGGTCTAACTCTTCATGATTCACTTCTACACATTGGGGGTCTTAGCATGGATGATTCACTTTATGCCATTGGGTTCCTTTTACTTTGTGATTCGCTTTAGTCATATGGGCCTCTAAACTATGCTGGCTCACTCTAGGACTTTGGGCTCCTATGTGGGGATGATTCACTTAACAACAATGGATTTCTTTGGCTGGGTGGTTCACTTCTTTTTCAAGGGTTTCTTAAGAGTCTTGGCTCGCTTCGCTTATCTGGGTTTCTTTAAATTATTGGCTCGCTTTTGGTATATGGGTTTCTTATGACCGGTGATTCACTTAATCGCCATGGGTTTCTTATGAAAGGTGATTCACTAAACGATAATGGTTGCCTTTATCTGGGTGGTTCACTTCTTCTCTCAATGGGGTTCTTTCTTGTCATGATTCACTAATGCTCTTTGGATTTCTTTGAGTGGGTGATTCATTTCGGAAAGTTGGGTTTCTTAGAGATTGTGATTCACTAACCAACCCTGGGCTTCTTTGATGTATTGATTCATTTCAATATCTTAGGTTTCTTAGGACCATTGATTCACTTTATGCCATTAAGAACCTATGGGTTCCTTTTACTTTGTGATTCACTTAATCATTTTGGGTTCCTTTGTAGCATTGATTTAAACACTTGATTCACTTTGCTCAATTGGATTCCTTGGAGTTCATGATTCATTTCGGCAGCTTGGGTTCCTGCGTCCTAATGGTTTATTTGGGGACTCTGGGGTTTTTTGCGTCTATGGTTCACTTTACGGTCATGGAGTTCTGTCTGTCAATGATTCACTTGATCTTCCTGGGTTTCTTGGTTCTTGTGATTCACTTTGCGCCTCTAGGTTTCTTGCTTCTGATGGTTCACTTGCTCAAATTGGGCGTCTTTGATTTTGTGATTCACTTAATGATCATGGGTTCCTTTGAGTTTGTGGCTCATTTAAGGAGCTTGGTTGTCTTGAAAGTTATGATTATTCCTTGCAAATAAAAGAGGGGGATCTAATATTCCCCCCTCACCGGTCTCTAATGCAACAATTTCATACCCTCATATACCCATCCTCGTTCTTCGGGCATAATCATTCTATGAGCTCCTCCTAAAACTGCCACTGGATATACAGGATCGGTAGGCAGTCCTGATAGTGTTCTTCCTACGTACCAGTAATCGGCCAGGAAGTGTTTGGCAATCTCCCGGCATGCAGCATTATGGCGATGACCTTTGCTGGCATCTTTCCACATGACTTGCTTGTATCCCCCTTTGACTCTGGTGTGGGTAATACGCTCTGAGTCGATATACTTGGCTTTTACTTTTTCCTCAAGATAAGCATAAGGCCCTATCGGATCTTTGTTCTTGGCACGAATCTGAGACATGGCCATATTATAAAGCGCTGTTCTCAGGTTTCGGTTGCCGCCTCCTTTCTCTCCTCTTTTGTAGCGTTGGTAGGCAGGTTTGTCGTAGCCAGCATAAGCCCAAAGACTGGAGGCGTGATCGGCCTTTTCCAGATCGAGATATACCGTGCAATAAGCTACCGTAATGGGACCGATGTAGGGAACGCCCAAAGCAGAGGTAATAAGCGGGTTGTTCTCGCTCATCACCAGAATATGCTCTGAGACTTGCTGGGAGAGTTTATTCAGCCTATTTCGGTGAGGTTCCAGGTGTGCTTCGTAGTAGGCCAAGGTTTCGGGGTTTAAGTGATCGGTTCGGCGTTTTTTGAAGGCATCGATCCTGTTTTCAAGGGAGACCACAAGTTTCAGGATTTGATTACGGTCGTCTACAAGGCTCTTCAGGTGATCCAGCTCTTCGGTACGGTCTCGCCAGCTATCGTGATGTTTCAGATGCTCAACCGGTTCCATATATACAACATTTTCTTCTGAGTAAGTTCCTCCTTTCGATCCAGGTACTACACGGTGTTTGTCTCGACCTGCCTCCGACCCCTCTTCTAGTTCTTCTACTACTTTTTCATCTTCTAGTTTTGTCATTTCTCAGCTCCTTTATAGTGGTTGGCTTATACTATAAAGATGCATGAGAATGGCGTTTTTATCATCTCACCTCAAAAAAAATTGAAATTTTTTATATCCTTGACAATATCCTGCCAGAATCTCTCTCGTAGCCACTTATCCATTACGGTGATAAGGTGTTGGTAGCTTTCGGTAGGCAGGGATACTTCATATTTTGCTGCTCGAACAATATCATCCCTCGTTCCTTTGATTTGGTCGGTTATAAGCCATTGAGCAGAGTCAAATAGCTTTCGGTTATGGATGATCTCGAACTTGAATTGCGGGTTTTCACTATCAGCCCAGAGACGGAAGAGATAGGGATAGGGACGGATACGTGGATGTTTGTAATCTTCGTATGCCCAGAGAACACGCCAGTACTCGATTACGTCAGGGTTATATTCCGGTTCTACCCAATTAGTGTCTTCGTAATAGCGTGTGGTTTGGTCCTGGGTTTTAGGTATTGGTATTACAGGGATCAAGGCGGCTGCAGGTAGAGCTCGTAAGAATTCACGTCTTTTCATCTTGGGACTCCTTTGTGGTTTCGGGTTTCGTTCTTCTAGGGTTGTCAGGGATTCTAAAGTTAGGGCCGGTCCAGCTTGATATACCACTCTTACGGGCAGAGTGGGCGTATCGGTAAGTATGTCGGTGACGTCCAAGGATTCGTGCTTGGGCATTTAGGTCTGCTTGTAATCTTCGGTCAGTCCTCATAAGATATCTAGTGCTTTTCTCCAGTAAGATTAATCCCTTGTCCAGACCCCTTACCACTTTTGCCTGTTCTGTCACATACTCATGCAGGTACTCTCTACTGGCTGTTAGCTGCCGTATTGTCTTCTCTATGCTGCTGGTCTTGTAAGTTTGCTCTCGTAACTCCCGGCCTAACCGTTTCACCTCCTTTTCTAGGGCGGCTACTTGCTCTTTCATTTGTATGTCCTCCATTTCCGGCGGGACTATGAAGATCTCGCCATCAGGTCTATCCACTTCTGCCCGTTCTCTTAAATACGCCCTTTTCAGCTTCTCCAGTCCTTCCCGTTCGATCTGCCGTACCCGTTCCTTTGTTATGTCCATCTTCTGAGCAAGGCATTCGAGGGATATAGGATCGTCTTCTAACCCATCTAAGCCAAATCGATTCCTGAGGATGTACTGGTATCGATAATCCAAGCCTCCTAATGCCATTTTGAGGTAGTACTTGTCTTCTTCTTTTAGTAAGAGCTCTTCAGGGCTCTCGGGTAAGGTATGGACATTGGCAAAAGCAAGTGCCTCGGATTTGGATACTTCGAGCTCGTAATAGTTCTGCTTGGGGCTTCGGAACTCCTCAGGGAATAGATCTTCAGGTAACACGCCTAATGCCTCGGCCAGAAGACCTGCCGATTTGATCCAGTACAGGCCTTCGTAGCCGATGACAGGCTTATTCTTGTGGCCTCTGTGCTTGGCGCTTTTGGTGATCAGATCTTTCTTGAAGTTGAGTAAGCCCCCTACGGTTGAAGCGTCGATACCGGTTCTCCTGGCAAGTTCGCTCTGGTTGATGTTGCCCCACTTGTTCTTGACCAAGGTCCAGATGCGGTTGTTCTGTAACCTGACCTTTACCAGGAGATCTTTGGAAATTGTACTGTACTGATCATAAATGAACGGGACAGGTAGATCGTCCATAGCCCTTCTTTTCCTTACACCCTCAAGCTGTAGGTTGTGGTTGTATGGGCTATCCTTTCTTACTGTCAAATATATACCACAAAATTTTAAAACTTGTGGGATTGGAGGTACATACTCATTTGTTGACCCTCTTTATACCACGAGAATTGCACCTTGTCAATATCTTTATTAAAAAATTTTATAGGCATATTCTAAATGGATGTTTTATACCATAAAACACTTTTGAGTAAATGGCTTCTTATTTTTTTGTGCGATTGCGTCATCCAGCTGTTCCTTAGCTCAACGCCACACATGATCAAATACTGTCTCAAAATCATCAAGCGGGTAGGTTTCTTGAAGGTTAAACTCATCTCCGTTTGTCTTTACCTGAATGCGCAGCTCGAAAGTGGATGGCCTTTCGAAGTATCTTACCACTCTAATTTTCACTTCATTCAGAATCATCTACATCCTCCTCAAGTCTTGGTAGCATAGCATCCTAACAGTTCCCATCATGAACTTCGTAAATATAGCCACATACTGAACATCTCACTGTATAGTCCCATTCGATTGCGTTCATACAATCCATACTATAAACAGGGTAAGAATTATAATTATAGACGTTGATATTTCTGAAGATGGTAGTTCGGGGGCATCCGCATTTGACCAGGTATGCTTCCTCCCAGACACGTTTGAGTTTGGAATGTTTATCATACCACTCCCTGTCTCTTGGAAGCATATAACTGACTCGGTCGGGTGCTGGTTTCATCCAGTCCCGTTTGAACTCATAAGCTACCCGTCTGGCTTCTGACAGGCATCGGTTGATCCACCAGTCTTCGTCTCCGTCTACTACAAACCGGTCGATATCATTACAGTGGCATCCTTTATGGTGTAGGGTAACTTCCTCAACACCGCCTGGATCATCTTCTAGTGGATCAGAAGCGCCACAATTAGGGCACCCGTTGTCAGGATAGTTACATACACCACATACAATACAGTCAAAAGAATGCCAATCATCTTTCTCATGTACAGTCAAGGCTTCACAACTACCGCACCAGCGATAGCCTTCGGGTACTTGAACCACACCCTCTTTCACAGTTAATTCGGGATAGCTTTTTTTGTTCATCTCTCGAATTTGTTTATTCTATAGATTTTGCGGTCGGCGTCACAAAATTACTTCACACCATCTAGACTGATAAGAAATCCGCCATTAGCTCCTGCCAGTCTCGGTACTGCTCCGTCCCATTTATCAATCATTCGATATTGTACAAGAGTATCTGTCAAAGATGCAGCTACAATTTTATTGGCTTTGGCCTGGGCTTCAGCTTCAATCAATGTAGATTCAGCATTTCCTCTCGCTTCGGCGATTTTCTTTTGAGCCTCGGCCTTTTTTTCTTTAATCTCATTTTCTCTTTGCTGAGCTCTTTGGACCGCCTCTATTTTTGCGTTTAGAGCTGCTACAACACTGCCTGGAAGACGAAGACTGCCGATAAAATAAAGTCTTTCCAAGTCAATACCGATAGGAGCAACCTGTTCTCTAATCAGATCTTCGGCAGCACTTAATATTTCCATTTTACCTGGACCGTAGACAAACTCAACTTCTTTTTGGCTACATATAGTATTAAGAGCATCACGAGCCATATTTCGTAGGTAAACGTCTGTAATCTCGTCAACACCACGGCGGTACTTCTGAAAGACCGTGTCTACTTTATCGGGCTCGATCTTGTAGGATATTCCAACATCTGCTCCGATAGTTAGTCCTTCCTTAGTCTGCATGGTAATGGATTCATCATCTGTTGAACCTTCCCGTGAATCGGCGGTCCAGACATAATTCTGCGTGAAGGTAGGAAACTGATAGACTGAATAAGTAATACCTAACCAGACATACCCTACACCAACTTCTTCAGTCTCCACTCCTTTCTCGCTCCCGAATTTGTTTACTTTCACTCCTCGATATCCCGGTTGAATCCGAACACATCCCAGAGCTGTCACTGCTATGATAAGTGACAGCATTAGCAAGATCTTTAAGTGCTTTGTCATAATTGAACCTCCTTAAGATACGGGTTAAAAGGAATATGGTAAAGGCAGCGACGCCGACCGCTCCAATAGCAGCTGCGGGGGTGTTCTTCATTGAAATTAACCACGGACCTAAGAACCCATAAACTAAAACACATGCAATAAGCCAAAAAAGGAAGGTTAAGATCTTCATATTACTCTCCTTTTCTTTTCCAACTCCTTACGAAAATCTTCAAACATCTTCTTGTGGAGGGTCTGTAGGCAAAGGTCGATGTTTCTCATAGCCTCAAGTTTATCTACTACGAGGCTAGGTGCATTAAGGCAATAGTTCACCTCATATCGCTTTTCATCCGTTGTTTTCGACCACGCCAGTACATGAAGGCCATGGTCTATTACAGCTTCTGCCTTAGCCATAACACTGAAGCGAACCTCATGATATGGAATGGATAACTCTATCTCAGAGGGTTCCCAGTATGGGGGGACAAAGCTAGGTTTGTTATATCTCTCTGAAAACTCCAATCGCTTTCGTAGCCTATCGTTTTCCTCTTCTAGAAACATTTCATATACTGTTTTCATAATTTGCGGTATCCTATTTTGACCAGCAATTTACACAGATATCAGTTTGTACAATCTCTGGATGCTGTTCTCTTAAGATATGTTTCTCCCCATCTGCATCTTCATATATTTTTACTACTATGAGTAACATTAACATTATTCTTTAATGTTAATGTTACTCATACAGATATTAAAGGCAAAGCACCAATTCCATTTTGGATCAGGTAAACATAGAATACTTTCAGGTGTCACTAGTTTAAAGTAGCACCCAACAATAACCCAAGAAAATGGCGGTAAGTAAGTTTTCTCTGTGACGATAATACGTTCTTTATAGAGATAACCATGCCTCTTGAGTTTTTGGATCCAAGGCTGTTCTGTCCATGAAAGTGGTATATGTATTGTTGCGGCGGTTGGTAGAATAATTGCACTTTTTAGAAACTCACGTCTGGTTACCACACCTTCTCCCCCATTTAGAAACAGCTCGCCGGTTTTCCTGTTGAGCCTTGAGTAACACATCGAGAGCATACCATTCCTGTTTCGGTTTTCTCTCCGGTTCTTACTATCTTCTGTTTACCCTCCTCATCGGTTTGGATCTCACAACACTCCACCATATACTCAGCTAGTACCATCTGCCCACCGCACCAGCACAGATCATTCAGGGGACATAGAACTCGTTCAAGTTTCATCTCTTATCCTCTCTTATCCTCTTACAGTATCGTAGCCAACCTTCCTTATCTTTCTCTACGAGGAAAGGTTTGACCAACTCCCCAATTCTGATAGCATTTTGGTACCAGATATATCCTTCTCCTTGTTCTCCCCAAAGGTTATCCATCCCTAAACACTTACCAAGAGCTGCAATACTGGCTCCAGGGAAAGATTTATTCAAGAGCTCTTCACTATGCTCAAATATCCAATCCAGATCCGACTGTTCAGCAATACGAGCTTCTATCTCAGCCTTCCACACATCGATAAGATCTGTACGCCCCTTTTCGATGAGGATCAGGTTTTCTTCGTCATACCAAGAGCATTGTCCCTTGTTTTTGATAAGAAGACAATACTCCGGTGCGTCGGTACCACCGTATTTGTCTGCATATGAGTACATTACAATTGCATCAGCACCGGAGATAAAATGACTCATATACTCTGGTAGCTTATCAACTATCTTTACTAGATCTCCCCTTTGAAACTTCTGCATCTGCTGGATCCTCTTTTCGCTGGAATATGCTTGCTCGGTGCTTTTCTATGTTAATCTTTTTCTGGTAGCAATAATCTCTTCCTTCTTCCAGAATTCCAATAAAGGAATTCAGGTGTTTCTCATCAATAATCATTAAGTCAGTATTCATCTCAAGATAACCGGTGAAGAGAAGACGTATTACAGCACCAAGTCTTCTCCAGTAATTTGTAATACGGTTCCGCAAGTCACAAAGGAATTTGCCATAACTATAATTAGGGTAGTAATACATATCACCATAGATTGTAAGTTGTACTCCCCATTCCTTATTAAGTTCTATATCTACTGTCCAATTGTGTCTCGGATCACTGCAATTACAAAGGAGCTGATAGGTTTTGGACATGTCAGTTTCGTAATCGAGCGCTACCTTATATACGGCCTTCTCTTGCATTACTTACTCCTCGTTGATGTGCTTATCCCACGCTTCACGATAGGTCAATTCTGTATGAATGGCACTGGCTCCTTCTGGATAGTTTTGAGAGAACCACATCTGATCAAGAAGCCATACAAGATAAGAGTTTGGTACATCCTCAATATCTTGTCCTTTGAATTTACCGAAAGGGAGTGTAAAAAGACTTTCTGCCATAGCTTATTCCTCTACTCCGGTATAGTCTTTAGCCATTCACCAACATCCCACACAGAAATGAGGAACATCATCTTATTATAGGATGGAAGAGATTCATACCAGTCGTAATACCGTTTCCAGTTCCCATCTTCATTCTCGATAGCTTCTTTCGCCTTTATGCTGGCTGCTCGAAGTAGTATCTGTCTGGCATTGAATACCCATCGATTTCTAATAAAGAATATAATAGAGATGCCGAATCCTGTAATAGCTCCAAGAAATAATATCTGTGTAGCGGTCAAAACTGAGCCTTCTATAGTCATGATTGAATTCCTCTTTTCTTATGTCTAGAAATAATCCTTGTCTACATTGGGGAGTTTTACCTCCTTGAACCATAACGACAAGAGATAGGCGCATCCCGCTTCTTTGTGCTCGTGCTTAGGTTCGAAAGAGCGTAAGACAGCGGCAATGTGTCGAAGCGCTTTTTCTGCATTAATCCCATCTTTGGCGATAAAGTTGGTGTTTTTGGGCAGTCCATCAAAGAACCACTTGGAAATAATCCTGTTCCAGTCAGTCTTAAATCGCTGAAATTCTTCGGGAAGATCTTCATAAGGAGGCAAGAGCTCTTTGATCCTACCACCAAATGCCAATTCAACATCAGTGACTTCTTGTGGTTCCATAGCCTTCCCCTATTGAAGATTTACTATAATTCTATATCCTTGGAATTGTCAACTTTTAATTTGGAGGATTTGGGCTTATTTGTGGGTTTAGACTGCTTTATTACAGGTGCTTCAGAATCGATTGTATCTTCAATACTTAGCTCAATTAGTTGTATTTCGTCATTCCATTTTACAGTATGGAGAGTTCTTTCATTAGGAGTAAGCCCATAATGTTTCAAGAAGGCTCGTCCATGTACAGTACCATATCTCGTATTGGATCTCTTTTGGATACTATAGGTATATTGGGCTTTTCTGTTTACTGGCATAATACCTACTTTTTTACTTTCATCGTCATAATATAACTCAACGTACTGATGATCTTTGATAAACTTTTCTAAACATTGCTCGTTAAGATTAAACATTCCATTTTTTGTAATTGATATCGCTGGAAATGGAAGAGCTCTGTAATTACTTGTCTTGAATTGTTTGAATGCCATGACCAATCTCCTTTCCCGTCCGTTCTCGGTACCGTTGAAGTTTGTAATGCAATTTACTTTTACTAATACCCAGTTCACATGCTGCAGCCTTTTGTACAAATCCAGTCTTTTTTAGACTACGTAAGATCCATTCCAATTCTATATCCTCTAGTGCCTCTGTCATCTTGTTAGTGTAGCCGTTCGTACTTAGATGTTCTACAGTATGTGTTATGAGCTTCTTGGTGTCCGTAGGGATGGTGCTTGCAAGAACAGCATCTTTCTTGTGGAATAATATATGATCTTCCTTAATCTGATCATCAAAACAGAATAACACTGCTTGTTCCAGTACGCTTTTCAGTTCTCGTATATTTCCAGGCCATAGGTAGTGTTGTAATTTTTCTATAGCTGCTTTAGAGAACGATTTTATTGTACGCTGTTTATTGTATCTCTCTCTGAATATGGTTACATAGTGTTTTACTAATAGTGGGATATCTTCTAATCTATCTCTTAATGTCGGAACCTGTATTGTTGTGGTATTCAAACGGTAAAAGAGATCATCTCTAAATTTGTTCTGGTTAATCAACGTAATCATATCTTTGTTTGATAACGAAATAAATCGAGTATTGATATGAAAGGATTCGGTCCCACCTACCATTTCAAATTGCTGATTCTCCACTACTCTTAAAATCTTGGCTTGTACTGCCCAGCTCATATTCGAAATTTCATCCAGTACCAATGTTCCCTGGTCGGCAATGTGTAGCTTTCCTAATTTTCTTGTACTGGCATCTGTGAAGGCTCCTTTTACATGTCCAAACAATTCGGATTCTAATAGAGAGTCTTGTATAGCAGCGCAGTTTACTTTGACTAGTTTATTTCTTATCCTTGCACTTTGTCTGTGCAGCTCATCTGCCACTAATTCTTTTCCTACTCCTGTTTCTCCTAGAACCAGTACAGGAATGGAGGAAGGAGCAACAAGCTTTATTTTTTCTTTTACTTCTTTGATTGCTTCACTTTTTCCTACTATCACAAACTGTTCCGTCCTTGTTCACCTCATTTTGTGGATCTGCCGATAACTCCATCCGCATATACAGAGCGTATCCCAACAATGCTCACAATCAGCCATTCCCATTATTTATCCTCTCCTGCCTGTTCCCAGATACAATGTTGGCAACGAGTCATAAACCAGCCGTTCTTATCATGGAGGGTTGCCCAGGTACTTCCACATCTCTCACATATGTAACTAGAGAGCCATTCGACAAAATGAATAGTTTTATGTGCAGCCTCATTTCCTCCCTCATAATAAAACCGTAGAGTCCCGAATTTTTCTTTTACCTGGATGGCTTTGACCTGTGGCATATTCTGTTGGTCGGTTAGATGCTGTAAGTACTTTGAGAGCCGGTCAATTAACCAGCTCCATCCGTCCAAATGCTCGAAGATGAAGTCTTTGTCGTAAATCTTTGAATACTTCCAGATAAGTTCTTTACGTAGTTCGTGACTCAGCATGTTGTCTCCTATCTACGTCTACCAGTCCGTATTTTTTCTATATTTAAGAATTTGCTCTACTGCTGTACTTATTACTTGAGAGAATTCATGGATAGAGTAGGCTATTGCAAGTAACCCACGAGAAATCATTCTACCGTCACTAGTAAGACCACGGTCGATTTTTTCTTCTATCACTTGTAACTTTGATTCGGTAAACCCCCGAATATATGATCTCTCCTCCAAATCCATTTACTATGTCTCCGCTTTTTTAATTTGTTTTGCGGGAACTCCAGCCACAACTACATTAGGGGGGACATCATCAATTACAACGGCTCCCATACCCACTACACAATCCTTTCCGAGTCTTAGGCCGTTAAGGATGGAAGCGCTGGGACCAACCCATACACAGTCTCCCATCTCAACACTTCCTCCAATCATGGCAAGAGCTACAATAGCGCAGCTTTTGCCAATCTTACAGTTATGCGCTATATGCACCAAGTTATCGATTTTACTTCCTTCCCCTATTATAGTATCTCCTAGAGCTCCTCTGTCCACACAGGTATTTGCTTGTATCTCAACACGATCCTCAATGATTACTCGACCTAGTTGTGGAAATTTTATAAGGTTGCCAGATGAAGTTCGCCACATTCCAAATCCGTCTGCTCCAATAATCGTACCAGCGTGGATAGTAACATCTTTACCTATTACTGTTTTAGGATGAATATGTGTATGTCCATGGAGACAACAATGGCTACCTACTTCACAGTTATTACCTACATATGCAAATGGGCCTATGTAAGAGCTCGGATCGATTTTTGCTGAGGGCTCTATGATAGCTGAAGGATGGATCCCACCTAAGAATATGGAGCTGAAAAGTTTTGCTACCTCAATAAAGGCAAGTCTTGGGTTATCAACAAAAATTAATGTACTTGAAGTTATCCCACTGCAAACACGTTGGAGACTTGTTGGGCATATAATAGCTGATGCACGGCTGGTTTTAATTTTCTCCTGGCTTTGTATCATTTGATCTTGAGTGAATTCGGGGATCTCATCAATTATATCTAAGGGTCTCCGCTTTCGATTACTAATACCTGGGAAATCGCAAAATGTAATTGTCCCTGTATCAGCCTCATGAATCGGCGCAACACGGTGGATTTCTATATCGAGATTGCCCCAGGTTGTATAAGGACAGCTAATTCTCTGGAGGATTACTTGTAGATTCATCTAGTCAACCCACCTTTTTATAATAAATGCCTCTGCGTGGACTACTCCGATATGCTGCCCACGTAAACGAGCCAATGCTTCAATCTGTTCTAAGGATCGGTGCTGTCTAACTAATGTTTTATAGCGTCTGTAGGCTTCTAACTTTTGCTCTATATTGATAGGTACAAAGTAATTAACTTCATAGTCCATGTTGTACCAGAAACAATCGAGCAGTTCATAGACAAGTACCTTCTTTACAAAAAATATTTCATCGTGTGGCCTGAGAGCTGTCATAGCAGTATCGTAGATAAGACGGTGATCTTGATTGTACGAAGGATATGGCAAGAAGATGCGGTCAGGTTGCTGCTCATTGATAATTTTTTGGAACACATTAACCCAATATTGTTCGCCATAGTACTGGTAGCGATTAGCTTCTATACGGAACTCGCTATCCCAGGAGTATTTTAGAAATTCAGCAACAGTTTTGAGATCGTCGATTAGATGTTCCTTGGTTACGTGGGGGAGTAGATTAAGACCACAAAAATACACATGGGAAGAAGAACTGAGTATGCCTCCGCACCCAAGTACTTCGTCATCTACGTGGGGAGATATAATAAGATCTTTCACTCTTCTTCTCCCTTCACATAATTGTCTATCAATCCATCAACATCTTCATCAAGCTCAAATTCAAAATTCTGTGGGAGTGCTTTCTTCTCTTCTGCTGTAAATCCTTTGTCATTACTTACTCTCTCACACACCCATTCCCTGTAGTCTAATTCTGGAATGAAGCATATTCGACAACATATTCCGTCAAATGAGGGCGAGTTCATATTGCAGTTAACCCAGTCTCCGCACTCTTCACTGTACGCTGTATTTACTATAATTCCAGTAAGTACGAGTATTATTCCTATAAGTAGTATAGTTAGTTTATCCATGCGCCTTTTCCTCTCTTTAATGTTTTTCTATGGGAGGTTGATAACTTTTTCTGCTTTTTGTATCCTAGATCATCTTCTAACTCTTTTAAGATTATGTTCCATCTCTTCTTGATGTATTTCCTAAAGGTGGGATCATTCTTGAATAGTATTGCCATTGCACACATAAGCTGCATATGTTCTGGTACTGGATCATCATCTCCTAAGTGAGCGGGTAGAAAAAGAGTACTCTCTTTCTCTCCGATAACTAAGGCTACATCCCCCTCATTCAGTTCGATGGATGCGGGTGTGTCTTCCGTTGTCTGGGAAGTTTTTATTAGTGGCTCCTTCTTAGTTATTTTACTTTTTTGTTTTGGCTGTGCTTTTGGCATTTTGCCTCCATTTATTCCGCAGGAATAGTAACCCACCAAAGACAATTCTTGTTGTGATCCCGTTTTTGACATATGCTTTTGGAAAGTACAGGTTGGGTTCTAATCGTTTCCCAAGTCATGCATTGACCCGTGCTTTTGGAATATTCCTTGCAGATCCGCTCTACCTGAATCGGTCCCATATTGTACCTTATTTCTTCCTGGCCCATTTGTGTAGATTGGGCTGAAATTATAACCGGCAGTAAAATTCCAATTCCTGTCAGTAGGCATATTGTCTTTACTAGTCTCATGGTATTCTCCTTCTTGGATTTTCTACTTTTTTTGAATGATGTGAGTAATAAAATACCGACTCTCTCCTCTCCATGGAATTTGAGGTATGATCTCCCTATATCCGAGTGTAGCCAACTTTCCACTTCTTGCCACATCTTCCACCTGTTTGATGAGGTCTAGATTACCGCCGCCCATCTTTTCCACAGAGAATTTCCAGATGTTTTCAAGAGTTCCTGATGCTCCTTCTGCCCCTAACGTCATTGTTCCTTCCCATGTTTTGAATATCACCCCCTTCCGGCTGAATTTTGTAATTACCCCTGTACGTTCTCCTTCACTGTAAGTACATGCCTGTACTGTGATAAATCCAATTAGTAATACTCCGTAAACTAGTTTCTTCATTCTTCTCCTCCTTTCTGTTTGTCTTCATCTTCTATCTTATCAAGTTCTTCTGCCCATATCTCTTCATATCCATGCAAAGAATAACCGATATCTCTGTAAAACTGCATAAAGTCATCTATTATGGTAGGATCGTCAAGTTGTGGCATAAAGTAACCCCACATATCATTTAGATTTATTTTATCTGCTAACCATCGAATAGTTGGTCTTGCTTGGTATCGGTATGTTCCATGATCATCAAGTATGATTGGATGGTCTGAAAGGGAGGCCGTGAATTGGAAACGTTTTGGAATATCCTTGAGACTTACAATCTTTCCTTTTCTCATTTCCTCCTCCCAGTTAAAGTAAAATAGCTCCTTGATACTGCCAGTCATATCGTAAATGTCCGTCAGGAAAGAATATGAGTTGCCTTAACTTTTCTTCACTGGGATCTATGGTAAGACAATCAGTAAGGCATATATTCTGGCCGTCCCACTCATATACTGTAGCTCCATGCATCAGATCCATGAGTTTGACTGCCTTTTCATCAAAGAAGTGCCTGATGTCATTTATTTGGAAATTAGATAATTTGTGGGCCTCGATGAAGTCAGTGATATTCCCAGGTGCGGTTGATACTTGAGGCCTTCCAATCCGTCTGAAGGTGAGTTGCTCGACACGATTGTACCGACAGAAATCAGCAAGTTTGAGCATGTGATCCACCGAATCAATGTAATTCTTCATAAGTATACAAGAGAGCCGGATGCTGTACCCAATACCATGGAGTAGGTTGATTACATCTTCCAGGTTGATATAGTCTGAGTTCGGGCAAAAAATTCTCTTATTTTTCTCTTGTCGGTAATCTGCTATAGAAAGGGCAATGGTTGTTAGTCCATTATTATACCAACGCTGTAGGTAGCTGTCTATATTTTTCTTGGGATTTCCAAATAAAAGTCCATTGGTCTGAAGCTCAATAAATGGGAACTCATATTTTTTTATTGCATCTAAATACCAATTGATTTCTAGAGGATGTAAAGTAGGTTCCCCCTTTCCAGTGAGAAGAACTGTGGAGACATTACTTTGCTGGGCATAACGGCATGCAATCTGAAAATTTCTACGGTTTAACTGGTCCAGCGATCTTTGTTTTAGCTCAACACCCATTTTCGGTGTCATTTTCGAGACGCAGAAGGGGCAGTGTGCATTACAGGCTCTGGTTCCTATACAGATCGAGAACGTTTGGATCTTCACTATTTACCCTTTCTCTTGGTAGGCTCTCCTGATATGTTTCGTTCAGTAGCACATATAGTACATCGATAAATGAATCCTTCTGGAGCCTTCTTCGTGGGATTATGCCACCTATTTCCCTTTCCGTACTTCTGGTCTTGGAATTCATGCTGGCATGTACATTTTAGAACCATAGTCTTCTCTTATGACCTAATCTTTTCCAAGTATCTTTTTGAGATACGTCACCAACTGTTTTGCTCTTATATCTACTGTATGATAACGATGTACTAGCTCGAATCCAGCTTTTGTTATACGTTCCAATTCTTCTGATTGCCCTAACCAATGTATGATCTTATCTTTGATGCTCTTATCATTTAATGATATCTCTATCATGTTATTATCTGGAATAAAGCCTAATCTTCCTAGTTCTGGTGTATAATCGGAGAGTAGAGCCGAATTACAGGCTGGTATCTCAAAAGTTTTCAACACGGAATAGTTTAATATACTTGTACAGGAAACCGCCATGAAAGAGCTGTTAATCATCTTAGCGTATTTTTTGCCGGTATATGTCCCTAACTCTCTTTTTGTGTATATCTCATGTGGGAGAGGAAGGTGCATGCAGAACGATTCCTCTTTAAGTTCTTGGCTCATACGATATCGGAGAGGGTATACTTCTGAATTGTTATGTCCAGTTAATAGACATCCAATAGATTTTTCATGTCTATAGTCTTTATAGATTGTAGGAGATATACATAGAGGTAACCACATTACCTGTTCCATATTTATGTCTGGAAGGAGTGTATTGAATGGATCATAATAAGCAGCCAACATGACTTCAAATCCAAATTCAGTATTAACCTTTCTAATTTGCTTTTGTAGTCTAGATCCGTGGATGTCAACTAATCTTAGGACTTTGAGCTGATCGTATTTTTTCCACTTTTCTGTCATGAATGCCCAGATCGCATCACAGATAATGACATCGCAATTTTCTACCTTGCGTTTGGATAACAGTGGTTCTGATTCAATTGTCCCATTCCATACCTTATCTCTCCAAACAGAATGCTCCAGTTTTATATTACGCTCTTCGAGATATACATTGGCATATTTGGCCACAGCTCTGGGCAACGGTGTAAAATATTGTGAATCCCATCTTTTAGAGCGATCAACGGTCAGCCATAAAATTGTAATATCATGATTACTGCTGCTAATAAGTTTACTGTGTGGTTCAAGATACCTATAAAATCCTTTTTCTACCCTCCTTTTGGCAACGCTCTCGGAAACACTCTTGATAGCTCCATCAGCAATTCTTTCGATCTTGACTACTGGTTGTTTGGCCAAATAATTCTCCTATAGGAGGCTTTGTATAGCTGTTGTTCTGGTTCTTGGCTTTGCTTTTCTTGATCGGGAAAGTTTTTTTACTTTCTTTGTCTGATGAGTGGTGCTGCAGTTAGGGCAAAGCCAATGTGCTACAGAGCCGTCAGTTTTGGTTTCTCTCCACCCACAAATTGTAGCAAGTCTGAAAAGATCTTTAGTAGTTACGTGCTCGATCTTCCTGCTACAGTTCCGATCATCACACTCAATGTAGTTAAAGTGTCCCATTGTCTTTACAACTGGCATGACTCTCTCCTTTTTCTCTGTTTTTGCTGGTAGTGCTGGGCTTTGTTAAATTATCTCAAAATTCTTTATAAAGTACTTTAATATATGAATACAACATCTTATGTCCGTGAGTTAATATCAAATGACTTTGTAATCCAGAAGGTTTTTATAAAAATCAATTTAGAATGAACTCTCCCATTGGTACTGATTTTTGGTATTTTATTGCCTATACCAATACCAATGGGGAGATTGTTTGCACGGTTAAGAAATACAGGACTTTTACTTCAGTAAATGGCATCATCCACTCTGTTTATGAGATGACATTAATTGCAAGAACCGTCCCCTGTTGTGCTGCTTTAGGGAGTTTCTTCTTTGAACCATTAACTGGTTGTGTGTGGAGCTTCCATCTGTTCTTGTCCTGGTATAAGAAAAGGCGGAGCTCCTGTTTCTTGATCTTCTTCTTCTGGGCCGTGAGAATCTCCTCTCGATTTTTTTTGTAGTAGTCTTTTAGATAGGCTTGGATCTCCTTTCTATACTTCCTGTAACGCTTTTGTTGATAGGCAATGATTTTGTCTTTGTTCTTTTGGTAGTACTCCGCACGTTCTGCCTTGTGTATCTGGTAGTATCTTTTCTGATACTCCCGCACCTTCTTGGGGGTGCGGTAAGCCTTCTTTGGCTTACCTGTAGTGCGTGTCTTTCTCATTTTCCTCCCCTTTGTTTGAAGTTGTCGTTTCCTACCTACTTTGATGCCTTCCGGCCAAGGAAAGTACCGCAAGTGTGCGAATTTTTTGTATTTTCTACGGTGGCTTTTTAATCATAACTTATCCTCCTATTTTAGTGGGTTATAAAAAATATGTTACACTCTACTTGAATTTAATTAATTTTATTTTTAGTTGAGCTCGTTAGAGTAGAGTAGTTGTCGAACCGCCTCTATTTCATGCCAACGTTCAAGAGCTATCTGCAATTTATGAATAGTAGTTTCTAAAATGTCTCCTTCGGGAATCGTATATTTTGATATGTGCCCATTCATAGTTATGATAAGTGCGAGTGCAGTAAGTAAGGCATCTTCAATTTTGTCTACTTCTGGCACTTTCACTATTCCTCTTTCTCTTGTGATATTTTAAAATCCTGGCAAGGGAATCAGAGTAGGGAAGTGTCCTAGCGGTTTTAGATTTTTTCATAGCAAGTAACTGTGCCACAATCTTTGCCTCTTCTTGGCTGTATCGCAACCGTTTGGGATCTACTTTAGTACCTTTTGTTCCTGTCATATCACTGAGCATTTTATTTATATCATCAAGAAACTTTGGGTTGGCAACTACGTCTAGATCGTAGCCACCTACAATTCTAGTAGCTGTTCCTCGCCCATCAAAATAGCCTCTTATGAATGACGTATGCAGTAAAGAATTGTTTAGGATATTAGGATACTTGATATGTACAATGGGACGGACACCTAATTCAGAGAGCTTACTAACCAGTTCCTTACAGGTTATGGTAAAACGGATCCGAGTATCAGTTGTGATCCAAGGCTGTTTTGTATTTAGGAACTCTCGAAATCTATTAATTCGCATGGTGTGGAATCTGTCACTTGGAGCATTCACCTCAAAATGGTATTTGGACTTGAGAAACCCTCTAGAATAAAGATATCCTAACCAATACACGGAGTGAATGTTGAGAGTATCAAATGCCTTATAGTTTATATCGTATTTTCTTCTTTTAACGGGCTCTACTTTATTGCTCTTGAATATACGGGAGATGGTACTTGGACATACGTTATATTGTCTTGCTAGTTCTTCCAGGGTTTCTCCATTATACTTTTGGCACATGGTCTTAATTTGTTCAGGTGATAATTTTCTCCAACTACCACGCTTTCTAATAGGTTCCCCCCAAGCAATTAAATTTTTGGACACAGTCTCATGGGAAACACCATACTTTCTTCCTATAGCTCTGAGGGAACGACCTCTTTGGTAATCTTGTATTATTCTAGTTTTGAATCTCTCTACGGTGCTCACCGGTAATACCTCTTTCAAAGAACACTGTTCTTTATTCAGGATCTTCTTGTTCTAGAAGTAGTTCTTTGCGCCCACAGTTAGGACATTTTTTATCAGGATCCTTCTCATAGTCTTTATAAGTGTACCAATACATGTGTGTTATTGTCTCGGCTATATATTGCAACTCACAAGCGGTATGTAAGAAGATATCGATGGCTTCAATGTTTTGCCCGTTGATTCTAGGTGTGATTGATCGGACCTTGGGGTCATTAATGGCAAGTTCGAATATTCCTTTGATAGCAGAAAAGGTGTCGTTTTTGAATGGATGGTATTCATCATTCCAAAAATGATCTTGCGCCCAGCTACAACTCTGGCATGCAACAAACATTTCGCCCCCCTTCTTTTGTCAAAAGATATCATCTGACAACATCCCCCTTTTCTTGTGCAGCTTGATTTTCCTCCTCCTTCATTAACTTCGGAAGGTTAATTAGATTGGTTATTTGCTCGTCCTGCAATCTAATAATAGTACAGAGTTTGTATACAAGTTCTGGAGATTGAGCGAGGAATTCCAACAGAGTGGCACTAGTAATTTTTCTAACTTGTTGTAAGGTCAATGGTGGGTTGATTTGTTCGACGGCCTCTTCTATAACTTCAATATCTTTTATGGTAATCAGTTCGGGTCTTTTATTGATGAAGGTTCGCAGATTAGTTATAGGCATTTTTATTATTCCCTGTATGTCTTTTGGCTGGCGTGAGTGGATTCGAACCACCATATTCCTGATTAACAGTCAGGCTCCATTGCCGAGTCGGACACACGCCAGGATTGGGGCATATCTCTAATCTGGACTGCGATCCGACTATTCTCGTGTTGATGAATACAGAATGTCATCTTTTCCTCCCTTTAACTGGCTTGGGGAAAAGGACTCGAACCCTTATTTCTGGAGCCAAATTCCAGCGTCCTGCCGTTGGACGATCCCCAAACTCTTTCGCTGGTTAATTTATTCATGGTCTGACGGTACCATAGCTCTGGATTCTTGTCAATACCTTTTAGAAAAAAAATTGAATCCCAAGAAAATATTTGATTCGGTTACAGAGAGTGTTATAATAAAATAACTAAATAATATAACAGGGGAATTCCATGGATAATAAACCTTTCCTAACTGTTGTAACTCGTTGCTTTAAAAGGCCTTTGTTGTTACGAGAAAATGTAAAATCTCTTAAATCACAAACGGACCCAGATTATGAACAGATTTTTATCATAGATCGTAAAGGTAAAGGTCTTGCTGCTGCTGATCGAGTCTTGGATGAGTACAAGGATCTCAATACGGGCCAGTACATTCTTGTATTAGATGACGATGACATGGTTCTAGAATCCGAGTTTATTGCTACTGTCAAGGAGGTGGCAAAAGATAAAGATCCAGATGTAATTATATGGAGAGGTCGGTTTGGTAAAGGATATCAAACCGACCTTCCACCTAAAGATACTAATTGGGGAAAGACTATTGTAAAAGCTAAAATAGGCAGTTTCAACTATGCCATAAAAAATGAACTTTATAAAAAACATATTCATGTCTGCAAAACCGGAGTGGCTGGTGACTTTGATTTTCTAAAAAAAGTTCTTAATCAATGTCCTCCTCAAAAGGTTGTGTGGCTTGATACTACCTTTGTTGGAATACAGGTAAAGAGTAAAGGTAGAGCCGTTCAAAGTGTACGTAAGATTGGTAACAAAAGAGTTCTCAGTCGCCATAAGAATCGCTGGCGGTAATATTACTTGATCTCAATCTTCTTTACGTATTTCTCTTTCTTTGGAATCGTGATTAGTAGGATACCGTTCTTTAGCTCTCCCTCAATCTGATCTACTATAATATTATCTGGTAGGGAATAGGTTCTAGAGAAGGCTCCGCTAAAATCCCATTCGTCGCTCTTTTCTTTCTTCTCGCCCCGAATACTTATAATACCATCAGAAATTTCTACTGTAACTTCATCCTTCTCAAATCCAACCGCTTCTGCACGAATAAGATACTCTTTGTCGGTTTCTTTCGTTTTCAGTTCAAAAGATGCATTCCCAGCCCCTCCCCAGGTAGTATCCATATCTGACCAGTAGGGAAAAAGAGACTGGTTGAAATCAAACAATGATTTTAATGGATTGTATTTTACTATCATGGTTTTATCCCCCTATCTTAGTATGTTTGTATGCCGCAGTAAAGGACAGCACCTAGATAACCAGTGACGAGTAGAGTTGCTATTGTAAGCCCAACTTCAGCTATTTTTTCTTTGGTACATTTACTCATCTTTAATTCCTCCCGGTTTGTTTTTACTAGATATATTCCAGTATACCTAGTAAAATAATCATTAATTTAAACCGGTCAACCTTTTGTTTTGAGATATTCTAAAATTTTACACATCCGATTATATGTGCGCTCATGAATATCTGTGTAACCTTTTCTTCCTTCGGAATTACCAGCTACATTGAGTACGTGAATTGAATTTTTTTCAATCCACATAGCTACCTTCTCAGTTTCCTTGTCATCCTCTTTTTTTAGATCAATATCAAAATGGGGCTTGTTACAGTATTTTATTGCCTGTCTGGTACATCGTTCTCCAGCAGTATTAAATGTTACAGCAAATCGTATAGTACCGTCAGATATGATTACATTTGCCCATGTACGTTGAGGATATCCCCCCCCTTTAAGTTCAGCAAGTCCAAATCTATTTTTCAATAGTTTCTTGTTCGGGCCATCTAGAGTCATCCAACCTTCAGGGGCAAATCCGCCAGTTTTGATCTTATATTTTTTAGCTGCAAATAAACCGGCCTGATCTGCTCCTGTTTGACCTCCAGATATAATCATTTCTAATGGCATCTTCTTACCTCTTGATCATGTCTTTCTTTTCACCTTGTATACTCTTCTTTTCTTTACTATCGGTTCTTGTACTTTCTTCACAACAGGAGCAGATTTGAGAGCCCCCGCTTTCTTGAGTTTGACATACTCCTGATACTCCTGCCAAATTTTGTCTACTCGTATCTTCTTCTTTGTCTTACCGAAACTACTGATGGCCATCTTCTTTATATTTTTGAATTCTTTCTTTGCCACTTCAGAGCTATCTCCTATTCTCATGTCCTCCACCGATTTACAAACATGATGGAACCCGAGAAAGTACATAGGACAGTAAGTACAGACAGCAGTAGTAGCTTTTGTTTGTTGATGTATATTCTGGCAGAGGGGACGTAATACTGTAGCCTGATCGATATACTGGAAGTTAAACGCCATCCAGATATCCAGAGTTCTGTCAATAGCTTTTAGTAGGTCCTCACGATCTACACCTTTGAAACCCATATGATTTCTCCTTATAGAAGTACTAATAACATAATACAAATAAGACCAAAAATTGTTGACAAAAGAATTAGGTCTTCGATTTCTCTGGGGTCCATTTTATTGCCTTCCTGTATTACGGAGGATAGAGGATTTGAACCCCTACTGGTGTTACCCAGACTTCCGATTTCGAGTCGGATACCTTACCATTCAGTCAATCCTCCAATTTTTTGAGAATGTTTTTATAATGCTCTAAAGCTTTTATAGTGTCCCAATAAGTATAAGTAGATAGAATATCCTCGCTTTTTGTAATTTCCCATATTTCATCGTCAACATCTCTTGGGTCCATAAATTCACTTCTGGGATAAAGTAAATAGGCTAAAGCTTTCATAACTGGATCAATCATTTAATTCTCCTTATTTATCTCTTCTCGCATCCAGTTACTTAATGGGCAATCCTGTTTTAAGAGCTCTTCAAAATAACCTGGTGCGTGAGAGAGGTAGACACGAGTGTGTTTATCATTTTGGATTAGCACACTTTTGAATGTGGGAGTCCAAACATGGCCACACCCAGAAGGTTCGGTTTCGAAGTCTTTCTCCTTACAGATCCTTTCCTTCTCTACCCATTTCTTTGCACTCATGTAATATTCATATAACTCATTGTAAGTTGGCTCTCTACCATTTAGAGACCAATCATAATCACAACAGATATCATCGATCTCTTTGCCGCACTTTGGACAATCAATATAACCCATCATAATAGTCAATCCTCCACAATATTTTTTGCTGCTTCTTCCCCAGCCCATAGTATTAGGTCGTCTGAAAGCTGCGGGTTTTCTTTTGAGATTATCTGTGCATAGGTTATCATGGCTTTTCTTGAGGCTACTGCGTATATGTCAGTACCCTTTGGCTTGAGAACAAAATACTTCATTACTAGACCTTCCATTTCTTCCTCCTTCCATTGGCAGGTGGGACAGGATTCGAACCCGCACAGTCTCTGGATTTGGAGTCCAGTGCCTTACCAGTTTGGCTACCCACCTATGTTATCTTTCTTATACCTGTGAAGTCCATTTCTTGCTCCACAGATAGGACATTTTTTCCATTCGTTCACTAACATCATATCACATTTGTCGCACCAAAACTTCCCCTTTTTTGGTGTGAATCTTTCTTCTCTATTTGATTGTTTATACTTGTAGAGCTCTAATACTGTTGCCAATGTTTACCTCCTGCATGTCATTAAAAGGTATAGAGACTTTCCTTTTTTTCTTTTGCTCGTTGCTGTTGGATTTTGAGGGTTTCGCAGCTCTGTTGTAGTACTGTGTCATTTGGAGTCCTGCGTAATTCTCTCAGGCAATTATTGTAGTCCCTTTCAAGTGAGTCCTCTAAATAATCATATTGCTGATACTGCTGCCCCTTTTGGAAATCCTTCATAGTTTGAACTGTTTCAAGTTCTAGTTGTACGATTTTTTGTTCCAATTTCTCTTCAATATGTAAAAATCCTTTCTTCACTTCTTCACACTTTGCAAGCCGATCATCGTATTTGATAAATCCAAAAATAAGTCCAAATGCGACACCAACACCAGTAACCGTTTTCCAAATTCTACCGTTAGTTTTCTTTCTGTTATTATTGTTCTCAGTCATGGTTCTCTCCTTCTATCCTATTACTGATACTTGACAACAACACTAGTGCTTTCCTCTTGACTTTCGATTTTTCTTGCGTTATTATATAATACATAGCTCGTAATGTGCAACCTCAAAACAGAGGCTGGTTAAACAAAAAAGGCCAGTGTAGACAAAGGAGAAGGCTCAATGACAGAACAAGATCTAAAGTACCAACAAGAACGTGAATTCGAAACTGGTATGGATGAGTTCTTCAAAGCACACACGCTAGGAAGATCGAGTTCAGAGGCCGAGAATCTAAGAAATCTGTATGCAAACATCAAGAGAACATTTGATGAGTACCAGCAAGAAAGTCTGGAATCCATCAAGAGAAATCGGACATTTGTAGATAAGGTGCTTACAGATGCGCAGCAAAATGATAATGCTCGGCAAAACATTGCCAACCAAGCGCTACAGAATGCAGTAGAAACAGCGAATATGGTAGGCAAACAGGCTGTACGGCATAGTGACATTGCGATTGATCGGCAGTGGAATGTGGATGAGCAAGGATATACAGCACAGAAAATCCTAGCTGCGATCCAAGATCCCGCAGTGATTGCTGCTATGGCTGCGTCGATTGCGAAGGCTATGACTGACATGGCCGGTAACAAGTAACCTGTTCTATTTATAAGAGCTGGAGATAGGCGTGGGGCATTGTGTTCCACGCCTATTTTTTGATAGAGACGAAGGGAATTGAACCCCCATATCACGGTTCGTAGCCGTGCGCTCTATCCTTTGAGCTACGTCTCTATGGTACGAAATTGTAACCAAGGTATTCTATCACTCCGTGTACAATTTGCTTTGCTATTTTTTTGTTGGGAGCTGCCTTGATAAATTCATTAATGGCAACTAGAGGAATCCTACCATCTTCCAACTTCTCATCCAGAAACCATCCAATATTGTATACTATTGCATCTGCATCTGACATAATCATATACGTTCCAGGGGTGTAGGTGGGTGGATCGTCTGGACGTTCTTGTGTATTGAATTCCTTATTTTCTTTGAGTGCTTCTCCAATTTCTTTTATCACGAACTCAGATACTTCATCTCCCCATTGCCAGACTTCTTTGCTCAAATGTGCTGTCATAAGACTCCTCCCGTTTTATGGTGGTGACGATAGGATTCGAACCTATGCTCTCTGGATTATCGGTCCAACGCTTTACCAGCTAAGCTACGTCACCAATTACATTAAATAAAATCCTTCTGTAAACTGCTCAATGAATACGGGGGTACTATCGCCGACCCACGCACCTAAAACATTGTATTCAAAATATTCCATAGCTTCATCGTTGGTCATACCTTTTCCTATTAATATCTGGATACAATTGTCATAATCATAACATGCCACTGCAGGTTGCCCCGCTCGATAACATATTCCTATTAAAGCCTCTTCAAATCCATCAGCAAGTAAAGCATCTTCATTTGCATCGGTAAGCATCTCAACCTTCTCCTCAAATTTCATAAGATATGTACTCCCAATGAATGTCTGAATGCTTTTGATATCACAGTCTTTCCTGTGAGTAATTTGGTTCTTCCTAGGGTTTTAAATTTTTTGGGAAAGATACTATTGTACAAGGTGAAGCAGAGAGTATCTTCACTAATCAATGACATCATACGTTTCTCTTCCTTAAAGAACAGACCTGCATTTTCGATTTTTACAGGATATACCTTTCTCTGTTCCACCTTGTAACATTTTTTGTGAAGCTTTTGGACTATTGGTGTTAATGATTTGTGGCCAAGATCTCCCCATTTGAACTTCGTCTTGTTTTTGATTAGATAATCTAGTATATTGACGTAAGCTGAAATAATCTTTCCACCCTTCTGACTGCCCATAAAGCAAGCACCTACATACTGTTTCTTGTACGCCTCTTGAATACTGTAAACAAAATCCTTTTTCATTTTATGTAGTGCCGCATGAACCTCCTCAAAATCTCTTATAACCAATGTATCTGAATCTAGCCACACACCACCATATTTTTTTAGAAGAGCGGCTCGTATATAATTGGATCTGGCTGTAACTGTATGTACTGGATTAGTGTCGTACCCAACTTGATATACTCTTTCATTCAGATCTGGTAAAAATTTTCTCAGATTTTTGGGAGTTATGTGATTAACTGTAAAGTGCTTGCTGCAGTGCTTTGTTATAGTCTCCTCACATACACTTATATATCCAGGTTTTGATGATCCTTTAGGCGTTTCCCAATAAGTAAATAAGTGCATAATATTAGCTCATGCACTGGCACATCTGGCATATAACAATAATAAACATTACAACTCCCAGCTCATTTAGATGCCTTTCGATTTGGGTCAGCAACTCAATAATTTGGTTAGCACTTTCAGGATCCATATATACTATATCTCCATTCTGCTGATTATGGTAAACTTATTGATACAACTGGTGAATTGTTGTTTGTCTCATCTGATTCATCCACTCGACAATGTTCTGGCATGAATTCATCACCAGCACAGCTATCACCTTCGGCCCACATATCAACAGTTATACCATGTGTCTGGGGTATAAAGGTAACTACTCCAACAAATGTCTCCTCATATCCTTCTCTTAATGAGGCTGTAGTAGACGGATACCAAAAATTCGTTTGCCCAGGAACAGCAAATGAGACTACAAAAGGTGGATGATAGGCTTCTGTACTATTGGCCCACATAGCTGTTTTGAATGTACCAGCACTTCCATCACCTTGATTCCTTACTGTTACTGTTGCTGGAACTTGAACAGATCCAGCCGCATTGATTGATGGAGTTCCTAATATAAGATTAGGTACCACTATGTCAGGTGTGCAACCAAACAAAGTGATTATAAGGAGGAAAATTGATGTTAAGATGTAATATGATTTCATAATGCATGCTCCCTTCTATTATGATAATTATGTAACTACTGCCTACAAACTTAACCTTTTATTTTATATTTATAAGGCACTTTTATGTGCTCTTGTTTTTGGGAGCAGGGAGGGGATTCGAACCCCTGTAGACTGGCGTATGAGACCAGTGAGAAACCACTTCTCCACCCTGCTATATTAGTTCAGGTGGCCCATAAGGTCCAGATACTTCGATATGTCTGATATTTAGTATTGTTACTCCCTCGTACATCAGTTCTCTCCTTGCCTTCATCTCTGCTTCTTTTACAGATCCAGCGTCTATCAAAAAGGAGTCGATTGCTTCATACACGATTTCTACTTGATATTCGGGCATGGTCTGTTCTCCCCCCTTTAATGGAAGGCGTGGCGGGACTCGAACCCACAACTTTCAGCTTAGAAGGCTGATACTCTTTCCGTTGAGTTACACGCCTACTTATTATTTCTTTAAAAGTTTTCCTATTGTACTGTTCTTCCCATACCATTCATAACTGCAAAGTATCCTCTCATCCCACTCGTAACTGTGATGTAGTAACTTTCCATCCTGCCTTCTCCTTTTCGTACCTTTCTATTAGCCGAGATCTTATCCTTGTGGTATATTTTGATCTCCATATCCATCTTGAAACTAAATCCCTAAATATGGTTATAGGTGATGTCACTAGTCTCAATGGAAAAATTTGAAAGGCACAGATATTACAATGGAGGACGCAACTGCCTTTCCTCAGCTCATTGAAAAATGATATGGATTTTGGGGGAACACATTTATTATCTGCTATCCAAGGTGTTTCAAATCCAAAGTAAGTTACCCACGACCAACTTTCATATATGTGGTAGATCCTTGGGAATTTTTCTTTGAGTGCCATTCTATTCTCCTTTGGTATGGCGGAGGGTAGAGGATTCGAACCCCTGCAGGTGTCACCCTGATGTCGATTTTCAAGACCGCTACCTTACCACTCGGTCAACCCTCCTATCGTACTACTTCCTCTAAGATAGTTCTGAATTTAGCTCTGTATGTAATATTACCGCACCACTTTCCTTTTTCAAATATATCTTCAAATAAGCATCTGATAACAACAATATCACGATACCTATTACCACCTAAATTTTTCAACTTTAGAGCGCCGTGTTTAGTTGGAAAGAAATAAAATCCGCCAACTTTGGAATTTTTTCTAATTGCTATTTCCTTACAGATTATTCCCTCCTCATCAGTTGTATAACTCCGATACGTTGCTCTATATCGTTTTTCTTTCTCATAGTTATAAGAAACGCAGTAAAACGGTATATAATAATCATCACGCTTCTCGGTTACGGCATAGCCGATCTTCTTATCAATATGAACTCTTTCTCCTGTTCCGAGATCTAAACACATATTGATGCCTTTCTTATTAATTAGCTCCTATTCATATCCAAGAGTCCTATCGATTTCATCTTTTATTTGTTGCAGTCCTTCCTCAGTATAATACATCAAATGCATACTGCCATCTTTACATTTATACACACGCCCAAGTTCCTCTGAATCTAGTGGTTCGTAAAAAATTATAATACACTCGCAATTCAATGGTACAAAGTTTTCTAGCTTTCGTTCTTTTATTTGTCGGCTTTCTGATGGGGTATATGAGAGAAGCAGTAGTATCAAAAGGACAAGCATAGATAGCTTGTTTCTCATGGTATCTCTTATGTGTTGTAAGGTTCATCTTATTTTCTTTATATATCCTTCCCCAACCAAATTTCTGCTTCGTCCTCTGCCTTGTAATCGTCGGATTTTTTGTAGCACTCATCACTACAATAGATCCACCACCAATCTTCCCAGAATTCACTGTATTTGTCAAATCTTTGTGTGGGACGTTTACATATGGGACAAATAAATTTATACCATCCACTCATACTGCTCTTATTCCAATCCTTGCCTTTTCAATCTGTTGCTTGGGTAGAGTATTTTTATTTATTTCTGCATAGAGAGTAGACAGTGTGTATGTATCCTTATCCTTAATCCAAGTACTCTTCTTACCTCTGTCCTTTAGCCATTTTTTAGCTTGAGAACTTGTAAACGGCTCGAATTTGAGTTTTTGTAAGCATCTTCCAGATCTAAGAAAAGCTGGATCAATATCTTGTTCTTTTTCATTAGAGGTTATGAGAAAGAGTAGTCGTAATCCCTGCCCTAAAATACCGTCTGTAAGATTAAGCAGCCGAGACATCGCACCACTTTCATGTACTCTGGATTCCTTCAAAAGAAAGTTCAGACCGTCTTCAATGATAAAAAGCTTGAGTGCAGCGTTTTCTTTTCTTTCCTGTTGTCTGCTACTCTCTCCAAATGCTGTTAGTGGTATCTCCGAGTCAGAGCGGAAATCTGATATGATGATCTCTTTCATATATCCACCGTCATTAAAGAAACGTTCTGGGTCAATTACATAAATAAAATCAACATCGTTTTTCCATTCTCTCATCAGAGCACGGATGAGAAAGCTCTTCCCAGTACCTGGATCTCCGTGCCAAAATATAAATTTTCCAAGATCATCGGGTTGTTCTGCATGCAGTAAACTTTCTACATGCTCTTCAAGTAGAGGATAATTCGGTTTGATCTCTCCCCATGACGGACAAATAATCTCTCGGCTTGATATGTTTGCATCACCAGAACTATCCATATAGGTAAAGGTTACTCTTACAATTCTAGGATCTTTCGGTAAGGCAATATATTCTTCCAAAAGTTTATTAAAAAAAGGAAGGAGCTGTTGATGAAAATAAGCCTGTCCTTGTACTAGATCTTGTGCATATAAATCTACTACGAATGTTCCTATATGAAATGTAAGTTTAAGGACTATAGTTCCCTCTACTGGAGTACTAATCCATCTACTAGGTATGACTTTATAAATATACTGGTACTTATATCCACTGTATCGATAATTAATTATTGTGTATTGATCTCTATCAAGTTTATTGATAACTATATCTCTACGAAATGTATCAGATAGTTTTTGCCACATCGCACTATCAATATAACGTATATGTTCACCTTTAAACTCGTCGAGAATACTTGTATACTTTGCAAATTCTTCAATATCGTTTGCAAAAATCGTATGAGTTTCTTTTTTCATGCCTCCCCTTTCAGATATATGCCTGTTGACGCCCCATTGGGGCGTAGTCAACCACACCTGTCACAGAGGTATTGGTAACACATATGTCCTGTTCCTGTATCAGGCATGCCAGATATCACCCCCTTTCATATATAGAAGGATGAGGCACAGATGATCCGACCGTGGTGATGTTTTTGCAGTACAAGGAGAAATATCTCTGTGCCCCATCCTATGCACTTATTTATTTTACATCAGTTACTTGTAGATTTGTACATCCTTGTGGTGGCTCAATAGCAGGTGTAGTAGCTTGAATGATGTTCGTCCAACAAAATATGATGCCTGTCCCATAATGAGCACCAACACGAATCTCATACGTCGTTTCTGGCGGAAGATCTTGAATAGTAAAGGTCTTTTGTCTGTCAGTACTATCAGAAGTATTCCAGATTGTAGAACCCAAAACTCGCCACTGCACTCGTGAAATGATTGGCTTATCTGGAGGGATAGGGTATCCTGCTATTGAACAATCCCCATCTGAAACTGTAGTTAATGGTAAATCCCATGCTAGGCTAATAGAGTGGGAGTTTGCCGCTTGCGTAACACTTCCAATCAAACTACACACTAAAATGGCAATTAGTAGTAACCTGTACAATCTCATTTTTTATTCCTCCGTTCTTGTTTGGGTTTACCTACGATAAGTGACATTGGAATTTGATGGTAGTCGAGCTCTTCTACAATGGCTTCTGCAATTTCTCTTGGTTGTTCTTCAATGTGTCTGTAAATAATAAATACTATCTCGTCTACTTTTGATTCCATGAAAATTTTGAGCTCTTCGGGTGTCACGTTTTTGCTAATTTCTCCAATGCACCTTTATATTTTTACTATATGTTGTTGCAGAAGCAAAGCAAACTCACTTTCACGATCAAGTTCTCTCATATCTATTTTCCATGGTACAAGTTCGGCTCCATCACCTCTAATGGTATAGAATTCTCCACATTCGTCGCACACATAAATACAATGGTATCTATTTTGCTCTACTCCTACAGCGTTTTGGAGCTCAGGTAATACAATTTTAAGAAGACCAGTACTTTTCATGGTATGTATCATATTGCTGGGTACTGGATATTTCATTCCTTTTATGAGCTCCATCCTCAGCCTTTCTGCAGAGATACGTCTAATCTGCCGTGCATTTCTCCTTATACCGTTGAAGGTTTCTGGTGCTATGCTCATGTCCATGTCCAACGCCATGAACCGGCAAGCTCTCAACATTCTTAAGTAATCTTCCTGAAACCGTTTGTCTGCATTCCCTACAGTACGAATGACTTTGTGGGAAATATCACGCTGTCCACCAAAGGGATCTAAAATACCATCGGTCTCCAAATCCAGTGCTATGGCATTCATAGTAAAATCTCGACGTTCAAGGTCGTCATTAATACTGTTAGAGAATTTTACAATGGGTTTCCTACCATTACATTGGAGATCCTTCCTAAAAGTAGTAATTTCAACTGCGTAATTTCGTTCTTTGCAGTAGATACCTAAAGTGCCGAAACTCTTACCAACACTGTAAATATAATAATCAGAGAATAACTTTTCGATTTCGTGCGGTTTCGCATTAGTGGCAAGATCTATATCTAATGGTTCTCTCTTGAGGTAAAGATCCCGCAGATATCCGCCGACAATATATGCCTTGTATCCTCTGCATATAAGCCTCTCGCCTATAATCTGTGCAAATTCACCTAGTACGACACTCATATAAATATCTCTTTACCCTGTGTAGGAGTAGTTCTTTCTTATTGATCTCTGGATGTTCTAGTACCTGTTCGAGTAGGTGATTCAGAAGCTTTCCAAATACAGGTCCAGGTTTCAGTCCTAACTCGATCAGGTCATGCCCATTGATATCCAAATCGGTTACCTGCATCGGTGGTTGTTCAGTTTCAATCTCTCTAATTTTCTTTATGAGCTCTTTCAGATGAAAGTTGATTGGGGGTAAACCAGCCTTTGCCAGATTCCCTTTTCGGTCTGCAATCCGTAACCTTAAGTTGTCTCGGTAATCAGGATTGTTTACCATCCACCTCTTGATACTCTTGGGCTTTGTATCAGGAGTTACGAAATGCATGTGATTCCTGACAACTCTGCAGATGTACTCCGTCTCGTTGTTACTGAATTTTAACCGGTCGCAGATCTCTCGGACCATCTTTTCACCCTCTACTTCGTGGGCAAAGAAATGATAGTCACCAGTATCTTTATCAACAGTACGAGTAGGCACTTTTCCAATATCATGGAGTAGTGCTGCTAACCGTAGAAGTGGGAATCGAGGGTTAATTGCGTCCATTGTACGTACACTATGGCTGTACACGTCAGATACCTCTTCCACGCACTTTAGGTTCTCGTATTTGCATTTGTGCTTTTTCATTTTTTCCTTGCGTGTTTTTACCCTGCATTTGCGTACTATCTCTACGCATGGTGGTGGTGTCGGGGATCGAACCCGAATCTTGCCGTTATAAGCGACCTACTCTGCCCATTGAGTTACACCACCAAAATAGAAGTTCTCCAGACATTCCTGTAGGAGATCTCTTATTTCTTCGTGGTGTATTTCTGGCCCCCAAGGAAGTGCGGAGTTCTCATAGATATGCTGCAATCTCGTCTCCATTTGTTTGAAATATATATGCACTTCCTCTAGGGTATAGAATCCTTTCATAACGGATTTTAGCTGCTCTCTGTTACGAGTCAGGTCAATATTGCCTCCCAGTAGAATTTGCTCGACCTCATCAAGAAGCCGGAAGATATGAACAGCAAACTTCGTGTCATATCCATACTTCTCGATCAGTGCCTTTCTTTCTGGACTTTCCCTGCCGTCTGGATCGGTTTTGATCTTGTTCAATTGGCTGAATGCGTATCCTTTAAATTTGTGCCAGGATCCTTTATGCAAGAACAGGTGCCGATTCTTCCGCACTAGTGTTGCGATTTCTGTTTCAATCAGCACACAATTCCTGGCAGTGAACAAGCTATCAACCATATTTGGGTTATTTGCTTCTACCAGTTTAAAATACTTTGCGATGTTGTAAATCTGGAAGTCCAAACTATCTTTTTTTGTTTCCCCTTCTACCTCTCCCCTAAACTGGTCAAATTTAGGAAAGTCATCGTAACCATAGATAAACCCAGATGAACTAGGGTAAACATATTCAATGGGTGGAATGGTAAATCCGTACACATCCCAGTCACTGTTCTCGTGATGAGTTCCATATGCGTGACTACCCATAAGAGTCAGGTACTGGATGTTATCAACCATCCACTCCTGCCCCTCGGTAACACGACTTCTAATTTTCTTGAGGATCGTGTCTTTATTCATTTTGTCCTAAGGAATAAGAGGAGGAGAGGGGCGAAACTCCCCTCCCCTTTAGATATCAGATTTAGACTTCGCCCATAACAAAGCTGCGGATAATTCGAGGTACGTCGGTTCATATGTGCGCCCATGTATACCTGTGAACAATATTCCAAACGTTTGTCCGTTTAGCTCCTGTCAATTGTGCTATTTTCCAAATCGGTACGCTCTTTTGATACAAACTCCGAATCTCTTTTACTTGCTCCTCGGTCAGTTTGGCTTGGAAGTTCTTCTCTCCGCCTAGTGATTGTTTTTGGTTCATATTTTATCTGTAACAAACGCCTCGATAACACGGGGAACCTCTGCCGAGAAGCCAACACAATCAAGCATCCCAGCATCTGTAGGATCGGCAATGGAGAAGTTGGTTGCAGTCATACCCATTACAATCAACTTCGCATCTGGATTTACAGCCTTACGGTAGTTGCGCAGTGCCTGATATGGATGTGTACGCCCATACCATGTCTCGTTATCAGTAATTACGAGAAAGGTATCGAACTCTGCTCCCATTTTCTGTGCGTGAATCATTGGTAGCGCACAGTCCGTAGAACCGAAGTTACTGTCCCTCATCTTCCGCACAACTGTATCTAGCCGTTGTTTTGGGCTAATATCCAGTGGCTTGAACTGGTGAGAGAACTTGTATACCGCATAGTCCTTCTCCGTATTGGCTGTAACCAGTGCCATTGCTCCTGCTGCTTCCACGCATCGTAGGTTGCTGTTCATGAGGTGCCAACTCATGGATCCAGATACGTCAACAGCAATCATGAACCGCTTTCCTGTAGGTTCCACCGCCTTGAATGCTAGATAGAAAGCGCTGTCCAAAGCATCCACGACTCTCTGTACTGGCTTCCAAGATAGGCTTCCCCTGAACCCCTGCCCTTCTGCATATGTCTTCAGGGCGAACAGGATTGCGATTGGATGTACACGAGCCTTTTGTAGGGCCTTCACGTCTCCCAGACTGTCCTCAATTTTTCTTACTAGGTCTAGGTTGTCAGTAGTCAGAAGTCCAACAGAGCTCATTACTCCCAAGTTCCTGATCATCGCTGTCATGGGCATCTTCTCGGCAAGAGTTTCCCACACCTTTTTACTTTTCTTGAACTTGGTAGGAAGCATCTCATGAGTCAGACCATGATCTCTGACGATCTCGGTCAGTCTCTTTTCTGTCATGCCTTCCTCATGTGCTCTCATGTAGGCATCCAGCAAAAGAATACCGGTAGGCTTCACTTTCTTTTCCTTACCCTTGCCTTCGTAGAAAGCATCCCTATCGGTTACCCATTTGAACAGTAAGGATTCTTTCTCATCACGAGGCTTACGATGGATGACCCTCAGAGCATCTCGTTGAGACCAGTCGCCTCGGCTTTGGTACTTCACCATCTGGTAGGCCAACTTGTCCAGTGGCTTCTGGTACCAGTTCCACATCAGTCTCCGTACCTTCCGGTTCCAGCTTGTCAGTTCGTTCAGGTATCCAACAAAGGTTAGAAAATGTGTACCGGTTCTGACCACCTTGTTGATGTTATCAGGAGAGACGGACTGTCCCTTCGGCTGATTCGCCACGCAAAGAGCAAGAGCAAACAATGCTGGATCGTTCTTGTGTGCCAGACCTTGATCAGAAACCTCAACGATCTCTTTCACTGTGCGGTCGAAATCAGTACTGATACACTCAAGAACATTCTGGGCGCTCTTGACTGTGAGTGGATGCTCCTTTGTGTAATAGGTTCCACCCTCTGTTCCAAGGATGAGGAACCTACGAAGTGTCTGCCACTCGTCAACCTGGAAGACATACCCACCGGCATAGTTCTTGACCTGATCTTTTCTGGCTTTTGTTCGCTGGTTTGTGTTTGTTACAGCCTTTGCGTAGTTTAGTTTCCGTGCCATGACCGTCCCTCCCTATTATGGGGGTTTCAAGGAGCGAAGTGGTTAAGGCCTATCCCTAACCTCGGCTCCTCATTAAAAATAGAGAACTGGATATTATACTTGAGTGGCGTGGGTTGCTTATCGATCTTGGCTATCTCAGTTCTCTGAAAAAGTTGGGAGCAAATTTGAAAGAGGAAGTTGCCCGAAGGCATTGCGGGTTTGATTAAATGTCAAATGCGATAATCCTCTTTCCCCGGCTCCCCAAACTGGTTTAGATAAAAAAATGAGGGCAAATAAACTTTGGAAGGAGGTATCATTATAAGTGATAACCTTCCAAATTCGGCCCTCCATCTTACTCAAGAACTAGGTGCGCTTTTTGGAGGTGAGTTCCTTTCACCTAATGGCTTTCCTAGTTCTGTTTTAAAAGTTGAGAGCTAAACCCGACCAAAGATCTGCCATTTAACACTGGGGTTGGGCGGCAAAACCCTCCGTTAACCTTTGACCCTCGGCTCTCCATATCATTTATTCCAAAAAAGTGAGAGCAAATCTTAGAGACGATGCCTTTTCCAATTAGGCTATCGCCCCATATGTGGGGCGAAATAGATTCGAACTATTAATAACCATCTCTATCCGGCTCTCCAAAAAATTTAGGAGCAAAATTTAGTAAGGGGATCGACATGATCGACATGTATGATAACCCTTTACCATCGGCTCCTCAAATTGTCAGATATATATAAGGTTGAGAGCAAAAATTGTTAGAGGGAGCGTTCGCACCATTGCAAGGTAACCCTCTACCATTCGGCTCTCCAAACCTTTTATTTCAAGGGGGCGGGAGAAATGGACTGGAATCAAGATATTTGGTATTGGTTATATCTCCATTTCTCCCTATGTTAACTTGGACATGTAATACAATTGCCCAAGGGAACTGTTACAAGCTTGACTCTATTTGTAACACGGTATAAAAATCGTGTCAAGCTTTTTTTTGAAAAATTTAAATTTTTTTATTTCCTTGGTTTATAAGCTGCAGCAATCTCTTTATCTATTTCACCTGTACCTACTTGAGCTTTGAAAATGGGCTCTTCCCGTTTTACCCATGGAACTCCAACAGAGGCCAGAACCTGCCGTGCTTCTGTACGTTTTACAGGCATGCAACTCATCCCGGCCATGATTGCTGCAATGGCTCTATCAAAGGCAATCTTACGTCCGGTAGCTTTACAGAATTTTTGCTTGCCACCAGGAAATTGAGAGACGTGTTCTAATGGTGAACAAATAGAAATGCCTCTGTAAGTAGCCCCAAAGTAAATAATATCGCATATACATACTACGGGTCTGTTGTTATCATCCCGTAAGAAGAAGAATCTGGGCTTTTTGATGTCTGGATCTTCACTGTTTGGGTCTACCAGTTCATTCAGGTTATCAGTAGCTTCCTTTATTTCCTCCTTAATATCCCTCCATTTCCTCTCAAGTTCTGTGTATTCCTCAACTGTCTTTATATGTTGTGTCTGTTCCATCTCTTTCTTAGCCTCTTCCGCATCCTTTTTAAGTCTCGTTACCTTCTGTCTGAGGCTGTCAACTATTGAGTACTTCTTGATGGTATCTACAATGTGTTTTCGACGTTCTTTTCTCTCCTTTTTTCTTGGGAATTGGGTTGCCTTTGTAGCGTCGTCTTGTGCTTCGACTTTACGCTCTCCTGGTTCCATGATCTTCTCCTTTCCTGATTGACATGGGGGAATAGTGATATACTATTCCTTTACTGAGTGAAGAGTTTATAGGAATTATCAAAGCCTGTCAACTAAATTTTTCTACATTTGGTAGTTGACATTATATATATTAACATACCATTATGATTTTTCTGGCAATTTGACTCCTCTCGGGCGTCTCTCTTTGCTTGACTTGTCCTCCTTTTGGGGTAGTAAAGGACCTTTAAGAGGGTTTTTGCATGAGATCGTGGAGGAAAGTAGACATTACCAGCTCCAGGTCTCCTTGACAACCATGTATTTCTGGTCATGTACACGTTCCTTCTCCAAAGATTGCGATAAAAATGCCCCTGTTTCTATTATAAGTGACTTGACAGTTGGTCGTCTCTTCACCTGATAGTAGTTATTCCTCTTCAGCTCCTCCAGGTTCAACGATTTCAATTGGATGTTCCTCTACGGTGGCTTCAATTTCTTTTTCGGGGGGACTCTCAATCACTTCCTTTTGCGGCTCTTCCTTTAGCAGTGGATTTCTTAAGATTATCCAGTTCTCATTGATCGTGTAATCAACTTTGAGATCTTTACAGATTGTATCTACACTGTGATAATTGTGGATATTAGCCCACAATTCTAGTTTTTCGCCAAAATAATCTGGAATGGTACGTTTTGCAGTAGTAGTTTCCTCGATTTCAGAAAAGGGCTTCACATCGATATGAACAACGGTTTTCCCAATAAGTAGGCTGCGCCGAAGGAATCTTTCTAGATCCTCTTGCTGTCGTATTACATGCCGTGTGAAAAGCAGATCAAAAGATTGTGGTGGTGGACGTTTGTAAAGATTTAGTTCGGTAAATGATATGCCAGGATTGTATACTCGTGCCATGGCCAATACAGAGGGTCTTATATCGAACCCGCTATATTCTACCCCTTTGAGATGTGCTCCATACTCCTTATAGAACAGACCGGCTCCACATCCTAGTTCAGCTACAGATTTAAATCCCTCCTTCTTTATAAACTCTACGATGTTTGCGTGATCCTCTTTGATGCCATGCTGATACATCTTGTTGAAATGGTAGAGCATTCCTAGGTGATCCTTACAGAGAGTTCCTGGGAATTTTATAGGAATACCTCCACGTTTGATTTGAGGTGGTCGTAGGTTTACTCTGGGGGTTTTTAAAGTCTTTTCACAAGCAGCACATTTGAAAGTTTCTATAGTTTCTATGATCTCCATGGTTTTCTCCTTTTAAATTGTATGTTTGTTTCCATTTGAGTAGCGACTTTGACTCTGCCATGTTCCAGTAAGTAATATTTTCTTGTTTTCTATTTCCATTTGTATCCTCTAAAAATAGCGTCTTTATTTACTCTATATATGAATGCGTTTATAAGACGCAATATTTCTACTAGCACTTCTGTTGTTAGAAGATTAGGTTTGAGGCCAAGATCTAATAGCTTTGTGTGTGTAGGATTGTAATAATGCTTCTCCTTCTCTACTCTGGGATTTGGAATATGAGAGATCTTAACTTTCTTGTTTCCTTTACTTATAGTCTCATACGCCTCCTTGACCTTCTCTGCCAGTTCATTCACAGAAAATATCTCGGTTATCTGGTTATAGATCTCTAATTTTCCTGATTGTGGTGGATTCATTGCTGCTAGGTAAACACACTGCATTGTATCCTTAATGTTCAAGTATCCTCGTGTCTGACCGCCTTCTCCGTATATGGTAAGAGGATGATCAATCAGTGCTTGAACAAGAAAGCGATTCAAGACAGTACCAAAGACTTCATCATAATGGAAATTGGTAAGTAGTTCTATATCAATCTCTTTTTTATCCCCATCTTCTCTCATCTCGTCCGTCACAAGGCCGTAGACTGGACCCTGCATTAGGTCTGTAACACGCAATCCCCAAGTTCTCACGTAAAACCATAACATATCTGTATCCATCACCTTTGTTGTGTGATAAAGACTTCCAGCTGCTCGTGGAAATAAAAGTGTGTCTTTGCGCCCTTTGTAATCTAACTCAAACCAACCTTCAGGAATATCGACATTAGGTGTACCAAACTCACCCATGGTCCCCAGTTTGATAATGTGACAATTAGGATTCGTGTCTTTTACAACATATGCGACATTTAAAGTACTGACAAGATTGTTTCGTAAGGTTTGCTCAGCACGTTTTCTGTCAATCATAGACCATGGACCCGATGGTTGTTCAGCATAATGTATAACAGCTTCGGGTTGGCAATACTCAAATACTCCTCGTAAAAAATCGTAATCAGTAACGTCACCGATTTCTAGTCCAATTACTGTATTACTATCTGCTGAAGTATTCCAATGTTTTACTCGTTGATGAAGATTGGGGTTAGGAATAAGAGCTTCTACATCCAGATCCCTCGAAGCATTACGTCTGAAATAGTTATCAACACCATAAACTGAATGTCCTCGTTTTGCGAAGTACATTGCAGTTGGCCACCCAAGATATCCGTCCATTCCTAGTATTAAGATTCGCATTTGTTTTTGCTCTCCCGATTTTTAGTAACTCTTTTAGATTCTTCGATGAATTGCTGTAGCTTCTCAGCCGCTGCTTTTGGCCCGAGTTTGGGATGCGCCATTAGTCGTTGGAATTGTCGTCTGTTATAGTGGCTTCCTTTCCCTTTTGAGTTCTTTCCTTGATAAGTACTTGTTCCATCACCACGAACCTTGATTAATGCTTTATGTTCGTCAGTTTTTCCAAATGACCAACGCATATGCTCGATTAGTACACCTTTCACTAATGCTGTTCTATTGATGAGCTGGGCAGTTTGTGTGAACCAGTTATCGATTCCGTGAAAAGGGAGTGGAGGCGCATAATAACCGACGGCCCTTACCCAATTTTGATGAACAAATCCGTGTGTGCCCCAGTATTGGTAATTCTTCCATCCATCGTTTGTCCATACATATTTTATTCTATCTAGAGGTTTCATGAATCGTGCTATGATTTGAGAATCCCAATTACGAGTCCTGAATACAATGTCATCAGATGAAAGCATGAGGATGTCACCAGTTGCTTTTTTGTAGGCTTCGTTCCACATATCACTTCCATTCTCCTGATGTGGGCCTATTGTACCAGTAACATTGGCATGTTCTGTTTGCATCTCATTAAATTTTTCAATTCCAACTTCATCGTCCTCGTCCAAATAGAATACTATCTCTAGATTTTCAGGGGCATGAGCCGTCTCTATTGCTGAGCCCCACACGCCATCCATATTCTTAGGACGCCCACGAGTAGGGGTGAGAAGTGATATTCTCATTATTTGTTCTCCTTTAATTTTGGAAGGTTCAGGTGCTCAGTAATAGTTGTTAATATTACCTCAACGATATTCTGCCAGTTAAGATGAATAACACCTTGTCTTATTTTGGCTACATCGATATTTTCTATGGCATGTATAAAGGCAGACTCTAATGAATCAAAGCGATGTGCTGCAAAATGTTGTAAGCCTTTTAATAATTCTGGATTGATATAACTTTTATTTGCTAAGAATAGTTGAGCTCCACACATTGAACTTTCTATTACAGAGAGACCTAGCGTTTCTTTGTGGGTGGGGCAGAAAAGGTGAGCTCTTCGGTAGTAAGGAAGATATACTTCATCCCAAGGCCCTGAGATACGTTTCGGTTTTCGATAGTTGTTGACATCATGGACTGTAGGATCTTCAAGGATCTTCAGTTCTAGCGTTATTCCTTTAGAGGCTACTTTTTCGAGAGCTTTGAAGTAACGCTCATATATCTTATAATTCTCTTTATTAGAGATATGGTCGAGCAGTATACTAATGCGGTCGGTGGGCTGATTAGGCATACATCTCTTTGGATCTGCAGCCCAACTGATCTTTGTATCTCCGTAAGTTTCCAACATTGCAAATGCATGCTCATATTTCTTTGATTTTCTTGTAGATCCATTGACGGTATATATTTTCTTACTTCTAACTTTATTTAATAGTGGCTTCATGAATTTATCGTTCGCATATAATTTACCAAACTTACGACTGCTGGAGAGTGGTTTGCAAGAAAGGATAGCATCTGCTTTAGGAAGAGCTTTTATTCGATTGATTACCTGTTTGCTATTTAGCGTTGGCCACTTTGCAATATCTTCCCTTGTAACTTCAATACCACGGCGTTCTAATTCCTCACAGATGAAGAATGAGGTGTTGCTGCTAAAGTTTTTAATATCCTTCAGGGAACTGGCTTTTCCGTCGGATAGGAATATTATCCTTTTCATTTACCCACTCCCTTTAAGAGATAGAGATTACAGCTAGTAATTGGAGGTTTGCTCCATGTCCAAACTCTGGCTTGAGTATAGAACTTCTTGCAATGTTCATAAAAGGAATTATCAAGTACGCACGAAGGATGCCATAGATTTTTTGGCACATAGTAAAGTTGTTTGTAGATTTCTGGCATACTGTTTACGTAAGACCAATTACTCTTCAAGAATATATCACTGATTATGGTGTTCATCCCAATAGTGGTTATGACTATGTTGTGTAATAATATATGATCCATCATTCCATATTCACCAATTGGGTTGTGTGTATATATATAATCATAAGTTTTAGCTCTTATAGTTTTTTCTATATGCTTCGCTAGTTCCTTGAGTTCTCCTCTACGAGCATCAACTTTGTAAAAGGCAGAATCATAGGCAAGACATGTGCAAGGAATCTTTAATGATTTGCAAAGATCAAATAGGGAGTATTTTCTTTTAGCGCACCAGGACCTATTGGGATTTCTCTCATCGCTAGCGCATATTAAGATTTCCTTCTCGCAGTCCTTGTTCTGTAATATAGGCCAACCGAAGATTATTTCGTCGTCAGGATGTGCCAGTACCATTAAAACCTTCATGATAGACTAACTCCTAAATTTCTGATCCTGCTTCTCCATTATAGGTTTATAAAAATCTTGTACTTTTTTATGCCCTACATGGAGTACTATCTCGTCTCCAATACCAGCATGTTTTTTGCAGACACACCATTGAGGAGGAAGTACATACGGATTGAAGTTATGACCTGATTCATATGTAGCTCGCCACAGTGCGATTGTTCCTCGTCCTGTTTGTTTCCTGTGTTTCATGTAGCATTCTAAAAATTGAAGTGCTTTTGAATTGGTAGGATCTGTAGCCATGAAACCATTATTTACTGCTAATCCATAGCCCCCAGTTCCATCCAGTATCTTATCACTATCTGCCCCAACTAAAGTATCTGTTTTAACCAAAAATCTTGGGTTGAGAGGAAAGCACACTCCAAATCGTTCAACTAAAGGTATGATCATTTTAACAGCATCAGAAATAACATATAGATCGGCATCCGCAGCAATTGCAATTTTATGTTCTGAATTTGCTAGTCCATATGCTCTAAAATATGAACTCGCTCTCCAACCATATCGAGGATGAGATGGATCAAATGGAACAACTGGTCGAACAATCTCAATATTTGACTTATTAAGAGAATACCAGGGCTTCGATAATGAGATGTCTTCAAATAAAAGATCGGTATAAATAGTTAATCTCATATCGGGAAAATAACGCAGCATTGTTTTTAGTGTTGGGTTGAACCTATCATGTTTGGATAGATTTGCATCCCCACTATTACGACGCCGCCTACCAAATTCCGACATTATTAAGTTAATCACTTTTCGATCCACCATACACAATTGTCTTCGATGTTAATTGTGTGCGTACTTTCAAAAGCTTCATGTACAGCTTTTGCTACGCCCCAGTTACGTTCTGCTTCACGATTTTTGTAGTCGTGCCCTGCTAAGATTCCTCCTTTTCTAATCTTGGGCAACCATAAACTAATATCAAGTCTAACTGATTCATAGTGGTGGTCGGCGTCAATGAAAGCCCAATCGAATATTTCATCCTTAAATAGCTTACTAGCTTCTTCACTGGAAAGGCATAAGTATGAAATCTTTGGAGGTGCGTCTTTATATCTCTCACTAAGTCCAGTAATAAATTGTTGATAGGATTCAATATTCCCGCCTCCCTTTTGTTCTTTTGTTCTACCATAAGGATCAATACCAATAATAGTTTTCAGGTTGGGTAGATTCTTGTATAGACCGAAGAGATTAAGCGCTCGATTCACACCAACCTCCACTCCGTATTCATGGTTACGATCCTTGAGTAAATTTTCCAATACTTCCCAACGTATCAATGGAGACATTGTGTAACTCCTTTTATTTTTCAATCCACCACACAAAATCGTCTTCTAGTTGAATATTATAATTACTATCTAATACTTCATGAACCGCCTGTCTAACTCTCCAACCACGTTCCTTCTCATGCCTGTTATAATCATGCCCAATAAGAAGCCCTCTAGTTTTGACTTTAGGAAGCCACGCTAAAATATCTGCTTTAACAGCTTTATAAGTGTGATCACCATCTATAAAAATGAAATCGAATATTTCATTTGCAAAGAGAGTAGCAGCTCTAATACTAGATAACTTAATAATGGACAATCTTATTTGGGGATGTTTGATAAGTTCTCTGAGTACTGTCTGATAACTTTTTTGGTTTCCTGGTTCTCCAGTAGGTGCTTTGTACGGATCAACACCAATAATCCTTTCTAGTTTTGGTAATCGTTGGGCTATATATATTATATTCCTCCCTTGATTAACTCCAATTTCCACTCCTAATTTATGACATCTAGATGTTAATAACTCCGTAAGAACTTCCCATCGTTTCATTAGTTAACTCCTAGGATCAAACTTGAAAATTTTGGAGGAGAGTGCTGCTAGTTCACTATAGTTATTGAGTAGTTTCCAATCGCTATTGTCCAGAGTTTTCCAGCGAGATAATGTTTGCATTTTTTTAGCATTGTTTTGAAATTTGAATCTGTCAAAAGAAGATCCCATACTACTGACACGATTGATACCTTTGTCAGAGAATGGTTCTTCGATATATTTTGAAATCAGCTGGCGATATTCTTGATCCTTGCAAAATTGGTTGTAACTAACTGCAAACCAATCTTCTGTTGGATCCAAGAAAAATGTCTTTGCATATTGAATCCACAGCTCTATTCTTCTACGAGCTCTACCTTCTTCTAGTTCTTGCTGATCAACTTTTACTATACCTGTTTTCCAGCTCGCAAACCAATTGAATGGATCTCGTAAAATAACCAAAGCGTATTTTTTAGTTTTTCTTCTCCCTGTATCACCTTTCAATTTAGTTGGATCTCTACAAATATCTGTTTGACTGCGATATGTGTAGCGTTCTTGCTCTTTGCAGCTTCCGTTTTCGTAGCTAATAATTTGCGTACTGCCGTGTTTTGGTGTGGGAAAGGGAATACGCAATTTTGGTTCGGGCAATTTGTATCGTGGGCCATCTATATTGTAGCGTTGATCACTCAAGTAATTATTTAGGAATATATGGTGCCGTCTTAATGTAGTATCAAGAGTTCGAGAGTCTAATCGCAAGAAGTTCTTTGGAAACGTGTGGTAGTAATGGCCAAATAAAAATTCAGTTAGTGCATGATTACCACATCTAGAAATTCCCCATACAAAAATCTCTTTTAACATTTTAGGCTTCCAATTTCAATCTTTTAAGTTCTTTTTGGAATATCTCTAAATTTTTCCACTTGCTTTCTTTATGCCCGTGCCAAACTTCTGACTCTTTATTAAGAAAGCCGTCATTCAGTGATAGCGGTAAAGCTTTGAATTTCATTTTCCTCTTTTCAAGGCACTGTTTAAGAAGAAGTTGATCTCCTGATACGGATCTACCCTTAGAACGGGGGCGCATAAAATTAGTAATTTGAGATTCCATCAGCTGTTGCCACTCCTGTACAAAAGCTAATACATTGTCATTGTGCCCAAATCCTACTAGTCCTGTTGCATAATGTTTATCTTTAGGCATATAAGGTCGGTAGAGGCACGTAATCTCAGCTTTGTTTTCTATCATGTTTTGAATACGAGTAATTTTCTTTCGTATCAGGACATCAACATCGAAGTAAATGAGAGGTTTTTGCTGTTCTTGGAGCGTCTTTAAAATATGTGCTCCCTTTGTGGCCATGAGCCAACCTTTATAGTGCTGTTGTGAGTAAGCACTGAAATCTTCTTTTCTTTCTGTAAATATAATTGAAGGATTAAGCTGTAATAACTGCTGTTTAAAATCTTCTGGGAAATTTACAGCATAAAAATGAACTGCTTCGTTAGGATGCTGCATATGAAGACTCTCGGCCATAATTAGAGTAAACTGTTTGTAGAGAGGAGTATCGTCTTTCTTGGGACCTTTGTATGCCCAGTTGTGAGGACTATTAATTCCTAGGAATGCAATAAAAGACATTACTCGCTCGCTCCCTTACAGGTCTAAAGTCTCTTTGAACATTTTACGATAGTTTTCAGCTTGTATTTCCCATGACCACGCAGTTTCTGCTGTTTTTCTAGCTTCCCAACCCATACGCTTAACTGCCTGTTTATTATACCTGAAATACTTGAGTTTTTCAACGTACTCTGGAATTGCCAGCGATATTTGAAATCCGTTAACACCGTCTATAATAAATTCAGGCATATTACCAATAGAATTAGAAATAAGAGGTCTGCCGGTTGCAGCAGCTTCTAGTGCAGGATTCGGAGTACCATCAATGGTACTTGCTACTAAATATAGATCAATAGTTCGGTAAAATTCTGGGATTGTAATAATAGGATCAGCGTCTTTCCATGATTTGGTGAATGTCCTTAACTCTACACCAGGAACCTTTCGGATAGCAGGAATTATGAATCTCCTTAATCCTTTTTCTGGCATTGGCTTTCCCAGGTAACCAACAACTATATTCGGGTTTCGTGTGGGCTCCTGATATTTAAATAAAGTACAATCAACACCATTTGGAGTGTAGTAAATCCTCTCATGCCGCCCATCCAATGCTCTAGTCAGTATACGACTATTAACATGTAAACCTGCACAAACATCATTAAAATTCTTCTGTCCGATATGTTTCCTAAGAGCAAGATGTCCTGTGATCCCAGTCAGTTTACGATTTCTATCTATATTCTGGATATATCTCAGATGGACAGGAGTGTAGGTGAGGTAGATATCATATTCATCTTTAATTCTGCTATTCAACTCCAGGTATTGAATTTGTACATCAAATTCATCGGAAAGATATTTTTGTAGGTAGCGGCTCTTTATTCCCCATGCCCATTGTGGAACATCTGGCATAAGTAAAATCTTTGGTTTCTTCATACTATTACCTAGCAATATACTCAAGCAGTTTTCTATTAGGATCTTTTTTACTTTTATCTCTACCTTCCTTGCCTTTGAAATGAATAATGTAAGGATGATGTATGAGCCACTCTGGTTTGTAGCAATTATACTTTTCGCAGGGAAGCTTTTGTACATTCATGGAAAGAAATTCAGGTTCTTCCATCAAATGCAAGAAGATGTTTTGTTCGTATTGACCTGTGTTATCAGGGACGTGCTTCTTAATCTTTGCCCACTTATTCCAAAGAGTTTCAGTCTGATTGGACAGACGCCAGAATACAACTCCTAAATTAGGATAGGCATCTTTGTGCTTGCGGAATTTTAGAATATAGCTTGAATCTTTACGTACTGTTAAAACAATCTCTGCATTAGGATCGATGTCTGGAAATTGTCCGTCTGCGATAGCCGTATCAGCATCTAGTTGTAGAATAGCTCCCTTTCGATCTATTCTTTTAATTGTTCTTAGAAATTCTACTCGATTATTTATGATCATCTTATACTGAGGAGATTGTGTTCTGAAGGTTCCTTTATTCTTGTGAGGGAGGTCAATAACACTTACTTTATACTTATGTACTAAGAGCTCAATTTCGCTCTCTGATAGTCCCACATCCCCTATAAATATCTGCTTTCGGTCTACATCAAATTTCCACAGGGACTCTAACAGTATCTTCAAGAATCTGATTACGTTATGACTGGCGATGATTCCTATTGAGTAGTCATGGATCGTTTTCATATATACTTCTTCATACTTGCAATAAATTCTTTAGCCCTGATTTCTGTGGTGTGTCGTTCTAAAATGAGAGAATAGCCATTTCGGGTTATTTGTTCTAATTGGGAAGAAGCTAGCCATTTTTTAATCAAGATTTTAGAGTTATCCGTGTGCTTTATCTCAATCATATTCTTACCAGGTACAAAACCAAGTTCTCCTAATTCAGGAATAAAGTCTGAGCATAAAGCAGTAGCACATGCAGGGATTTCAAAAAGTTTCATAACAGGATAGCCAAACCGAGAAGTACAACCAACCGCAATTTTGCATTCATTCAGTAGTCTTGCATAATCAATGCCTGATGGCCATGCTCTACCTTTTCCTGGCATTCTCTCGGAAGGCCGCTCGATTCGTTTATAAAAAGAGGCATTCTTCAATTCTTTGTCAATCTTGGCTCGAATGGGATAAACTTTGGAGTTATTTATACCGGTAGAAAGGCACCCAATAGGTTTTTGGCGTCCATAGTCTCTAAATACCTCCCACGGAATTGAATGTGGTAACCAAATAATTGAATGGTTATTTAAATAGGGGTGGAACTTCTTTGTGGCATTTTTATATCGCATGCAGAATATATTAAATTTGAAGTTGTTGTGGGCTTGTTCTACATATCGTCGTACCATTGGCCCATGTTGATCTTCTATGAGTATTGCTTTGGGTATTTTAATATCTTTCCACCTTTCAGACATGAACCCAAAAATAGCATCTGTAAAAACTAAATCGTAATCATTAACCGTATCTAAATTTATCATAGAGGGTAATTTACGTCCCTGCATGACAACTTGCCTACAAAATGTACCTGCTACCGTATCGGGTTTTCGAATAACAAAATCTACATGAACTAATTGTCTTACTGCTTGTTGTAATCCGGCAAATATATGAGAAGCAACTCGATTCGTTCTATCTATTGTCAGCCATAATATCTTCATATCTATTTCCCAATCCTTACATTCCATTTTTTGTAGAAACGATCCCAACTTCTTTTTGCGTGTTCTGCGTTGTGCCTAATCTTTTTGTACTTCGGATTCTTCTCATTTGGGTTATAAGCAGCGTAACCTCCTATGTTGAGGTATCCAATCTTCCAGTTAGCTTTTTTCATTTGCATACAGAAATCCATATCTCCCCATCCAATGTAGTAGTTTTTATCGAGATCACATTTATCGAATACTTCTTTTCGTATCATCATTGTAGCAGAACCTACCCCATCTAACTGTCCGAACGGTTTTGGAGCGGGTCTATTTAGAAGACGATCACCTTCTAATCTAGCTGTCATTGATGGAGGTCGACAAGATAAGGCAACAGCACCAAATTGGGACTTTCTTTCAAGTATAGAGGCTAAAACCTCTACTGCATAAGGTGGAAGAATAATGTCATCATCCAAAGTCATGATATAAGGAGTGCCAAAATGCTGACGGGCTCTAGTAACAACATCATTTCTTGGAACTCCAGAACCATGATTTCTATGTGTGAATTGTAGATCATATGCCCTGTAATATTTAGTAAGTGTTTGTACAAGCTTGATTTTGAAAGCTAGTGGCATAACTTCCGCAGCTTGTACACGTAGGCAAAGATACAATGGGGTCTTTATTGCTTTGTGAGTATTCTCCAATTGTTTGAATAATAGTTCGTAACGATAAAGTGATAGTGTGGCCATTGTAACAAGTGGTTCTTTTGCTTCTGCTATTTTCATTATAGTATTGGGATTTAGCCCTTCCCACTTCTTAGCCAATTCTTTAATTTCCACTAAATATCCTTCCGATCCATTGCTTTACCGAATGATTTTTGCTGAGTTCTTACTAGAATCTTTCTTACCCAATGAATTTTATCTTTAGGTAATTCCTGGTACATGGCCAGGAGAAAATCGTAGTCTCCTGCGATTCCACTTTTACAGAGATGGATATGCTTGTTATAGAGCTCTTTCTTGGAACAGTAATTGAAGGATCCAATCAGGCCCCGAGCTGGGACGGTACCAAATCTATAATCGATAGGGGGCAAAGAGTATTCGATCTCAGAAAAGTACCCTCTCCATAAGATAAGACTAGGAGCATACTGCTGATCGAGGAATTTAAGAAGGGCAATGAAACCATGATTTGTAATTTCGTCGTCATCATCCAGAACCATAATAAATTTTCCATGGCTTAAATCTTTCTTTTCATTTAATAACTGATCTGCCCATGCCAATCCCTTTCCTATTTTATCCTCTAATATTATATGCTCGTAATCCGCATCTGTTTGCATTTCCACAGAGGCAATGCAGCGGTGGAGGCAATTAGGCTTTTTATAGGCTCTTGTGATAATCGTTAAGAAGGGCTGCTTATCCAGGGGAGCAGCTTTTCCTCTATGACATTTGATATCAAGCATTTTCGCCCTTCTAAATCTCTGATGTGGATGTAGTAGACAATATGAGGATGCGTAGCTTCTATCAGATTCAAGAGTCCACATATTGTAAAATAGACTTTATATTTATTTATTGCACTAGGGGGTGACAGAGGATCTTCGGGGGTATCGAGTAGTGGTGATAAGCAAAAGATAATATCATAAGTCTTTTTTGCATGTTCCACTCCTTTTGTAATATATTTCCAAACTTCTCGGGTCTCTACATTATGTTCAGAGAAGGTAAGAAAATATGCTACATTATCAAGTGTTGTCCTGTCAGAAACAAATCCGTACTTCTTATGTTTCCTTTCCCAATATACTTTCTTGTTTATCAAGCTCGACTGAAATTCAAAGTTATCTTTCCTTGCCAATTCCAAGTCACCTTTATATACTGTATTGATTAATCTTCTAGTTTGATTCAAATAAGTATATTTAAATCCGTATTTTTCTACTATGTAATTAGCGGAAACTGTTTTCCCCGAACCTTGTCCCCCACAGAATGCGACACACAGTTTTGGATCCTCCCTATAGACACCTGTTTTTTCCCGCACGGCCCAATGCCTCCTCTATTTTTGTTGTAAGCAGTGAAATCCTTTCCAGCTTGATTATTAGCATAGCAGAATAATTTATGACATCTATGAGCTCAGAAATAGCTTCTGTAGATAAAGAGCGATTATCCTCATCAGGATCATAGGTACCATGCTTCCTTACACCATCCCTGAATTTCTGCACTGCCAATCCATGTATACGATGGAACTCTCTCTCGATATCTTCTTCTAGTACTCTATCTAATTTCTCATTAATGATATTAGTAGTTCTTCGTATACTATAACCAAGAACAGATTTTAATGGAGTTTGTCTTAATAGGTGTTTTATGAAATTAAACATAATAAATCCTACAGTGGCACATTAAATCCACTTGCTTGTTTATGCCCACCGCCTCCATATTTTACAGCTATTTCGGAAACATCGATATCTGAACGGGATCGGAGTGAGAATATACGTTTCTCTCCATGGTCATAGTATACAACACCGAATGTGCCGATCTCTGCTAGTTTCCCTGCAATCTCGCTTTGATAGAGTGGACAATTAACAGCTTTTACCTGATGACCATCTATAACTATATCCCTCTTATTGATAGCTACAAGCCGATCTACATTCATATCAATGTGCCTCATGATTGCGGTACCGTCACTTATTAATTGCCCGATAGACGCATTCCCGCCTTCGATGAGTGTATCCCAAACTTTAAAATCAAATGGATAACTACCAAGTCCATAAGTTACTTCTCTGGAGTTAGGAAGATCAAATTTCCACAGGTCTCGATCTTCGATATATTGAATTAATGGTGGAATTTCTAGTCCCGGCATAAAAAGTATCCATGCCATAACAGCACCTGCCCGATCCGAAAATTTACAGTATGGTAAATCTTCGAGAACTGTTTTGGCTGAAATGTGGTGATCAAGTACGGTTAGAGATTTGGCAATGGAATGTATCTTTTCTATTTCTTCACGTTCAAAACTGAAGTCGAGTATATAGACGTCGTTGTCTTTACAAATATCGAATTTAGGAGGCTCGCCATACTGCCAGGAGTAGTATTCTGCTTTGGATCCAAACTTTTTCCATGCACAATAGGCAGCACCAAAACCATCAGCATCCCGGTGATAAATTATTATTGTACTCATACTTCTATCCTCCTTCTAGAATGCGCCATACATGGATAAGAGATTAATAATACAATATGTGGCTGCAAAATATAGTAGGATACGTTCGAAATTGGTCACTTTTTCTTTCTCCCTCTTTTCTTCTTTACCTTTGTCTTGGTTCGTTTTTTCACTTTTGTTTTGGATCGCTTCTTCACTTTCGATTTGGATTTTCTAGTAATCTTTTTACTTTTCCGTTTCTGCTGTTTTATTTCATTGATGGGGGGATGGGATTCCCAGTCAGTAAGAAACTCTATATAGCCGCATGTACACCTCCACTTTTCTTTATCTCTCCCTTCCCCCCGTTGCGCTATTCCTTTGAATTTTAGATTCTTGCCGCATTTGCCGCAAAGCATTTTTTTCCTTTCTTAGCGTATGTCGATTTCTTCGTGTCCTTCCAGTAAACGCTGAATTGATTGTTTGGGGTATTTAATCTTCTTTCTTATTTTCGGTCTGTGAGTTTTCTCAGATCGTTGGATGGTTGGTTTGGATTTCCTACGTAGATATTTGTTTGTTTCACGCATGCATTTTACCTCTGTTGTGATAAAAAAGGACGTAGATAGTTTTGGAGTTGAGTAAAATAGTTGGTAAGGGTGGAGATCTGGTGAAGACAAATTTCGATATTTTCAGTATCCAGGTGTTTGCGTAGAGTGTTACATATCTCTATCTGTAGAGATACAGTTTTTAGTTCCCCAAGTATTTCCTGTTGGCGTTTTTGTAGCGAGGCGAGCCGATAGGTATTGAAGTTAATAGGGCGCTCCTCTTTAATAGGTGCCTGATTGTAAGCGGCTATAACATCTTTTCCCATCGATTCCTTGTCTCTCTAAGATCTACGATGGAACGATCTACTTTCGAAGCTGGATTTCGACTTTTAATTTTTTCCAGTTTCTTTAGATACTTAGTAATTTTTCTAATTTTGTTCTTGCGCCGCCTATCTTCTATTATGTAACGCTGATTTTTCCTACTATCTTTTTTTGACCGTTTCTGGCTTCTACCTTGACGTGCCACAGAGTCTCCTTCTTAGTATAAAGATGAATGAAAACTAAGAATTTTTCAACTTTTATACAAAATCATCAAATTTTTCTTCTTCATCATCGTTAAATGACATGGATTGTGTAAGGATTTCAATGGCTTTATTCTCACATTGTCGTATGTACTCCCTTGTGACTCCACGTTTTTTGCCGATCTCGTCCAGGGTTTTGTCACGATAGTAATATCTTTCAACAAGTATTTCTAACAACTTCTTTTGTTTTGGTTTGAAAAAGTGTTCTAGATAAGTAAATGCCTTATCACTGGTCTCAAACTTATCTAACATTGGTTTGAGGTCCTTATATTTGTTATCTAAAATTTCTACTCTTTTTGGCACTTTCGTTACCTCCTCTAATACTTCTCTACACGGTTTACAAATGCCTTTCTGATTTTTCATGATCACTTTGTCACAGATATCGCAATATTCGATAGGATTGGTTTTCCGTCGATGAAACCATCTGTAGCATATGATACACAGATCGAAGGCATAGAGCTCCTTATCCTTATGGCACCACCAACATTTTGCCATTGCTCTGCTCCTTCTTTTAATTAAACATATCTCTGTATGCCTTCTTTATCCAAAAGAATAAGTTTACCCCATGTAGATTGTACGATGAAAACTTTTTTCTCATCATTCAATATTGCATAGAAGACATCGAATTTTTTCTTGTCTGCGTCCGGTGATGATTGGTCATGCCAAACATTTATAATCGGATACAGATACTCATTTGAGAATTTACCTACCTTACCCAATTGTTCTGAGGCACTATCATTTAGTTCAAAAGCAAGATCACAATCATCTACATCACTAACCTCTTCACACCACTTCGCAGGAATGACAAAAGTATTACCTCTATCATCAGGGATTGCGAAATAGAGAATAAACTTACGTGGTTCAGGATGGTGAAGATCGTGCCAGACATGGACTATTGGGTAACGGGGGTGCTTTTCATACTTGGCCAGGTTTTTTAGTTTATCTTTACCATAATCATTAATCTGCGCTTCTAACATCAGCATTACCTCCTTTTAAATATCAGAACAGTTCACAAATTCGGATTGACAATTCTAGGAATATTATATATTATAGAATATAGTTTTGCAACAAAAATAAATAAAAAGGTGGCGTATGAGTAAATTGGTACGTTCGACTCGTAGTTTGGATGAGCATGTTGACAACCTGCTAAAAGTGCGGGAGCTCAGAAATGCTGGTAAGAGTAATCGTAGTATTTGTAAAGAGCTTAATATTAGCTACATCGTATTGAAGAATTACGAAACGATACTTGTTAAAAAAGAGCTTGAAGGATTATCAGATGAGTTCCAAAATGAAAAACGTTTGCTGTTAGATGATCAGGTTCTATCAGTAATAGGAAAATTAAATGAGGCTGGGAAAGCTGTCGAACAAGAACATGATAATTTAGTGGAACAAATCAATACCCTACTTGCAGATGATAAAATAGATGTGTTGGTAAAGGCCAAACTAAGAAGATTTGTTCGGTACCCTGTCAATGATATAGCACACATTCAAAAACTTATACTCAATGCTGTCGAGCTGCGTTCAAAAATATGGGGGCTTGATAAGGAGCACAAAGAAACAGCTTCCATCACAAATAATAGGAAAATAGTTTTTCAGTTGAATGAAAAAGTCGAGACAGATGCCAATAAGTTAAACTCTATAGCAGATTCAATTATAGAAAATACACATGGGATGCGGATGCAAAAAGAGAACTAATGGTACGAGGGCAACAGCAACAGAGAATGCTTTACGATTTGTTTATTGTCCTCAGTGCGATGTGGTAAAAGCAAAAAGGGGCATAGCTTCTGAAATAGCGAAGTATAGATGCCCCCAATGTGACCACAAGCCGGTAATTTTTGCTAGGCCACCAACAGCACAAAGACTGCGTAGAGAGAAGGAGAGGCGAGGGATTGATGAGCCTTCAATCGGTAGCTAATGATCAAATTACTGACAAACCAGTTCAAGTCGAATTGGATATGGATGAATGGTATAACTTGTGCCGTGAACGTCCTGATGCCTTTGCACACTATTATTTCAAACATATTCTTAGATCTCCTAGTAGCGACTTCCACTTCTTATTGTATTCTCTTATCAAAAAAATAAATGAGACACCCTATCCTAATAATATTGCTATTGCAGCCCCACGAGGAAGTGCCAAGACACAAATTATAAATGTAATCCTCCCTATCTGGTGTGCAGCCTTCGAACTAAAAAAATTTATTGTGGTTATGAGTGAAACAAGCAGATTGGCAGAAGCAAACTTAGAATCTATTAAGTATGAGCTTACGTCCAATGAACTTCTTGCTGAGCACTTTCCGCATCTTGTTGGTGAGGGAGCAACTTGGAGAAAGGAAGTTATTGATACTTGTAATGATATACGAATCATTGCAGTGGGCAGTGGTAAACAGGTACGAGGAAGTCAGAAGAAGGGAGGACACAGGCCTGATTTGACATTGTGCCATCCTGCTGGAACTAAAATACTAGGTACCAAAAATAATATTGATGTATCTATGTTAACAGTAGGAGATAAAGTTTATAACCATAATTGGGAAGAGGATGAGATTATAGCCTGGAAACCTCATACTTGGACTGGTGATTACTATAAATTCAAACTCTACGGGCACCCAGAAGAAATTGTAGCTACAGCAGGGCACCAATTTTTTGTAAGGAAGAGGGTAGGAAAAAAATATATAAGAACCGGTAATCACATGAAATGTTTAGATAGAGGAAAATGGAAGAGAAACCAATATGAATGCCTGGTAACATATTCAGAGCCCAAAAAATTGAATGTAAGAGAAATAGAAAAGGGGGATATGGTAGGGTATAAAATAAATACTAAAATAATTCCCATAGAAGAAATAGCAAGAAAAGAAAATTGGAATATATACAAACCTGGGGGGGAGATAATAAATAGGGATGATAAAGGTAGGATTGTACAAGGCGGTAAAGGATCATATAAGCCAGTAAATATTGGTGGTAAAGAGTGGTGGCTGGCTTCGAAGGAGTTTTGGTGGCTTGCAGGAGTATTTTTAGGAGATGGGACAGTAGATAGAAAAACAGGTTATAGTACTAGATTCTCTTGTAATCCGTCAGAAATAGACCATATTAATAAAATTATTAGAAGTATCGAATTTTTGGGGAATACGCCCTCTAAAATCCGAGAGAAAACAGTTGTAAGTATACACCTATCAAATAGACTCATAAATTATATTTTTAATCAATGGAAAAGAGAAAAGAACTCCCACAAAGTACCTTCAAGAAATATTGAGTTTTTAGATCCAGAATTACAAAGGCAATTAATCTTAGGTTATATTGCCGCAGATGGTTGGGTTTCTAAAGAGCAGGGGGTTAGAATTACATCGGTGTGTTTTGAGCTCCTAGAATTTATACAGAGGATCCTTCTTCGGCAGGGAATAGTTAGTAGTATTAGGAATGGAATAAAAGGAGGAGAGGTTAAAATATTTGACCGTATTGTAAACACTCAAGATAAGTATGATCTCTATTTTAAACAAGATGCCTGGAAACTCGGTCTACTACCAAAACCAAAAAGCAAACTTAAATTGAATAAGCGCTGGTTTATTGAAGATGATACTGTGTGGAGAAAAGTTAAAAGTATAGGTTCAGAATATAAGACAGATATTGTATTTCCATTTAAAGTAAGAGATGAGCATTCTTATCTAACTACCCAATTTTATAGCCTAAATTGTGATGACCTTTCCTCGGACGAGATGGTAAGAACAAAGAAAAGACGTGATGATCATGAGGATTGGTTTAGGAGGGCTGTTATGGGAATGGAAGGAACGGCTGATACAAAAATGGATGTTATTGTCACAGGTACTATTCTACACCCCCATTGTCTTCTTTCCAAGTTACTAGATCCTAAAATATTTGCTGGTTGGGAATCCTATAAATATAAAGCCATATACGAATTTTCTAAATCACCTCTATGGAAAACGTGGGAGCACCTTTATACAAGTTATGAGGATGAGAAGAGAGAAGAAACTGCATACAATTTTTTTAAAGCGCATGAAAAAGAAATGCTAGAGGGTACTAAAGTGCTTTGGCCAGAGGGAGATGGGTACTATAAACTGATGGTTTATAAAATTAAAGCTGGACCAAGAGCTTTTGCTAGTGAGAAACAAAATACTGCAATTGATCCTTCACAAACTCTATTTGACCCACAAAGAATAGTTTACTTCGACCGCAGGGACATAGATCTAGATAAATTGGTTATATATGGTGCTATAGATCCTGCTAGTGGTGAGGCAAAACGACAAGGAGACTTATCAGCAGTTGTAACTATTGGCAGGGATCCAAAGTCAGGCATTATATATGTATTAGATGTAATGGCCGCAGCGAAGGGTCCTAGTTACTGTATTAAGTATATTAAAAGAGTGCATGAGCTCTATGACTACCGAAAGTTTGGAGTGGATCAGGACGCACTAAAAATGCTAAAGGATTTCATCGAGAAGGACATACCAGATTTACAGGGAAAATTAACCTTGTATGATTTGAGACTACCTAAACCTAAACGTATTGATCGATTAGAACCTATTATTCATAGTGGGCTCTTACGTTTTCAAAGGAATCAGTTAGAGGCGACGGAGGAATTAACATTTTATCCCAATAGTGAGCATGACGATGTTCTGGATGCCTTAGAGATTGCTGTAAGACTTACAGGACACCGAGGTTACAGACTCTTAACATATTAGAAGGATAACCAAGATGCAAAAAGTACATGAGAGACGTCACCCACTGTACGAGGAATATCAGGATGACTGGGAATTTTATATGCAGAGTTTCAAAGGTGGTGATACATACCTGGAAAAATATCTCGCCACTCATCGTCTTGAGAATGCTGCAGACTATGGCCGACGTAAGCAAAGAGCCTACTACTTGAATTACTGTGCTCCTATTGCAATGATTCCGTCAGATTTTATATTTAAGAAGGAAGCAACACGTCCCGCAGATGATACTTTAACTGCTATCCGAGAAGACGTGGATATGAGAGGAACGAATATACATGAATTTATGCGGCGTATTTGTACATTAAGTTCTATCTACGGTCATATACATATTCTTATAGACCGACCCAGACCTCCACAAGAATTTGAAGAATTAATTCTCAATGGTAAGACAACTAAATTAGATAGTATAGTTTTAAGACCCTATGCAACAATCATCGAACCACCAAATCTGTTAGACTGGTCAGTGAATGCGGAGACACAAGAACTTAATTGGATATTATTATATGAGGAAGTATATGACGATGAAAACTTCGAAGAAGAACGTGAGGTAAAAGCTCGATATAAAATATGGACAAAAGATGAATGGATTATCTACGATGAGGATAATAACATTACAGATAGAGGAATGCATGGTCTAGGATTTGTGCCGCTAATTACATGTTATCATAAAGATATTGATCTTGATATGATTGGTGAAAGTATGTTGAAAGATGTGGCCGATGCAAACAAAGCTATCTTTAATTGGTGCAGTAACATTGATGAGATGATTGCACGTCAAACATTTTCGCAATTAATATGCCCTGATGATGGTTCCATGCTTACAGAGGAAGTAGATGAACAAGGCAAGTCGGCAGCATTGAAACAAGTAGGATCATCCACAATATTCACGTTCCCAGCCGATGCAAGACACGCACCAGCTTTTATTTCCCCAGATACTCGCCAAATTAGTACGATATGGGAAATGATACAAAACCATGTGAGAGAGATGTTTCGTATGGCAGGACTAGTATCCGCAAAAACATCCCTTGTACAACTCCAACAGCGTACAGGTCGAGCTCAAGAATTCGAATTTCTAGATATGGCAGTATTCTTTTCAGCAAAAGCAAAAAAACTTGAAAGTACAGAAAATAAAATGAATCGAGTTTTTTATAAATGGATGGCTGTATATGATAGAAGTCCAGAACGATGCTACTATCCAGAAAAATTTGACATTACATCACCTAATGAAATTGTAGAACTATTCACGAAGGTAACTCTCAATGCAATCTCAGGAACACTAAATAAAGAAATGGCAAAGAGACTGACACATCAAGTATTACCAAATGCTGAAGACGAAATAGTCGAGAAGATCTATAAAGAGATTGAAGCAAATCAAGTACTTGAAGATCCAACACTATTAATGAAGGAGCAGCAAAAACCTAATATTAAGACTCCTCCTTCCCAAGACGAGGAAAGTAGTGAGGAGCAAGAAGAGGAGGAAGAAGAGGAGGAAGAAGAAAAAAAGCAAGGACAACCCAAAAAGGAACGAGTACCTAATACCAAAAATCCAACACGTAGAGCAAAATGGAGGAACCAACAAAATAAGTAAAACTATAGGAATTTTATTGACTTTATAATATTTTTCTATATAATGAAAATGATGGGTATTACTAGATGTCTTACCCGTTGATTACAAACTACATCCCGAAGAGTCGGGAGAGGAGGTAAAAATGCCAGAAGAGACGAAACAAGAAGACGGAAAGACCGGAGTAAGCGCCTCTGAAAAAAAGGTGGATGATCTCGAAAAACAGATTGAGTTAGAGAGAAAACGTCAGGAAAATTTGAAGGCTAAAGAAGAAGAAGACAAACTGCGTAAAGTAGAAAACGAAGAAGAGAAAGTAGCTGCCGCAAAAAAACCTGAAGAAGATCCTAACAAAATTACTGTTGAACGAGCATACCTTTCACAAATCAGAGATGAGGCCAAGGGATATCGGAAAGAGCTAGAGAGCCTTAAAGAACAATTCACGAATGTGCAGTCCGTATTGAAGAATCAATTTGGAGTTGATTCTGCATCGGCTCTGCAAGAAAAATTGGAGGAAGCAAAAAAGGCAAAAGAGAAAGAAGAAGAAACAAAACTAAGTAAGGTTGAATTAGCTGAGAAACGTGCCCAAAGTTTAGAAAAACAACTCGAAGAGGAAAGAATCAAAAGTGAGACAAGAGTGAACGAGCTAATTAAATCTAGGGATGACATGATCATCCAACATTCACTAATCCAGGCAGCGGTTGCTAACGACGTGGCGAATCCCAGACAGGTATATCAACTGTTAAAGGATGAGTTCTACGTCGACCCTGATAGATTAGTTCCTCTATACAAGGCCGAGGATGGTGAGATGTCACTTGATGAAAGAGTAAAAGTATTTTTAGATGATCCTGACAACTGGAACCTTGTAAGATCAAAAATACCTATGGGTAGTGGATCACAGGGTTCGGTTGGAGGCGGTGGAAAACACATGTTTACAAAAGCGGAGTTAACAGACATGAGGCAAAACCGCCCAGATGAATATAAAGAAAGACAAAAAGAAATCCTTAAGGCCTATGCAGAGGGACGTGTAAAACCGTAACTCTGTCTTAAGGAGATATCCCATGCCACTAGGTACAGATTTTGTAACAACAAGCGAAGTCGATTGTTTTATCCCTAAATAAGCTTGGGGCTTATGTGGGTGACCACATAAGAAAACGCTATAAATTCAGGGGAACCCCTAACGTAAAGTCGAGGGCAATCCTGAGGCAAGCAAGGAGAGGTAAGGTGCAAAGACAAGAGGTGGATAGCAAGATAGTTAACAGTATATGTAATGACTATACTGTTAATATGCTGACACAGCGTGATATCGCAAAAAAATATGGTATAAAACGAGGGGTTATTATAAGAATACTCAAAGAATCCCACATTGCGTCTCGTTCACGCCACTATAGAAGAACTCCTCAGCACCGCACTTTTACCTGTAATTATTGTGGTAGAGAATTTAATGATCTTGTTGCTTACTGTAACAGATGTCACCCTAAACACTACAATGATTATATAAAAATCCTTGAAGCTGCAACGACTATAATTAGCGGGACTCTTTTTACAAGGAGTTCATGGGATAGTCTGAACTGTGCGGAAACGCACAGAGGTAATGAGAAATCATTACCCGCCTAGCAATTAGCACTAGGTCACAAAAGTAACAGCTAGGAGCTTTGGTCCGATGAAATACTCGACGCTTTGGAACATGCACTTGTTATGGCCAAATTGGTCAACACGGACTTTTCCGATCTAGTTCAAGGAAAGGGTGATGTGGTTAATATCCCAACGGTAACAAATTTAACAGCCAACGACAAGGTTATTAAAACGCCTGTTACCGTACAATCCCCTGACGAGACATGCATTAGTATCACCGTTGACAAGCACAAAGAAGTAAGCTTCCTGGTAGAGGACTTCGTTGAGATTCAAACTTCTGTGAATCTTAGAAGCATCTATACTAGGAGAGCTGGATATGCAATTGCCAAAGTTATTGACGATGACCTGATCACACAGGCAGGAACATGCTTTGACTGCATTGACAGTACTTCCACAGGTAATACCAGTACTCTTAACGAGGACGACATCCTTCTGGCAAAAACATTGCTGGATGAGAATGACTGCCCAATGGAAGATCGTCATATTGTTGTAGCCCCACAGCAGTATAACAGGCTGCTTGCTATTGATCGATTCACAGAACATCGTATCCTCAATAACGATGGTCGGCCAATCGAGAGAGGTGTTATCGGTACAATTCATGGATTTACTGTATGGATGACCCAACAGCTTGCTGCCACTGGAACGGCGACAACGGATACAGTGGATACACTTGTATTCCATCGAGATGCGATGGCGATGTTGCTGCAGCTCCGTCCAAGAGTACAGGCTAACTATGTGCCTGAGTATCTTGGCTGGCTTGTAACAACTGATGTTATGTATGGTCTCGGATGTTTAAGGGATGATTGGGGATACATCATCCAAAATGATGCTATCACATACGACACATGCTAAGCTAGTGAAACTGGAGGGGGGAGGTTTAGGCCTCCTCCTTCTACTTTTTAGTAAAGCCTTTAAAGGAGAATATCATGCCCCTACCTACCAGAACAGTCAAAAGATTAAAAGACGGCGCAATAAAGAGGATGCAAAGTGGTTCAGCAGCAAAACTCGTTGCTAGAGGAGGCTACGAATATATAGATGGTGGTGTAGATGAAAGTGAGAAGATGAAAGTGGAACAAGCACAAAGAAAAAGCTACAAGAAAATTTCAAATACTGATTCTGATAAAATTGTTACTAGAGACTTGAAGATTGGCCCGTCTGAACTCGCACCGGAACAAGTAAGAAAGCTACGAGGACCCAGGAAAATTATAAAGAAAAAAGATGAAGTGCCTGAATCGGTAATGAAACAGATTCGAGCAGCAAACAGTGCAAATATCCCCGCCACTACCACATTAGGAAAAGGAGCCGATGCCCTGAAGTCCCTTATTGAAGAGACGAAAGCAAAACGGAAAAGAGCTAGACGGACGGGGACAGGTTAATGGGGAAAAGAAAATCTTCGGAACAGGGCCAAATTCGTAATGCGATATTGAAAGGCTCCCTGAAAAAATCCCTGTCTCTACCACCGACAGGGATTGTAGGACTTGATGGCAAAGTAATTGAACGCCCTATCAAACGTCTACCTAAACTGGATAAGGAAGAGAAGATTTTAGATATATATGCTCCCTGTTCTTGGCCTTTTGTATACAGAAAATTCATGGTCAATTTCTGTCGAATTATACATCCAAAAATGATGGTGCCTCTAAGGAAATTTGGTATTACAGACTATTTTTGGGATATCAACTCAAAATTTCCAGTCTGTAAAAATAGAAATACAGCTGTCTTGAAAGCTAGAAAATACAATGCTGACTATATGATGTTTATTGATGCTGATATGCAACATCCACCAGATATTGTATACAGACTGGCAAAACATGAACTTCCTATTGTTAGTGGTATGTATTTCCATCAAGCACCTCCACATCTGCCAGTTTGTTATCGACACAAAGAAGCTCATAATTACGTTCATTGTTGGGATTATCCAAAAGACAAGTTATTTGAAGTTGATCTGATTGGAATGGGATGTGTACTTGTGGATATGAGAGTGTTTGATGATATTGATATGCCTTATTTCAAGTATGATTCGAGTCGTGAGGATGGAATTGTTGATGTGACTGAAGATGTAGAATTTTGCAAAAAGGTTCGAGCTGCTGGATATAATATTATGGTTGATCCTAGTGTTCAATGTACTCATATAAATATTGATGACGTCGCACAAACACATTTCGAAGCCTATATGGAACAGTATCAAACTTATACTGCGTTAATGGAGAAATTTGGAGATGGAACAATTAGCAATATTAGTGATGAATAGCATGTTTTTAGACCTGCTGTTTTTCCTGTCAGTGTATGGAATAGCAACCATTATTTCTTCTGAATACATCTTTATGCCAGTAATTGATAAATTTAAAAGATTTGAAAAACTACACTATCTTCTCACCTGTAATAAATGTATGTCAGTCTGGGTTGGAGGATTAGTATCTTTCTTCTACTGGTCAGTTCTCACTCCGGTCCTTGATGCTGCAATCTGTTATGTCGTTACATCTGCACTCAATAAATTCCTTGACGATCCAGAATAATTAGGGATTGACTTGCGTATAGACTAATGATATTATAGGATGTAAAATAGTGGATTAGCACCAAAGACTATGCGGAGTTTAGAGGAGACGGTAGCGATGGTACGAAAAGCACTTACATTCACCGAAGAGGAGATCACAGCTTTTCACGAAGAGATGCTATACCCCGTAGTAAGGATACAAGCAAAAAGCGCACTTGGATCTGGTTCTATTATTTACAGTAAGCCAAAACAAGATATCCCATCAGAGTATGAAACCTATATTCTGACGAATCACCATGTAATTGATTCGGCCATTACACAGGTTGAAAAGTGGTCGAGCCTTCTCCAAAGAAAATATAAGGGAGATGTCTTTGCTGATGTTGATGTGGAAATTTTCGAGTACCAGTATGAATCTTGGGAACCCACCCACCATACTATTCCAGGTGAGATTGTAACCTACGACCAGGACCAGGATTTAGGATTGGTTCGCCTAAAGACGGTAAAGCCAATGAAATATGTCGCCAGGATGCTGCCAAAAGGTGAATCAAAAAATAGACTGCGTATGTTTATGACAACGCTTACAGTCGGATCCGGTCTTGGTGAAGAGCCTTTCCCCTCTATCCCAGGTATGTTAGCCAACTTGAATCGGAGAATTGCAAACACAGATGGGAAAGGTTACACATTCCACCTGAGTAGTTCACCCTCAATTTTTGGGAATTGTTTAGTAGGAGATTCGTTGGTCTCTATGTCAGATAATACGGTCAAACCCATAAAAGAAATAAAAGAAGGTGACTTTGTATGGTCATGTTCAAAGGGAGGTGTGAGTTCTGATAACAAAGTCGAAAGATTTATTGAGTCTGGAGAAAAAGATATATATGAAGTAAAAACTAGAACTTGTTTATTAAGAGCATCTGATAATCATCCAGTTCTAAAGTTCAGCAAGCGCCCTGCACAATATAATCATCCTCCTGTTGATATATGGTTTAAATGGGCGAAAGTAGAAGATTTAGCAGATGGAGATTTAATCGCTGTTTTTGATGGGCAGATTGGTTGCTCTGGGAAGATGCAAAAACAAGAATTAAATATTGAGGGATTTGACAACAAAAACATTCCAACTGGACTGCATCTAGAGAAGGTCGAAAAAATGAAGGTAGTGGGTAAAGAAAAAACTTATGATATTAAACTGGATCACCCCCACAACTTCTTTGCAGATGGAGTTCTAGTACATAATAGTGGTGGGGCCTGTTTCCTTACAGACACGCATGAGATGATTGGGATCCCTTCTAGAATCGCAGTTACTGGCAGATTAGGTAGTGATGCAATTACACATATGGGCTACATTATTCCTATTGAACGTGTATATCGATTCTTCAAAGCCGAACTATTATATTTCCTCTACGATTCAAATTACACATCTGATCAGTGTTTTGATCTACGGAAAAAGAAGCGGGAGGAAGATGAGAAACGAATGGCAATAGATATTAGTAGGAATGGTGAGGTAGATACAAGTAATAACAGTTAATTGGTATAAGGTATGGATAACCAATATCTTTGTTCAAAGGTTACTACTAATGAGGGTAGCACTTCTCAATGCGCACACGAGCTATGCAGTAGGAGCGTCCGAAACGCTTGGCGGAGTAGTATATTCTGAGTATAAGCTATCTTCTCGAATAAATAAAGAACTACAGAATAAATTACTAAATACTGGCAACGATGCTTATATTGTGGATGGATCAAGTGAGAAGCCTTATAGTCGATCATTACGCTATAAGGCTTCTTTTGTTAATATGACAGGTGCTGATATAGCTATCGAAACGCACTTCAACTCTGCGTTTAGTTTGGCTTTAGCAAAACATAGTAGTGGTTTAGAGGTACTTTACAGTGATAAGAAAGAAGGAAATAAAGCCCTAGCCGAAAAAATGGTGGAGGGTTTGAGTGCTTATTTACCTTTTAAGCTTCGTAGAGGAGGTACAGGACTGTATGTGAGGAATAAACTTTACATCCTTACCAATATTGATTGCCCTACTATAATCAACGAGATTTGTTTTTTATCCCACCCTATTGATCGATTGTATCTACTCCACCCCAATTCAACTAGAGTGATAGCCAATGCAATATTAAATGGAATATCAAAATATCAGTCAGTTTCCAATTAGGGGAAGGAGAATCAATGGGCGGTGATGGAATATTAAGTAGAGACGATCTTTTTCTTCTAATGGAAGCATATCGAAATAATATCGAACTCAGTACTACATTATTGCAACAACAAAATCAAATAACTGAACAGCTCAAAAAAACAACAATGCAACAAGAAAAGATATGCACTTCAATAGATAAAGTAGCCAATAAGTTAGATACATGTACAGATGAGCTACATAAGGCGCACCAGGAAATGGTAGTAGAAAAAACAAGGTGCCAAGCACAATCATCAAAAGAACATGGATCAATTATTCATCGGGTTAACCTTGTCTATGTTGGAATTGGTGCCTTACTCGTCCAATTTTTAGCATTTGTTATAGATGTATTTGCTAAACTAGAACTTATCCGTAAAATTGCCGATCATTTGGGAGTTGGATGATGCCGCCTGAGCTTACAATATTCAATAACATTCCAGAGCTTTTATTTTACAAAGCTATCGAACATAGCCCGAGTACTGTGGTAATAACAGATATAGAAGGAAATATTATCTATGTAAACCCAAAATTTTCTGAAGTAACCGGCTATCATTACAAAGAGGTTCTAGGTAAAAATCCACGCCTATTAAAATCAGGTAAAATGCCAAAACAACAATACCAAAAAATGTGGGAAACGATCTCAAAAGGAGGTATTTGGCGAGGAGAATTTCTAAACTGTGCGAAAGATGGCTCATACTATTGGGAAGTAGCATCTATTGCCCCTGTAAAAGAAGGCAACAAGATAACTAATTATATAAAAGTTGCAGAGGTAGTTACAGATCTTAAACAGACAATTATCAACTTGTGGAATATCTTAGATTATTCAAATTATTTTGTAGTTGTGTTGGATAAGAGTCTTGAAATTAGGCTCTGTAACCGCATGCTGGCTAAAACACTTGGATTCGAGAAGGAAAATGAGTTGATAGGAAGAAAGTGGTTTGAATTTATACCAGAGACTACACAAGATATTATCAAAATTGTACATAGAGAAACAACAGATAGAGAAGGACAAATAATGGAATCTATCAGTGAAGTTATAGCTGCCAATGGAAAAGTTGTAACAGCCAAATGGTTTAATTCTTTCGTAAATAGTGAATTGGATTGGGTCTTTAGTTTGGGCGTCCCACTTAAGATAGATGCCCAAAAAAATATTGATAATGTCAGAGAATTTTACAAACAGGTACTGGCCAAAGATAGAACCACAATCGATGCAATAAAGAAGTATATTAACAATGAGGAAACTGGATAAAATTGAAGTTTTTACTAATGCATTACGTTATAGCGATCCATACTATGAATGGCGAGATGATGTTATTAAAGAACAGGGAAAACGCTGCCAAATATGCGGATCAGATATAAAAGTGCATGTACATCACCTCAAGTATTTTAAATCTATAGTAAAAGAATTCCTGTCTCACTACGATCATTTAGATGCAATAAAAGATAAGGACGAACTACTGGATTGCGCTGAGTGGTATGAAGATTTTTGGGATCCTAATAATGGTTTAGTGCTATGTAATAACTGCCATGAGTTTGAACATCCTAATATACTACTGGAGGATGAGTAGGTGCCAACACTTCGTAAAGGGGAAAAACGGTCTAGTTATATCTCTCGCTGAATATCCCAATCAGTGAGGGAAGGTATTCCTCAGAAACAAGCTATAGGGCGCTGCCATGGAATGTATAAAAGTGGGCTGAAAAAACGTAGAAGGAAAACAACTAAAAAATCCAGACGTAAAAGAGCTAGACGGAGATAGAAGTGCCTACGAATAAAAATTTTGTAACCAAAAATAAAGTGGCTTGTTATGTCCCTACACTATGGCCAGGAAGAAAAAAGAGGACGAAAAGGAAACGTTATTTAGTGAAAAGATCGACAAGAAGATAGTAAAAATCATTTGTAAACTAGAGATGATTAGAGTATAATTGTAACTAGTATAACATCTAACAGAAGAGGTGAAGAGCTGATCATGCAGACTAAAATACCCAAAACCCAAAAGCGCTTCGTATACAACACTTCAACGGGTGAATATGAAAGTAATATTACAGGTTGTGGAGTACCTTCCGTTCCGTACATCATAAATCTAGCCAGTGTCTCTACGAGTAATTGGAACTCTTCTTGGCAAATTCCATTAGGATGTAGAGCTGTACGAATCTCCAAAAGAGGAAAAAATAACTCGTATCGAGTATCAGCAGATGCAGCGGGGGCTACTTACATTACAGTAGGTGGTACGGAAGTTTTTGACCTTGGAGAAATGTTTGGACCAGAAGATCCAACGGTACTCTATTTTCAGTGCGTAACTGCACCGGATACGATTGAAATTATGTATTGGCTAGATGGTTCAGAATGTCATACACCTTAATACAATTCATACACAACCTAGTACTTTACAACAATACTGAAAGCACATACTAGTGGTAATATATAAAGATACGAAGTCTATCAAAGTTATGCGTAGAGCTGCGGGATCTTGCGCTTATACTAGCTATCTTACTGGTTGTGGCGTTCCTTCAGTTGCTTACTGTGTACAACTACTTACAGTTTCTACCTCTGATTGGGGTGCAGCTTGGGAAATTCCTTTTGGGTGTAGGGCATTCAGGATTCGTAGAGAATCCGCTTCTGCTGGATTTAGAATTTCCGCCGATGCTGCTGGTGCTACATATATAACAATGGGAAATGGAGAATTCTATAACCTAGACGAGTATTTTGGTCCCGAAAACACGGTCACCTTATACTTCCAATGTTTAAGTAGTGAAGGAGATATACGTATAATTTATTGGATGGATGGCCAAGAATGTCACACTCCTACTGGTACTGTATATTCTAGTTCAAGTTCAAAATCAAGTAGCAGCTTGAGCAGCAGTTCTTCATCTTCAAGCTCTAGTTCAAGATCTAGTTCTAGTTCTAGTTCGAGTTCCAGTTCCAGTTCTAGTTCGAGATCCAGTTCTTGCTCATCTAGTTCAAGTAGTAATCCTGTGTAGGTATGAGTGGTTGAGTTTAAAATAGTTTTTTGTTACAGTATAACCTATAAGTGAGAAGGTAAAATGGCTAAAAAGAAAAAGAAGTGGATTCAAAAGGCCATAAAGCATCCCAACGCTCTCAGAAGATCACTAAAAACAAAAAAGGGCAAGAGAATTCCAGCTAAGAGATTGACAAAAGCAACTAAGAGCAAAAACCCGACATTGAGACGCCGAGCCTTTCTAGCTAAAACCCTAAGGAAACTAGCTGCCAAAAGAAAAAAGAAGAGATAGTGAGAACACTATTAGTTTTTAGTTGCATTTCTGATAGCTTGGATTCCGAAGGGAGAATCCAGGCTATATTTATTTCTATAGGAGAATCCTGCTATGGTTAGAGAAATTTATATCGGTCAATCCGTCCGTATCTACGTTACAATTTACGATGCAGATGGAATCACTCCTCTTAGTGGGGATGATTATACTGACTTCTCTGCTGTTCTAATCAAAGACGGTCAAGTACAAGCTTTGACTCTCACTCCCGGCAATTTTGACGAATGTGGAACTTCTGGAACCTATACTTTTATCTATACACCAACACAGGCAGGAACTTATTATGTCCGACTAAAGGGGAATAATGATTATTATAATGCTTGGAACGGTGAGACATTTATAGTCAAACTTTCTACTACAGGTCTTTCTCTTATAGAAAAAGCTTTAAAAAATAGAATCACAATAGAGCTAGGCGGAGACGGACACTACTATCAAGTTGTGTATGCAGATAACGGAACAAGTGTATTTATGAAGTGGAGACTCTACGATAAAGATGGGAATGATATATCCCTAACCGGAAGAGGACCGGCTTCTCGTGGCACTCCAATTACCTCATAAGGGATAAAGCATGCTTGTAGTAGGCGGATTCATTTCAGGAACAATGAGTACTCGTGGCTTCGGGTCATACGCAGCTATTGAAGAATTTATGGTTGCTAGCATGACACTAAAACAATTGGGTATAGATTTTGCATTGGCTAGACCGTTATCTACGCAGTTCTCATTATCGGTCGCTGAAGGAGAAATACAGATTAGCACTCTTGATATTGAATGGGAAGCACCTAAACAACCCTATGCTCGTATATATATGAAATATACCTCGAATTAAATAAGGAGAGTTTCCAATGGAAGAGATCAACGAGGAAACTACATGTGTTATTACAATTGATTTTCTAGATGAGAATGATGCTGCTATTACCCCAGATACAGCCAACTGGATTCTTTATGATTCTTTCAGTGGAACAAACCGGAGAACGGGAACTATCTCTTCTCCTACTTCTTCATATGATCTTGAATTGACACCAGATGATAACCAGATATTAAGCATCAATAACCGGTATGAGGTGGCCACTCTGTATGTAAACTTCACTTATGGAGGAAGGACAGGTAAGGGGGAATATTCGTATAAAATCATGAACCTAGCAAAAGTTGAGTAAAATTTAAGGAGAGCAAAAGATAAGGATCCTGTATAAGCTAAAGTCACATCTTGCAAGAAATCCAAAAGGAGAAGGTGGCTTATATAGGAATCCTTCAAATAATTCACAAATAGGAACTGTAATGAAAGGAGATGAAGATGCGCTGTCCATTTTGTAAAGATAAGAGGAAAGCAGATAATAAAGAGTGGGACAAGAAAATTGACGAGCATATGGTAGTTACGAAGGATATGAACGGTTATATCCACGTACATGCCCCAACCGCAGATTTTCATGGCAAAGCCCAAATTCGACAGTTCATTGATACAATAGCCAGTCAAACAGGAATCAAAGATCTCAGTGATTCAGGTCAAGTAATGTCTGGTAATATATGTTATTACTGCTCTCCACCGGAAACAATCGGTGACGGCGATCAGACTATTATGGAGCATCTAGTTGTTACTAGAGATTCGCATAATCATATACATGTCCATGGGCCGCTTGAAAAGAAAAATATTATGGAAGAGATGGTTGATGCTGTCTGCCAACATGCTGAGATAGATAATCCTAACATCAAAACTGGACTAGAACAACCTCACGTAGCAGTAGTCAGTAAGAAAGCACCTGAGCAAATCGTTTTTAAGAACCGACAAGCAATTGGTGATATTCTAACGATGAC